>Ga0136651_10002432_pt1 | contig 10218 bp, 11 predicted proteins | sample Mar14236cmmetaG_FD_94867 | JGI IMG/M metagenome (GOLD analysis project Ga0136651, IMG submission 94867) | Marine hydrothermal vent microbial communities from Guaymas Basin, Gulf of California to study Microbial Dark Matter (Phase II) - Marker... ...
GGGGTCGGTAATGGCCTCTCTTTGATCATCTTCGGCGGCATCGTCTCGCGGATTCCGCGCAATGTGCGCCAGATCGCGGAGACCGATCAGTGGATTGGGGTGTTGGTCTTCTTGCTGATCACGGCGTTGTCTATGTTGTTTATCGTCTTTGTGCAGGAGGGAGAGCGTCGTATTCGGGTGCAGTATGGCAAACGGGTGCGAGGGATGAAGGTCTACGGCGGCGGAAGCACGTACATTCCGCTCAAGATCAATACCGCGGGCATGATTCCGCTGATCTTCGCCCAGTCGATCCTGGCGTTCCCGGCGGTGATCGCGCAGTTCTTCCTGAACAGTACGAACCCGACGGTGCGTTCCATTTCCAGCAGCCTGGTGAGCTATTTCAGTGGCAGCAAGAACCCGTGGTATGCGCCGATGTACTTCCTGGCTGTGGTGGGCTTCACCTACTTCTATACCTTCGTGATGGTGGAGCAGCAGAACCTGGCGGAGACGTTGCAGCGCCAGGGAGGGTTCATCCCTGGTGTGCGGCCAGGTAAGCGGACGGAGGAGTACATCCTGGGGATCTACAAGCGGATCACGCTGGTGGGGGCGCTCTTTCTGGGCGTGGTTGCTGTGCTGCCCTATATCATCGGCCTCTTCATGCACTCGAACCGCATGTTGATTCAGAGTTCGGGGATGCTGATCGTCGTCGGTACCGTGATGGATACGATGCGGCAGCTTGAGTCGCAACTGCTCATGCGCAACTATGAGGGATTCCTGCGCTGAGCGTGTGGTGCCAAAATTGTGGTATAATTACTGTTCGTTTCGGGATGAAAAGGAACGTATCTGCACTGAGGCTGAACCTCAGTGGAAGGAGTGGTTACGATGAAAGTATCACCATCGGTTAAGAAACGATGTCCGAAGTGCAAGATCATCCGGCGTCGTGGTGTTGTGCGCGTGATCTGTGAGAATCCGCGGCACAAGCAACGCCAGGGTTAGGCTGGCACGTATCAGGTCGGGGGAGGTCTAGAGCGAATGGTCCGTATTGCAGGGGTTGACCTGCCGAGAAATAAGCGGATTGAGGTCGGGTTGACTTACATCTATGGCATCGGCCGTAAGACAAGCAACGATATCCTGCGCAAGGCCGGTGTGGATCCGGATAAGCGAGACACGGAGCTTACCGAGTCAGAGGTGAGCGCGATCCGTGACATCATCGACCGCGAGTATATCGTCGAGGGTGACTTGCGCCGTGAGGTCCAGATGAATATCAAGCGATTGATCGAGATCGGCTCATACCGTGGGTTGCGGCATCGCCGGAATCTGCCGGTACGGGGTCAGCGTACTCGGACGAACGCGCGCACCAAGCGAGGCCCTCGTAAGACTGTGCCCGGTCGGGGACGGCGCCGGGGTGCCAAGAAGAAGTAGCAGATCTAAGTGAATTGAAGAAAAGATTGGGAAAGGTATAAACGGGAGGTTCTATGGCTAAACGTTCGTCACGGCAGAGTCACCGGGGGTCGAGGGCGCGCGCGCGTCGTGTGAAGCGCAATGTCCCGCGAGGGTGCATCCATATCCGGACGTCCTTCAACAACACGATCCTCACGGTGACAGATCCTGAGGGGAACGTTCTGCGCTGGCTTACGCCGGCGGCAGTGGGTTTTCGTGGTACGAGAAAGAGCACACCCTTCGCGGCCCGTGTGGCTGCGGAGCGGATAGCTCAAGAGGCGATGAACAACGACGGGATGCGCGAGGCGGATATCTTCGTGCGTGGGGCTGGGCCCGGCCGTGAGGCCGCGTTGCGTGCTATCGCCGCCGCGGGGCTGCGGGTTCGTTCCATTGTGGATGCGACGCCCATCCCCCATAATGGCTGTCGGCCGCCGAAGCGTCGACGCATCTAACCGATGCATCTAATGATGGAGGTATAGCGGAAAGCATGGCAAGATATACCGGTCCTGTATGTAAACTGTGTCGACGTGAGGCTACCAAGCTCTACCTCAAAGGTGAGAAGTGCTTCACGGAGAAGTGTCCCTTTGAGCGTCGAGCCTATCCACCCGGACAGCATGGGCGGCAGGCGGCCTATCGAAGGCGCCGGGCTTCTGACTACATGCTTCAGTTGCGGGCGAAGCAGCAGCTCAAGCGCATCTATGGGGTGCTGGAGCGACAGTTCAGGCGCTACCTGGCGATGGCGGAGAAGCAGGGGGGGATGGCGGGTGAGAATCTTCTGACTCTCCTTGAGCGACGGCTTGACAATGTGGTCTATCGCTTGGGGTTCGCCGACTCGCGGGCTCAAGCGCGCCAATTGGTGCAACATGGGCACTTCGTCGTCAACGGTCGCAAGACGAACATTCCATCTTTCCTGGTGCGACCCAATGATGTCATCGCAGTCCGCCCTGAGAGCCGCCGCAACCGCTATTTCCGAGATCGGCGTGACCAGTTTGGGAAGCGAGAGGTCCCAGTCTGGTTGAGCCTGAACGAAGAACAGCTTGAGGGACGTGTGTTGGCCCTACCGACCCGGCAGGATATTGATGTCCCTGTCGCGGAGCAGATGGTCATCGAATTCTACTCGCGCTAATGCTCCCGCCCGAGGTCGACGTAATCTGGGGGTGTTGTTTAGTTGTGGCGCTTCGTCTGGAGGAGTGACTAGGTGTTAGAACAGACAGGAAGCAACATGTCATCCACATCGGTCCTGCCGAAGGTGGAGGTGGATGTCAACACGGAGCAGTATGGGCGATATGTCATTGGCCCGTTGGAAGGGGGATACGGCATCACACTGGGTAACTCCCTGCGCCGTGTGCTGTTGTCCTCTCTGGAGGGGGCCGCGATCACTGCAGTACGGATCACGGACATTGCCCACGAGTTCACGGCAGTGCCGGGGGTGCGTGAGGACGTCATCCAGATTATCCTCAAGCTGAAGCAGGTCCGGCTCTCCATGGTGGGGGAAGGCCCTCAATACATGACGTTGCGCGTCGATGGGGCAGGAGAGTATACGGCGGGAGACATCGTCGCGCCGCCTGAGATCGAGATCTTGAATCCCGATCTCTACCTCTTCACGGTTGACGCGGAGGATACGCGACTGGACTTCGAGTTCACGGTGGAGCGAGGGCGCGGCTATTTTCCTGCTGAGGACCGTGGGCGCATGCCGATCGGCGTGCTGCCGGTGGATGCGATCTTCAGCCCAATTCGGCGCGTCAACTTCCGGGTTGACCAGGCTCGTGTTGGTCAGTTGACGAACTACGACCGCTTGATCATGGAGATTTGGTCGGATGGCCGCGTGGCACCGTTGGACGCCCTGAAGGAGGCGGCCCGAATCCTGGTCACCCATCTGCGCCTGATTGCAGGGGCTGAGGTCGAGGAGGAGGAAGAAACCGAGGCCGAGGTGGAGGAAGAGTCCATCCCGCAACAGGCCTATATGACGCCCATCGAGGATCTGGGTCTCGGCGTGCGCGTCTACAACGCTTTGAAGCGGACCGGGATCTCCAACGTAGGTGAGATCCTGGAGATGTTGGCCCGGGGATCGAACACGTTGCTGTCCATACGCAACTTCGGTGAGAAGTCACTGAGTGAGTTGCTGGAGCAACTGGAGGCGCGTGGGTTCTGGTCACCCGAGGTCGAGACTGAGGAGTGAGGTCACGGCTTGCAGAATGCTGCTTCCCTTCGTTGCCCTGGAGGTTGGGGACGAAGGGTGAGAGAGGGAGGGCTAAGCCCCCTCGCTCAGGGATTTTCTGATCAGGAGGTTGAGGCATGCGACATCGTGTCGCGGGCAAGAAATTGAACCGAACGTCTGGGCATCGCAAGGCCTTGCGGCGGAACCTGGTGAAGGAGCTTATCCGACACGAGGCGATCCGCACGACCCGTGCGAAGGCACAGGCGGTCCGAGGACAGGCAGAGAAATTGATCACGCTGGCCAAGCGGGGTCTGGAAGAAGGCGAGACTAATCCGGCGCGTGAAGTGTTCGCTCGCCGGCGGGCCGCCGCGGAGCTTCAGGACAGGGAGTTGGTCAGTAAGCTCTTCGATGAGATCGCTCCACGCTACATGGATCGTCCGGGGGGCTACACACGGATGTTGCGGCTTGGGCTGCGCAAGGGTGACGCGGCGGAGGTCGTCGTGCTGGAGTTGGTGGAGGAGGCCTGATAGAAGCACCAGGCATGGTGGGTCGTTGGAGCGACAAGGGTGCGGGTAAGGGCGACCATCGCCTATGATGGCACGGATTATGGGGGCTTTCAGCTTCAGAGCAATGCCCGCACGATCCAGGGGGAGATTGAACGTGCTCTGTTGCGGATCACTGGAACGCCAATCCGAATCCTTGCCGCCGGACGAACCGATGCCGGGGTACATGCGGAGGGACAGGTCATAGCCTTTGATACGACATGGCGGCATGGGGTAGGGAAGTTGCGTGATGCGCTCAATGCCCTGTTACCCGACTCCATTGCTGTGTTCGAGCTGAGCGAGGCTGATCCGTCCTTTCACCCACGGTATGATGCTCTGAGCCGTTGTTATCGATACACGATCTACCGAGCTGAGGTGTGCCATCCGTTGTACAGGCGGTATAGCCTGTGTGTCACCAGGCCGATAGATCTGGAGGCGATGAGGTTGGCCACCAGGGCGATCCTGGGGGAGCATGATTTCGGAGGATTTGGTACGCCGCCGCAGGGTGACAACAGTGTGCGGCGGGTGCTGAAGGCGAGTTGGTCCCAAGAGGGACCATGGCTGTACTTTGACATTGAGGCTAACGCCTTCCTGTACCGTATGGTCAGGATGTTGGTGGGCACGCTCCTGCGGGTAGGGCATGGCGCCCTATCTCCGGAGGCATTTGCGGAGGTTCTGGTGACGCAGGATCGGAGGCGGTCGGGGCCTGCGGCGCCGGCCAGGGGGCTGTGCCTGAAAGCTGTCAGGTATTCGACCGATTAGGTAGCAGGGCGGTTGAAAGGCTCATGCCAACCATCGACGGGTGAGTTCACGTTGACGAGGTTGGGCGTAGTTCATGATGGGGGAGTCTAAAAAGTGAAAAGCGTCAGAGGGTATAAGACATACGTCGCTAAGCCGGGAGACGTAGAGCGTAAGTGGTACGTTGTGGACGCAACGGGCCAGACGCTCGGCCGATTGGCGTCACAGATTGCGCATATTCTGCGGGGCAAGCACAAGCCGCAGTACACGCCCCATGAGGATGTGGGTGACTTCGTGGTCGTCATCAATGCCGAGAAGGTGCACGTCACCGGCCGTAAATTGGATCAGAAGAAATACTATTGGCACAGCGGCTACCCGGGTGGGATCAAGGAGATCACACTGCGGCGACAGCTTGAGAGGCATCCTGAGCGTGTGATCGAACATGCGGTTAAGGGGATGTTGCCGCGTGGGCCGCTGGGACGTCGTCAACTGCGCAAGCTGCGGGTCTACCGCGGGCCAAATCATCCACATGGGGCGCAGAAGCCTGAGCCGCTTGAGCTGGTCTATCAGTAGGATGCGGGGAGGAAACACGCATGTACTATGAAGGATTGGGGCGCCGAAAGACGGCGACCGCGCGCGTTCGCTTGTATCCCGATGGCAATGGACAGATCCTTGTCAATGGCAAGCCCTATCAGGAGTATTTTGGTCGTCCGACCGACACCATCGCGATTCGAATGCCTTTGGAGTTGACGCAGACCGAGGACCAGTTCGATATCTCGGTGTTGGTTAAAGGGGGCGGGATCACCGGGCAGGCCGAAGCGATCCGCATGGGGATCGCGCGCGCCCTGCTGAAGGTTAACCCTGAGTATCGCCCGCTGCTGCGGAAGAAGGGACTCCTGACACGTGACGCTCGCATGAAAGAGCGTAAGAAGCCAGGGCTCAAGCGCGCTCGCAAGGCTCCGCAGTACACCAAGCGTTAGTGCGCCTCTGTGCGCCGCTCGGAAACATGCAGGTAGGCAGTGCAGGTGCTGCCTACCTTTTTCTTTGGCAGGATCGGTTGTGAGGTGATGACATGGCACAGATCACGATCGTTGGACTGGGTCCCGGTGCAGTTGGGGATCTGACACGTGAGGCGTGGCAGGTCCTTAGTGAGGCCAGGGAAGTGTGGCTACGGACACGACATCACCCGGTGGTAGGGGGTCTCCCTGGCGGGCGGGTGTTCCATTCGTTTGACACGGTCTACGAACATGCGGAGAGCTTTGACGAAGTCTACCGGGAGATCTGTGAGCGGGTGCTGACGTTGGGTGAGCGCCCCCAGGGGGTCGTCTATGCCGTGCCTGGCCATCCGCTGGTGGGTGAGGCCACGGTGACCAGTATCCTGGAGCAGGCCCGCGCGGCGCAGGTCCCGGTGCGGATCGTCCATGGCCTCTCTTTCATCGAGCCCACATTGGCCGCGCTGGGTATGGACGCCCTGGACGGTCTCCAGGTCTTCGATGCCCTGGTGGTGGCCTCCATGCACCATCCGCCCTTCAATCCCGACGTGCCAGCGCTGGTGGCGCAGGTCTACAGCCGCACTGTCTCCTCGGAGCTGAAGCTGGTCCTGATGAACCAGTATGCCGACGATCATCGGGTAGCCTTGATCGATGCCGCTGGCACCCCGCGCGAGCGTGTGACGTGGATACCCCTCTATGAGATCGACCGTCAGGAGGCCACTCCCTTAACGACCCTCTTTGTGCCCGCCGTCGCAGGGGTGACGAGCTTCGAGGGCTTTCAGGAGACCGTGGCCACGTTGCGTGCTCCGGAGGGATGTCCCTGGGATCGTGAGCAGACACATCGCAGTCTGCGGACCAATCTCCTGGAGGAGACCTACGAGGTTCTGGCGGCTATCGACGCGCAGGACCCCATGGCCCTCAGGGAGGAGTTGGGGGATCTGCTGCTCCAGATCGTCCTTCATGGCCAGATCGCAGTGGAGGAGGGCGAATTCTACATGACCGAGGTCATACGCCATATCGACACCAAGCTAAAGCGGCGCCATCCCCATGTGTGGGGGGATACGGAGGTCAGTGGGGTCGCAGAGGTGATCTCCAATTGGGAGGCGATCAAGCGCCGCGAGCGTGACGCCGCGGGTCAGGAAGCACGTTCGCTCCTGGATGGGATTCCGCCTGCGCTCCCTGCGCTCAGTCAGGCCGCTGCCTATGCCGAGCGGGCTGGTCGTATCGGGCTTGAGAGAGTGGATCCTCAGGGGCCATGGGTAGATCTACCGCCCTCTTTGGAGAAGGCGGTGCGAGCCCTGACCGCCGCCCTTGAGGAGTTGCAGGCCAGGGACCCTCAAGGGTTCGAGGACGTCGTGGGTGGGCTGCTGTTTGCATTGACAGATTGGGGGCGCCGCCAGGGGCTCGATATGGAGAGCGCTCTGCGCGAGGCGAACCGTCGCTTCGCCCGCCGACTGCGTACCCTGGAGCGTAAAGCCCGCGAGTCGGGCCGCTCGCTTGGGAGCTTCACAGAGGAGGAGATGCGCGCTCTGTGGCAGGCCTCTGGTCTTGAATGATCCTGGCTGCCGCAGAGCGCGTGTTGAGCGGGATCAGTCTAGATAGGGTTCCAGTTGGTGCAACAGGGCACGGCGAGACTTGTTGCCGACTATGCGTAGCACTTCCTCACCGTTCTTGAAGAGCACCATGGTAGGGATGTTCATGACGCCGAATTGGGCGGGGATCGCTGAGGCGTCGACGTTGACCTTGACGATTGTCAGACGACCGTCCAACTCCTTGGCGAGAGCTTCGAGTGTAGGGCCCAGTCGCTTGCAGGGAGGACACCATTCGGCGTAGAAGTCTACCAGCACGGGCGTGGTGCTGTTGTTGATGGTCTCCTGAAACTTGCTGTCATCCACGTGTATCACAGTTCCCATTACGTTCTTCTCCTTATTGGGCACGGCATGAGGTACGCACAGGGCCTCAGACTTGGTGGCGATTATCTCATGGGCGGCAGTTGTGTCAAGGTACGCGGACAGGCGGACAGGCTGGAAAGCCTGTCCTACGACTGCACAGGCGTGCCTTGTGAGACGCAAGAGCCTGTCCCACGCCGCACTCTGGTTTGTCTGGCCTGCGTATGCCACCGATCCGTCATGGTGACAGTCACCCCACGGTGAACCACCAGACGTCAAGATGGAAGCTGGCCTTGCCCCTATTTCGCCAACCGCCTGTGGGGCAGCCACATGTTTGCTCATGCCCCTCGACGTGCTATAATGGCTTTGGAAGATGCCAGAGGGTGCTTGGCGGGCAGTGAGCCCGTCGAACTTCTGCAGGCTGAGCCAGTCAAGACCACGATGGATCACGCTCTGGAGAAGATCTTCCACAATCAAATTCATGTCTACGACACAAGATGAGATTTCGGGGGCTCCGGTGACCTCGGAGCCTGTTCTTGCCGATGAGCCAGCTCAGGCGGGGAAGCCTCTCGACGCCTGGTGGAAGACGCCCAAACGCCTGTTGATGAACCTTCAGAAAGCGACACGGGATCGCGAGTCGGTCTCGGCTCTGCTTGGGCGTTTCAGCACTCACCTGGCTGCGTTGGCTATGGCCCTGGTGTTGGCCTTGGCTGGTGGCGCGACCCTGAGCTCGCAGGAGGTCGTGGAGTCCGCCTATACCCAATTGGGCACGCCTTCTCCTGGGGATGTATCCCCCCATGCTCTGGAGGCCCCAGACGATGACGGTCCGGCCACAGCCTATGACCTGGGACGTCCCCATGGCGTGGTTCGTCGTGCGGAGCCCCTGACGACGATCCCCGAGCGGGTCAGACTCCAGGTGATCACGTACACGGTGCAGGAGGGGGACAACGTCTTCTGGATCGCTGAGAAGTTTAAACTCTCCCCCTACACCATCGTCTGGTCCAATATGGAGGCCTTACAGGGGGCACCCTGGTTGCTCCAGCCCGGGCTCACGCTTGCCATTCCACCGGTCGATGGGGTGTATCACACCGTGATGGCTGGGGAGACACCGGAGACCATTGCCGAGAAGTTCCAGGTCGATGTCTCGGCGCTCTACAATCAGTGGAACGATATCGAACCGGATCAGCCACTGGCCGAAGGCACCCTCTTGGTGATCCCCGGTGGGGTCGGCGAGGACTTCGAGTGGAACCCGCCGCCTCCTGAGCCTTCAGCGCCCGCGGTGGGTGTGGCTGCAGGCAGTTGGGGGTACTGCGGTGATACGGCCGTCTCGGGCTATGGTGCCAATGGCTGGTTCATCCTGCCTACGGGTTCGTATGAGGTCTCCGGTTGGACATTCCACGATCCACGCAACCCACGTCACATCGGCCTGGATTATCGTTGCTACCTGGGCGATCCTATCTATGCGTCCGATGCAGGCGTCGTAGTGTGGGCCGGCTGGAATGGCGGGTATGGCAATCTGGTCCGCGTGCGTCACGGCAACGGCTACGAGACCTACTATGCCCACCTCAGTGCCTATGCCGTCAGTTGCGGTGATCCTGTCTACCAGGGTCAGGTGATTGGCTACTGTGGCAGCACGGGGTGGAGCACGGGTCCCCACCTCCATTACGAGATCCGGCTGAATGGTGTGCCACAGGATCCACGGTTGTTCGAGCCTTAGCGCTTAAGGTCATTGCTTCGCTATGATGCAGAGCCGTCGATACGGACCCAACTGGCGTACATCCTTCCTGGTGCGGTTTGTGGCGCGAAGCGCTGCCAATGCGTGGCGATGGTCTGGGGACCGTACCCGGCTGATCCGTCAGTTGGGGCGCTGGTCAGCACACCTGGGACTGGGCCTGATGCTGGCCTGTCTGGCCGTCGTGGGGGGATACAGGTTGAAGTCCGCACCAGCCATGGTGCAGGTCCTCAAGTTGGACGGCGTTGGTGGCATGGGGCAGGCGGTCGACGCGGCTGTCGCAGACAATGCTACAGGCATGGACTCTCCCTACTACCAGTCATTGTCGCGCTCAGGTATCATACGTCAGGCCCAGGCGCACACAGCGATCCCGCAACGTCCCCGTCTTGAGGTGATCACCTATACGGTCCAGGTTGGGGATACCGCGGAGAGCATCGCCCAGGCCTTTGGCCTTCAGCCCACTACGCTCATCTGGTCCAATCCAGAGATCGAGAAGCTGCCAGACCTGTTGAAGGTGGGACAGGTACTGGTCATCCTGCCGATCGATGGGGTTTACCATACAGTGGAGCCCGGGGACACGCTGGAGAGCCTGGCTGAGGCCTACAAAGTGTCGGTGGCCGCTATCCGGGAATGTCCGTTCAATGACATCCCTGAGGATGGGACGTTGGAACCCGGCACCCACGTGGTGGTTCCGGGCGGGACAAAGCCCTACATTGAGAGGCGTGTGACCCTCTATACGGGTCCAGTA
>Ga0136651_10002434_pt1 | contig 10210 bp, 5 predicted proteins | sample Mar14236cmmetaG_FD_94867 | JGI IMG/M metagenome (GOLD analysis project Ga0136651, IMG submission 94867) | Marine hydrothermal vent microbial communities from Guaymas Basin, Gulf of California to study Microbial Dark Matter (Phase II) - Marker... ...
AAATTATGTGAAAATTAGACAATTTGACCCCAATCTCAATTCCTATAATAAATCTTATGCTTAAATGTAATGAAAATGAAAGTAATCTAATACATAAAACAGAGTTTTTCAGGGTCGACTACTGTAATCTTGAAAAGACACTGCTTATAGCTCAGAGGATCAAAGATATGAGATTCGGTTTGCTGCTTGACTTCCATTATTCGGAAACCTGGTCTGACTCGAAGTATCAGTCCAAACCAGTTGCATAGAATTCACTATCATTTTCATCACTTAAAGATAGTATTTATCACTATACTTTTCACATCATCAATGCACTAAAAACACAAAAAAACACTTCCGGATATTGTGCAAAATTGAGCTTATCGTGAATGTTCCAGATGAAAGGGAGTTGGTTTATTTTCCTAAGCGCTTGAATGGATTTAACAAAACAATGCGGCTCTCCGTCGGAGAATGTTACTTTATTCGATTTTTATGGAGAGGTTCTTGGTTCTATTAATGTTTTCGATTCCAGCAATTTGATAAATTGGAAGAAGAATAAGATTTCTTCTTCATGCATGTTATCACACTATAACTCAAACTCCAGCTTCTTTGCCCAGAGCGCGGTTCTGTCGCGATTTCTGAGAAAATTATCTACCATGAATTCACGATCGATTGCAACGTAATCATCAAACACAACTTCATTATTGATGGTGACTTTTACGGAATTATCAAAGTTCACCATATCAGGATGGAGATAGATCGCAAGCTTCTTTACACGTGAGGTTTCTATAACAAACTCATTCCCGAAATACTTTGCCTGCACTGCTCCGGATGGCTTTGAGTAGGTGATTGCATCATAGTAGGTAGTGTCCGGGAATTTCCCATATAAGGTTACTTCTTCCTCGAACCTTTTTACTGTCAGACTCACGGAATCACCTCTCTGCTTGAAGGCCTTGAGACTGTCCATTTCTTCCAACGAATTGATCGGCACACCATCCATTGCAATGATAAGATCGTTCTGCTGCAGACCCATCTGTTTGGCAGTGGTTTCTCCATCCACGAGATTGTACACCATAATGCCATCATATTCGAAATCATCATCGGGATAGAATCCAAAGCTTATTCGGTTATCGGGTAGTTGTGTCTGATACTCAAGCTGCCAGAATTTTTTTGTCATAGTTGAATCGATCTCAACTATCTCCAGCCAATCGCACTTGCCATACTCGAATGTCCATGTTTCCCAGTAAAGGATTGGCTGGAAAATATCTCTGGGTTGGTTCTCCATATTTTTAATCATGATTGGGATCTCTTTCGGAGCATAGTCAAAATCGTGTCCGATACCCAGGTATTTTTTATAGAGAAGGTTAGCGCCAGCCTGAAGGGCTAGATTCATAACCAAACGCATCCTTCGAGCTGGATATAAACCATCCAAGTCAGTATTGATCGCATTAACTCTTCTATTCCTGAGGTTTGCTATAAAAGTTGGTTTACCCGTTACCAGTGAACCCACAGAAAGGAATCCGTTCAAGGGATAGAAAGAAGCAAAATCATCGGGTGTAGTCATTGATATAAAAAAAGAACCAGAACCGCCATCAGAGAATCCTGTCATATAGATGCGGTCGTCATCGATGTTGTACATTGTCTTCAATGCACGTATTTGAGTCTGCACATTATGCACGCCGGACAGATCCCACCAGGAGGTATCTATATTGCCAAAGGGAAAAAGCATCAACCATGTATGCTCCTCTGCATAAGGAATGAAATAATTCTGCTTCATGAAATCTTCCTCAATGGGATAGAATTCTCGTGTGCTGACACCACCATGCAGGTAGATGAGTAAAGGTGTCTTTCGTACGGGATCATAATTGGGAGGAATATAGAGTACATACGGTGCATTCAGTGTGTCATTTATCTGATTGTAATAGGTAATGATCACTCCCGTTGAATCAGGTTGCTTGTGCTGGGTCCAGTTACTGAGAATTGTGTAAAGCGAATCATCGGTTATTGAACTATTCATAGTATAGTTACTCACTTTATTCAACCAATAATCATCCTGTGAAGAGAGTGAGGTTGATAACATAATCAGGAATATACAACAGGTGGAAATGGTATATTTTTTCATCATTGCTCCTTACTATTCATTGGTAAAATATCGTGTAACTCTTTGCTTGTAGTAATTATCGAATTTTTTCTGCATATCTTATAATACTCGCAGTAATCGCATGGTTTTCGATTGTACTCTCGCTCACGAATATGGAAGCTACCGTCAATCACTTTTTCTCCATACATTAGAAGTAACTTCAGGAAATCATCACGAGAAACTGGCACTTCTTTCAATTCATCGCGACTTTTCCATTTGATTAAAAAATTGTTTTTTTGCAGATTAATGATATAAAAATTTGTATGTTTTAGGATATCTCTTGTACTTTCATACATAAAGAGAATATTGTTATTTCGATAATGATCTTCAAGCGCCAGTAGATACACAAGCGGTTGTACATCCCAGAACTGTTTAATATCTTTAATGCTCGGCGCTATTCCTGTTTTATAATCACTGGCAAGAAATTTTTCCTCTTCCAAATGCTTTGCGATCTTGTCAATCATACCCTGAAAATCCAAAGTAACCTTCTCATTTTTGACACTGAAAATGGGCCATGAATTTTCTCGGCTTTTTTCATGCTTACCAAAATTCTGCTCAAAAAGAATTGGCGAGAAATGAATGAACTTTTCTTTATCGAATTGAAGTAGGCTGACCAGTAAATTTTTCTCATTGCATTCTACAAGTCCTTCAGTGTAAGGGGAATAGAGCCGCTGAATGAAGAGATCACTCTCAAGATTTATATTATTTTGCAAGAGTACCTCGTCCAGTAATTTTGCAAGAAGCATACATGCCTTGGAGATATCCTCATTCAATATTTTGAATCCCTGTTTATTACCAAATTTTTCAAGTGCTTTATGTATATTATTTCCCAATGCAGTCAGTAATTCTGCATCTGGATCATACTGGAATGGCTTAATCTTGAGAATAGTCTGAAAAAAGTATTGCATTGGGCATTGAATAAGTGTGTTCATACTGCTCGCCGAGATGAGAATTCTATCTGAATCGTCTGGTACAACCTGTCCTTTATAGGGTCCAATATCTTCACTAAGATAATCATTATGCCGTTTTAAGATCTGCAAGTTGGGATTCTCAATTATCGTATCCTCAAAAGTAAGATAGTATTGGCGGAGTGTTCGTGGTGTAGAATAAGAATTTGATTGTTGATTTTGAATATCCATACCTTCCAGAAGTATCGATGGATTAAGTGTGTCGCCAGACATGTTCTGGCAAGGGAAGGACAGATAAGTGTGCTTTTCTCTGCTAAGCCAAGAGTTAAGAAGCATCGAACTTTTCTGCCACTCAAAATGGGGAAGATTTCTTGTGAATGAATTTTTATGCAGGGGAACAGGGAAATAATCTTCTGCAAGCCCAGCAACGAACAAGACTGTGGAATTACTTTCATACGATTCGAGATAACTTATCACATCGATGCCGTTTCCAGTATTTCTTCTTGGAATTTCAGCGTCTCTAAATTGTCGTTTCAGCTCTCGAAGGATTTCATCGTGCTTTGGAAATCCAATACATTGATATGTCTCAATTGTAGAGGTAATAATGTTTTTAAGAGCTGAATAAACTAAATAAAATTCTTTATCATCTTCCAGTTTAGAAACAATGCTTTGTTCGTTAAGAAAATCATAAATCTTATTCCAAATATCAGTATGTTCATGCTTCTCTGGATTCAATTCGAGCATTGCGATCCACTCACATATCGTATGTATCGACTCACGATATTGCTGTACACCGCTCAATTCTGTCACATCACTAAAATAGATAAGAGGGCTCTTGCGTATAAAAGCATCGATAGAGTAAAAATGCTCATGTTTTGGCATGAGAGGATGTAGTACTACGGATGATAACGTTTGCCAGGTGAGACGTTCGGCAGAAAGCATAATCGTGAGAAGACCGCTAAAAAAAATTGTCAGAGGATGATCCATAATTGTAGAGGGCGCATACAAGCGATAGGGTATTCCATATGCACCAAAAACCTTCTCCACCACAGGCACATAGACATCAATACTCGAGATAGCAAGCTGTATGTCTGGGTATGAAATATTCTTCTGTTTAAGTTCAAAGATCTTCTGCGCAATGCCCTCGATTTCAGTTTCCACAGAGTGATAAGGAGTACATGGTTGACCTGAATTATACGTCGGTTCAATGCTTTCCCAAATCTGCTCGGTATAATCAAATGCTGAACTCAATGAATTATCACTAAAATTATCAATAAAATAAAATTTCTTTGTATGATTTGCAAGATCCCTTATCAAACTGAAGAGAGATGATCCATCCTTGAATAATCCATTCAATATGACAGTGCGTTCAGATAATTCATCATTAAAGATATTTTCCAATAACTCATTTTCGTAATGATAATGATATTGTACCCTCAATGCTTCAAAATTTTGATAGATTTCATTGAACATTCTATTTCCAGACTCAAAGTTTCTCCTGTGAGCATTATAAGCTATGAATGCCTGTGCCAGAAGGTCTATTGTTCCATCAGAGAGGTGGTAAGCATTCGATGCCTGTTTTACCAGTAATCGTGAAAGACAGGGAGTAATCACCTTTTGTGAAGATGAAATAAGTAACTGATTCAAGGTTGTGATCTCTATTAATGGTGTGAGTATCTTCTTTGCAGCAAGTGTTTGAAGCATCTTGTTTGAATGATATTTCGTTAGATTGATAATAGTACAGGGCTCATTTTTTATTATTTGAAGAAGATTAGAAACGGAAATAGTCTCGTGTAATTTTGAAGGTGTATATAAGGATTTTGCTTCAGGGAAAACCGTTGACCAATAATCATTCGAAAATTTTATTTCTCTTAGTTCATTGAAAAATGAGTAATAAATATATGCCCTTGCATCAATTCCGTATAGTTGTTTTACTATCCAGAGATAGGTCTGAAGCTGAAGTGAATACTGCTCATGGAACTGTGCTGTCCTATCAGTTTTGAAATCAATGATTGTCCATCCTTCCTCATCTTGGTACATCAGGTCGATGATTCCGTTTACTTCGAAGAAGGTCTTGCCATTATCCATCCAGCCGGTCACATGATGTTCATGAAAAAGATTTCTCTCTTCAATAAGCTGTAACTTTGTGTAAATTTCCGAGGAGTTGAAATTTTCTAGATGTTTTTTAATGCGAAGTTCTAAATCATCACACGAAACTAAAGGGTAGTTACTGTCAATGAACTCTTTAATTTCTGATGAATGTTCTTCCCATTTCCACCAGTGTTTCTCTATAATCGTATGGAAGATCGAGCCAAATATAAGCCCAGAATCGTTTGTGATTATTTCGTCAGTTTTTTCAGTATCATTTGTTAAATCCATGCTACTCATAATATCATGAGGGGTGATGCGCATATACTTTTGATCGGGTTGTTGTATAGTTGGAGGGTCCCAGAATTTTGTTTTTTGCTTCGGTAACAACTGCTGCACAAGACGATCATGTAGCTCTGTTAATGACATATATGTGTAGTGATACTTAGGTGGAGCATTGAAGTCATCCTGTGATAGCTTTTCTAAGGTTTTGGGTAATCCAAGTGTTGGAATAACATAAGAAGACCACCAAGAGTTGTTTGTGAATTTTTCTGTACATTCTGCTAGCAAAGCAATTCGATATTTTGTTCGTGTAACAGCCACATAGAACATGCGCTTGTCTTCAGCTTCTTGCTCGATTTTGTCCTGCTTTTTTATCAACTCCAAAAAATTAGATTTCTTAGATTCAATTTGCTCCTTTATTGCGATACCTACTTCGATCATGCCGTTTGGATCGAGTCGGCTATGAAAGATGTTTCCTTTTTCTGCTTGTGTTTTGATGTTAGCAAGTTCGGGAATGATCACAGTGGGAAATTGCAGCCCTTTTGCTTTGTGGATGGTCATTATTTGCACTTTGGCAGGTTCTGGTATATCTGCTTGAGCGATCTCACTTTTGTAATGAATTTGATAATTCAGGTAGTCATGAAGCTCTTGCAAGCTGGAACCTTCCAGCTCCAGTTGGGAAATTATATACAGCAGTTTATCAAGATTAGCCAGACGTTGTCTGCCACCTACTTCACTGATGTAGCCGAGTTCTCTATAAGAAGTCGATAAAACTTTTTGCAATAGCTCATTCGCTGGTAATCTTTGATAAAGTTCTCGCCATTGCTGAATAGTCTGCACAAAAGATTCATATTCTCTGTTGTGTGACATAAAACTGAAGATCGATTCATCCTTTTTACGACTTCTGCAATTATATACCAACGTATCCTCAGCAGAGAAAAAAGGACTTCGTAGTAGTCCGACCAAAGCAGCATCATCGTGAGGATTTATCAGCACACTGATGAAATGGAATAAGTCATACGTTTCCTGCTGATTGAAAAGATTTTTTTCGCCAATGATCTGGAAAGGTATATCCAGCTTCCTAAAAGCATGCAGATAATCATTAATGTGGATGAAATTTCTGAGTAGAACTCCAACAAGCACATTTTCTTTGATCTTTTGCTTTTCAGCCCATTCAAGATACTCTTTAGCCATATATGCTGCATGAAGTGCAGGAGTGTATTCCTGTGGTGAAGTTTCATTTTCTATAATGCTGATATCACAGACATATTCGTTATCGATCGTAACTTCTTTTCTGTTTTTTGGGAAGGTGGTTTCTTCAAAGGATGCTTCGAAAGTAAAAGATGGTTCTGCAAGAATCTTGGTGAAGAATGGATTAATCACATGCTCGATAAAGGAGCTTGAAGAGCGATAATTATCATTGAATGCGATGAGAGCATCTGGAGTAACTTCTTCGATTTCATTCTTGGCGATATTCATGACTTCGACATCCGCTTGCTGAAAGCGATAGATCGACTGCTTCTTATCTCCAACAATAAATAAGCCCTTTTCTCGAAGTATTCCATCATTCTTTTTCGCTATGTGTTTGATGATCTCCCAGCGAAGGTTGTTCGTGTCCTGGAATTCATCCACAAGTATGTGTTTGAACTGAGCAGCATACTTATTTCTCACGTTCTCATTTTGAGCAAGCAGCTCTCTTGTCTTGATGATCACATCGTTAAAGGTGAGGAAATTTTTCCTTTTTTGAGTTTGCCAGATGACTTCTTCAAACTCTGCATATAAAGTTATCAGGTCTTTGAAGACACCGATTGATTTTTTATCTTCGTCACATGGATAAAAGAGCACCTTTTCTTCAGGGATATGACTCTGAATACTATCGAGAAGCTCTTCAGCCAGTTCCTTAAAATTCTCTGCAATATGATTTTCAATAAAACTCGATTTCTTCTGAACAGACCATGCCCTTTTATAATACGTACCCTTGTTCGTAATAAAGTGGGGAAGGATTTCTGCCATAAAGTATCGTCGCTGCTCCACGTCTGTATCTTCTGGCATACTCTCAAGTTTCTCCGAGAGTTCTGCTAGTGAATTTGTTTCTTTTTCTTTAATATGTTCATGATATTGCGTGATTTTATTTACTTCCTGAACAAGCCGATTAACATCAAATTCAGGAAGGTAATGCTGAAGCCAGTACTTATAAATTTCATCTTCAGTTTGGTTTTCAATAAATTCAAGCCATTCTTCGAGGAAAACTTTTCTTTTATTGAAGTAATTAAAGAATTGGATAATGCCATTTTTGTCCGTGAATGTAAGAATATGTTTCAGTTCAGGACGAAGTCCTTTGCTTTGCCTGTTAAGGAATTCGTTCAAGGTTTCACGATAGAGTTTTTGCTCAAGCAACTCATCGGAAGTTTTGAATTGTGGATCGATATCGAGCAGGAAAGCATTTTCTCTAAGAACTGAACCACAAAAGGCATCGATGGTCATGATGTAATTTTGAGAGAAAGTAGATCTCAGCCAGTTCTTGTAATCTTCAGGAGCAGAGCGGATACTTTCTCCCAGTGAGATTCCCTGCTCTTTCAATTCTCCAATTTCCTTACCTTTCAGAAGTAATTGCAGGTCCTCATAAATACGACGTGACATTTCTGCCGCAGCTTTGTTCGTGAATGTGATCACCAGAATATTCTTGAATCCCAACCATTCATTTTTTGGCTTTTTTAGATTATGTTTTGTGAATTCATCTATGATAGCGCAATACCTTTTAGACAGTGCGTATGTTTTACCCGCACCTGCACATGCAGATACTATCCGGTTTGTTGATATATCAAGTGCTCTTTGTAAAGGTGACATTTCTTCCATGTATTCGATTGCCTACCAGTTGATATGATGGAGCAAAATAGCTGAATATTTCTTGGCAATGTTTTTGTGAAAAAGATGAAGTAGAAATGAAATAATATTACTTAATTTTGTTATGCTCTTACTTGAATAATGGTTGGATGTAGTATATAGTGTTAATAAATCATGGTATTTTCACATCGTATGGTTATATTTTGTATCATTATTAAAAAGCGTCATGCTTCTAATTAATTTTGGGGGTATGCAAACAAAATAAAAGAAATATTTGACAAACAAAAACTGATTATAAAAAGTAGTAGTTAAATACTACTACTAAACCAGGAGCAATATGAAAGATCAAAAGATACTTATGGAACTCCTTGCTGAAATGGGGCTCTCAAACCTCGAGGCAACAGTGTATATCTGGCTGCTCGAACATAAACGCAGTACCGGATACAATATTGCCATGAGGACTGGAAAGCCGGTTGCAAATACATATAAAGCACTGAAAAGTCTGGAGCATAAAGGTGCAGTAATCAGCGATTCTACGTCAAATAAGCTTTTTTACGATACTGTTCCTATTGATCAATTCCTCAATTCCATCCAGCAGGATTTCATCAAAAGACGTGAGAAGATAATTCAGGAAGTTGAAAAACTTGATGTAAAGCAGGAACCAATCGGTATCTATGAATTACAATCCAGAGAATTGGTTTTCGAAAAAGCTCTCAACATGATCGACACTGCGGATCATTCTCTCATCATCGATGCCTTCCCTGCTCCCTTGAAAATTCTCACGCCGTACATTCTGAAAAACAACTCACGAGGATTGGATATATTTATCAAACACTATGCAGATGAAAATATCCCTGGTGTGCGTCAGATCTCAAAGACGGAATCAGATATTGTGCTTGATGAACTCAAGGGACAATGGTTGATCATCGTTAAGGATGCGGTTGAAACGCTCATTACCTTCTTTGACTCCTCAGGTACTGAAATGGTGCACAGTGTGTGGATACAGGATGCGTTCATATCGCTGGTGCGTTTCAGTGGTATGGTCATTGAATGTGCTTTCTCTGAAATTCTGGATGCAGTTTACAAAAAGAAGGATACTACAATTGAATCCATCAAGGATATAGTAAAAAGTTATCAATCGATCTTCTCGTATTTTAATATCGCAGAAAAAAATCTATTCGGGAGTAACCAATGAAAATAACACACGTAAAAAGCAAACGTATTATGACTCTTCTCGTACTCACCTACCTGATCCTATCATTTTCATCAGCTCTCCATGCCGACCTCTTCTTATGGGAGATCAAAAAAGAATCTAATACTTCCTATATTCTCGGTTCAATACACCTCTTGCCGAAAAGTGTATCCCCTCGATAATAGAATCGAGAGCGCATTCCAAGAATCCGATGTGCTTGTCGTGGAACTTGATGCCACCACCCTCGACCAGAATGTTCTTAACACCTTTATAGCACAGTATGCTTTGTATCCGAACAGCACAAATCTTGAATTAGAACTCCCCCGCAGAACTCTATTCAAACATTGCAGAAAAATTTATTGAATTGGGATTCACAAAAGACCAACTCAACAGATTCAAACCATGGTTTGTCGGCTTGAACCTTGGACTTGCAAAGCTGAAGAAATTGGATGTGGATGCAGGACTTGGACTGGATATACACTTCCTGAACAAAGCCCACGAGCAGGGAATAGAGATCCTCGAACTCGAAATCCCTACTTCTCAAATGGAAATGCTGGCATCACTTCCTGAAAATATTCAAATGGATTATCTATCATATACGCTCGGAGAATATACAAAAATAGACTCAACATTCCATGAAGTGCTTGATGCCTGGCAGAACGGAGATACAGAACGGACGAACACACTTTCACGAGTAAAAATGCGAGAACTCGAAGATGAAATGCCCGGAATGGAAGAATATTATAACCGCATGTTCTGTGAACGTGAAAAACAGAT
>Ga0136651_10002436_pt1 | contig 10208 bp, 7 predicted proteins | sample Mar14236cmmetaG_FD_94867 | JGI IMG/M metagenome (GOLD analysis project Ga0136651, IMG submission 94867) | Marine hydrothermal vent microbial communities from Guaymas Basin, Gulf of California to study Microbial Dark Matter (Phase II) - Marker... ...
GGGAGGATTTTCGTACCTCTTTGCCTTATTAAGATACTTCCTGCTTTTACAAATTGGCCACCAAATTTTTTTACACCTAATCGCTTCGATTCACTATCTCTACCATTTCGTACTGAACCTTGACCCTTTTTATGTGCCATAATCTCACCTCACCCTCTTAGAATCTACTCTCTTTATAATATTATATCATATTTTTATAATTTTATTTCTTCAATTAAAACTTCGGTAAATGGTTGTCTGTGACCAGTCTTCTTTCTATACCTTTTTTTGGGCTTATACTTAAAAACTATTACCTTTTTAGCTTTCCCCTGATTTAAGATTTTACCTGTAACTTTTGCTTTTTCTACCAACGGTCGACCAATAATATATTCTCCGTCTTTGTTTACCATTAATACCTGGTCAAACTCTACTTTTTCACCTTTTTCCAGGTTTATCTTTTCGATTCTGACAATATCTCCTTCTTTTACCCAATACTGCTTTCCGCCGGTTGCTATAACCGCCTGCATTTCTTAGAATCCTCCTTATTTTCTAAACTCGCCAGAGTAGGTAGTAATTAATTTAGCATTAATTACTTTTTATAAATAGAACCCAGCCTGTGCGGATATAAAACAGATGCTTATAAAATCTAACATAAATTTATCTGGTTGTCAAATTAATTCATACTACATCACATACCTCGTCAAAAAATCATAAATCAGAAGTTGGAATTCATTATTTAGAATATTATGAGAGAATAAAATTAAAGCATAAAGCTTAAACTACACAATAAACAGTCGAAACGACTGTCCTACTAACGACTATTCACTATTCACTAACGACTAATTTGTCTAACCAAACATTTTCTTAATTTTCTTTACTTCTTTTAACCTCCCTACTGCAACTACTTCTATTTTTTCCATATGTATATCTTTAGAAGCTTTAATATAAATAGTTTTACGGCTATCCTTTTCCAATTGTTTAATCAATAACATCTTTGCTCCGGATAACACTTGCTCAACTTTAGGATGTACCCCCAACATTATTGCCTCTGCGCGAGTAGTTTTACATAGTTCTTCTAATTTACGTAAAACCATATTACTTACCGTTTCAGCAGATAAAACTCTACCTGTTCCAGCACAATAAGGGCAAGAAGTTCTTAACATATTTTCTAAATCTCTTCTTGCTCTCTTTCTGGTAAGTTCAACTAAACCCAATTCAGTATTTTGAATAATATTAGTCTTGGTCTTATCTTTCTTTAAACTTTCCTCTAATTTTTTTACTACCTTTTCTCTATCTTCTTGTTCTTCCATATCGATAAAATCGATGATAATAATTCCCCCAATATCTCGTAATCTTAACTGGAGAGCTATCTCCTCTGCTGCTTGTAAATTAGTCTTTAAAATCGTTTTTCTCATATCTTTCTTGCCAACAAATTTCCCCGTGTTTACATCAATAACTGTTAACGCCTCAGTTTGATCAAAGACTAAATAGCCTCCACACTTAAGCCACACTTTCTTCTGTAATGCTTTATCAATTTCCTTTTCAATACCATACTCCTCAAATATTGGTTTTTCTCCTGTATAAAGAGATACCCTTCCCTTCAAGTTTGACAAAGATAAAGTATTTAAAAATTTTAATATATTTTTATATTCAGTTTCAGAATTTATTAATATTTCTTCTACCTCTTCGGTAAAAAGGTCACGAATAATTCGGTAAGTAAGAGTCAAATCTTCATGTAATAACATAGGGGCTTTGGACTTCCTTGCCCTCTTTTTAATCTTGTTCCATAATCTAGTTAAAAAATCTAGATCCGATAGAAAATCTTTTAATTCTTTTCCCCAGCCAGCAGTCCGTATAATTAATCCAGCACCTTTGGGCTTTATCTGTTGCAAAATTTTTTTTAATCTTTCTCTTTCTTTTTCATCTTCAATGCGGCGAGAAATTCCAATATTCGTATGGTCAGGCATTAAAACCAAATACCTGCCAGGTAAACTTATATCAGTAGTGACTCGAGGCCCCTTAGGAGTAATTGCCTCTTTTACCACTTGAACTACAATTTCTTTACCTACCTTAACCTTATCTTCGGTTAAGGGAGGGAGACACGGCATTCCTATTTCCCCTCTACCCTCTTTATCGTGGGGATCAACATTACTATTAATATGCAAAAAAGCATTCTTTTCAATTCCAATATCTATAAAAGCAGCCTCTATGCCAGGAAGTACATTAATAACCTTGCCTTTATAAATATTACCTACTATTTTATCATCTTCAATTCTTTCTATATGAATTTCAACTAATCTTCCCTCTTCAATTATGGCCGCTCTCTCCTCGGTTAATCCTATATCTATTATCACTTTTTTATTCATTTTTGTTCATTCAAAACTCCTATTTATCCCATTATATATCTAATTGTTTATATCCCAAAATTATAAAAATATTTTTTCTTAATATTTCTTTTTTTCATTCCCGGAAGCGGGAATCTATTTTTTATCTTTTACTTCTGCACTTCTGGATTCCTATTTCCTGATTTCGTGGGAATGACTGAAATTATACATTACAGCATCAGAATTTTTGAAATTCCAATACTCTAAAATAAAAATATTTTCTGTATATATCTTACTCCAAATAACTTTATTAGTAAAGATTGGTTTTAAATTTATCTAATAAATGTATTTTTTAATCTCTAAATAACCGCCTTATGATTTATATATAATCCCTCTCGGCAAATCTGCTTAATGTTTACGATATAATCAGTCTTAGAGAATTTAGACAACCAGGATTCTATAACATATCGTGGGTTCAAATTCTCGTTCGGCCCAATGCTTAACCATAGTTCAAGTTTTAAAATCTGCCCCTTATGCTCTTTCGCCTCCATACTTAAGATCGCTGGTCTTATGTTAATATTTTTTATCCCCTTTTTGGTCTCTTTCTCAATAAGTATCTCTTTTTGGCTTAAAAAATATTTAATATTTTTATTTATTTCATCAATCAGATCTTTTTTCCTAAAATCTATGGTTTCTTTCCTAAATTTTAGCTTGAGAGTGATCATATAAGAAGCCGAATCAATTACCTTAATTAAAGACTCGGAAGATAAGGGAATTTCCTTTGCCTTTATTATGTTCAACCCCAAAGGTAACACTCTGTTCAATCTATCTTTTAACTCCCCTAAACTCATTTCTTCTTTTAATCTTATATCTAAATACTCGGATTTACTGCTAATTCCTAAAGGTAAAGGAGGTCCAAAAGATATTCTAAATCGAGGATTAAAACCAATTGATATAACCATCGGAATATCCGCTCTTCTTAAGGCTCGAGTAAAAACCTGAGCCATATTTAAATGGGAAATATATTTGAGAGGTCCGGTTTTACTATATTTTACTCTGATTAATTTTTCCAAAAATAATCTCCTTCCTTTAGTTAATTTACAAATTTATCAGATTTAAATCATTATAATTACTCCATTAGCCGGCTGGTCCATTTACCACTTATCTGGTTTGCAGGGTTTGGCTGTCCTATCGCTCTACGCTACCCGTTCCACGCTATACTATTATACTAACAATACTAACAACTAATTCAACATACTCCACAAAAAGTACAGGATTCAAAGCGGCAATCAGGGGTAGTCTCTCCCTTTCGAGATTTCTCTTTCTCTCTAAGGAAAAATTCTTTATTTACTCCGCAAGAAATATGATCCCAGGGTAAAACTTCGTCATCCCCTCGCTCTCTATTAGCATAAAATTCCATAGAAAGCCCACTCTCCTTAAAAGCCCTTTGCCAAGCTTCAAAATTAAACTGTTCTCGCCAGGCATCAAATTTACAACCTAAATAATGGGCTCTCTCTAATACTTCACCTAACCTCCTATCTCCGCGAGCAAAGACTGCTTCTAAATAACTTCGATTAATGTCGGGATAACTAAAAGAAATATTTTTTCTTCTTAGCTTATTACTCAAATAACTCAATTTTTGCGATAAAATATCTCTTTTTTCCTGAGCTTCCCATTGAAAAGGAGTATGGGGCTTAGGTACAAAAGCAGACACACTAACATTTATGCCTATTCTCCTACCGGTTACTTCTCTACCTATCTGCTCAACTTTATTTATTAGTCTAACAATTTCTTCCACATCTTCATTAGTCTCGGTAGGTAAACCTATCATAAAATAAAGTTTTATCCTTCTCCATCCCCCCTCAAAGGCAGCTCTTACCGATGAATACAAGTCTTCTTCTTGAACATTTTTATTTATCACATCTCTTAATCGCTGGGTCGCCACCTCAGGAGCAAAAGTAAGGCCAGTCTTTCTAACCTTTTGAATTTGTTGGGCTAAATTAACCGAAAAGGCATCTATTCTTAAAGAGGGTAAAGAAACACCCACACCCTTTTCCCTAAAGCGGTCTACTAATTTAGCAATCAATTCCTCTATCTGACTATAGTCGCTAGAGCTTAAAGAGGATAAAGATACCTCTTCGTATCCGGTATGGCTAAGAATTTCCTCAGCCAATTCAATTAATTTATCTACCGATTTCTCTCTCACGGGGCGATATATCATCCCCGCCTGGCAGAAACGGCATCCTCTAGTGCATCCTCGAAATATTTCCAAGGTTATTCTATCATGGACCACATCTATATTGGGAACAATAGGATAAAGAGGAAAGGATGTTTGATTAAAATTAGAAATTAACCGTTTTTTAATTAAAGAAGGTATCCCTTTTTGTTTGGGAGTAATTGATTTGACCTTACCATCTTCAAAATAATTTACCTCATAAAAAGAAGGGACGTAAACTCCTTCTAGCTGAGCTAACTTCTTTAAGAGTTCTCCTCTACTTTGCTGCTGATTTTTCCATTCTTTATAAATTTCTATAATTTCTAAAGTAATTTCTTCCCCATCACCTATCACAAACAGATCAATAAAATTAGCTAAGGGCTCTGGATTAAAAGCCCCTGGCCCACCGGCAATAACTAGAGGATCTCTTTCCTTTCTGTCTTTGGACTTTAAAGGGATCTGCCCAAGTTCGATAAGATTCAGGATGTTAGAAAAACACAATTCATGTTGAAGGGTAAATCCTACAATATCGAAACAATTTAAAGGTCGGTAGGTTTCTAAAGAAAAGACGGGAATCTGTCGCTCCCTTAGTAATTTTTCCATATCTACTGCTGGTGAAAAAACCCTTTCAGCGAAAGCATCTTCTCTTTTATTGATGATATCGTATAGTATTTTAAATCCTAAATAGCTCATTCCAATTTCATACAAATCAGGAAAAGCTAAGGCCATTTTAATTATAGAGTTGTCTTCTTCTTTTATTATTTCATTGAATTCTTTACCAGTATATCTCCCTGGTTTTTCTACTTTATCCAACAATTCATCAAACAATATTTTTTTTATATTCAATTTTTTTTAACTCCTAATTTCTAACTTATATTTTCTTTACCATATACTCGATACTTATACTATACTTATCTACTTATCCTATGTGCTCTACACTAAACACTACCCGCTCTGCATTATAATATATCCTAACGACTATTCACTATTCACCAACGACACTAATATTTACCACCTTACCTTATGCAATTCCACATTTAATAATATCCCTATAACTACTAAATTAGAAATCATAAAGCTCCCCCCGTAACTTAAAAAAGGTAGGGGTAATCCTGTTGCGGGTAATATTCCCATTGCCATCCCAATATTTACTACTATATGAAAAAACAGAAAAGATACTGCTCCGGTTGCCAATAAGCTCCCCAATAAATCTCTTGCCTCCAGAGCAATTTTAATTCCTCTCCATAAAACAATAACATAGAGACCTAATAACAAGATAGCTCCCACAAAACCTAATTCTTCTCCCACTACCGAAAATATAAAATCGGTATGTTGAGCCGGTAGAAAGTTTAATTGGCTTTGCAAACCATTAAAAAGCCCCCTTCCCAGAAAGCTACCAGAACCAATGGCAATTTTTGACTGAATAACATTATAGCCACCACCCAAGGGATCCAAATTAGGATTTAAAAATAGAATCAATCTCCTTTTTTGATATTCTTTTAAAAAAAACCATAAAATGGGAACCGAAGATAAAGCAATAAAAAATATAGTTACCAGATACTTTATCTTGACTCCTGCCGCAAACAACATCATTATAAGAATTGCTAAATATACCAAAGAAGTCCCCAAATCTGGTTGTTTAAATACCAAGAATATTAATATGCCAGTATAGGCAAAAGGTAATAAAAAATAGAAAAAATTATCCAGTTTTAATTTGTTTTTAGATAAAAAATCCGCTAAAAATATTATTAAAGCAATTTTAGCAAACTCGGAAGGCTGTAAACCAAAAGCTCCAATCGATAACCAACGCCTTGCTCCATAAGTTGACCTCCCCGAAACAATTACCATCAATAACAAGATAACAGCTATAAAATAGATAAACTGAGAATAACTTTCCAACCTATGATAATCAACGAAAATTACGATAATTAAAAATATAAACCCCCATCCTATCCATAAAGACTGTCGTCTAACATATAAAAAGGGGTCTACTGGTATAGAACTAGAACCAATACGAGTAGAACTATACAATACTAAAATACCATAAAAACAGAGAAATACTACCGCAAAGAGAAGAGTATAATCCAAATTTTCACTTAATTTCCCTAATTTTTCTTTCATTCTTCCACCCTTCAATAATTGAGATCCCGGCACCAAATTTGTCATAAATGTAAAAAAAGGTGCCTGGCACTTTTTTTTACATTTTACTTTTGGAGATTAAAATATTTTTCTAACATAGCCCGGGCGATGGGAGCAGCTATCTCGCCACCCTCTCCTCCATTTTCTATAAAAACTGTAATACATACTTCTGGATTTTCATAAGGAGCAAAGCCCACAAACCAGGCATGGGTTTCTCCTTGAGGATTCTGAGCTGTTCCGGTTTTACCTGCTATCGATAACTCCTTAGAATTTGCCCGCCAACCTGTTCCTTTTAATATAGCAGCTCGCAACCCTTCTTTGACTATTTGAAAAGTACTTGCTGATATATCCACTTTTCTTGATATTTCTGGCTCAATTCTTTTAACTACATTACCCTCCGGGGAAATTATTTCTTTCACTAAATGTAATTTATAAATATCCCCTTCAGTAGTTATTGCACATACGATACTGTGAATTTGTAAAGGAGTTAACAAAACATATCCTTGCCCTATAGAAAGATTGATATCATCACCTGGAAACCATATCTGTTTGAACTCCTTCTGCTTCCATTCGCGGGAAGGTATTATTCCTAATGCCTCTCCCGGTAAATCAATTCCGACCTTTTCTTCTAACCCAAATTTATGCATATACTTATTGAATCCTTCTATACCTAATTCTTTTCCCATCGTATAAAAATAGATGTTGCAGGATTGAGCGATAGCATCAATAATGTTTAAATTGCCATGCCCTGATTTCTTCCAACAATTAAAAACTTGGTCAGCTAACTTGAAAGTACCAGAACAATATACCTTCCTTTTTCTATCAGTAATCCCTTCTTCTAAGGAAGCAATAGCGGTAATTATTTTAAATGCTGAACCGGGGGGATAGGCACACTGGATACTCCGATTAGTTAAAGGATATTCGGGATCTGACGAAATTCGCTCCCAATCAGATTGAGAAATTCCCCGGGCAAATAAATTTGGGTTAAAAGAGGGCTCATTTACTAAAGCCAATATCTCGCCAGTATAAGGATTGCTCAGGATTATAGAGCCTTTTTTACCATATAGTAAATTTTCTCCATAAATCTGTAAATCTCTATCAATAGTTAAAACTAAATCCTCCCCTGGAACAGGTCTCTTAAACAATAAAGTAGCTACTTCTCTCCCCAGGGCATCAACCTCGACCTCTTTCCCCCCTTTTTCTCCCTTTAAAAGGTCATCATAATATTTTTCCAACCCGGCTTTGCCAATAATATCTCCTCCCTGGAATTCAGGATTCCCTAATCTTTGCAGTTCCGCTTTGTCTATTTCTCCGACATATCCTAAACAATGAGCAGCTAATTCCTGATACAGATAGTTCCTTCTAGGTTTAACCTCTAAGATCACTCCTTTTAGTTCTTCTCTCTTCTCTTCAATCTCAATTACTATAGCTTTTTCACAATCATCCAAAATTTGCACTGGTTTAAAAGGGTTAGCAGTATACTTTTTTACCTTTTGCACAATTGCTTCTTCGGATAGACCAATTATTTTAGCTAATCTTTTACTTAATTCTTCTAAGTCATCTACTTCCGCCGGGATTATGGAAACTACTACTGCTGGTCGATTAGCCACTAAAATTTCCTTTTGGCGGTCATAAATATATCCTCGAGGAGCATCTTCGACTAAAGAACGAATACAATTTTTTACTGCTCTTTCTTTAAATTCTCCTCCTTTGATAATTTGTAGATACCATAGATTGAGAACTAAAAAAGAAAAACATATTATAATAAATATTAACAACCAATTTATTCGTTGCTTTACCTCTTCTGGGACAGTAGAAGATTCTTTCATATTTACCCTCTAAACTCATTCTCGTTTTTCGTAATTTATTCAATATTAGATTTTCATCTCTGGCAAATCTTACAAAGCTTAATAAACTGAAAAAGTAGAAAACCAATCACTGACACCATTACTATCGTCGCTCCGGACGCCAAATTAAACTGATAAGACAGGAATAGTCCTATTAGCCCAAAGACCACACTAAGAAGAATTGAAATAAACATCATCTTCTTCAAATTTGCTCTAATCTGTCTGCTTATTGCTGCCGGGATAGTTAATAGGGCAATCACTAAAATAATCCCTACTACTCTTACCAGCACTACTATAGTCAAAGCAATCAAACATAAAAGTAGTAAGTATAATTTCATTGCGGGGAGTCCTATTACAGTAGCAAATTCATCATCAAATAAAAGGGCTAAAAACTCTTTATAAAACAGAGATACCACTATGATTATCACTAAATCCAGGATTAACATTATTATCAAGTCAGTAGTGGTTACTGTTAATATACTACCAAAAAGGTAACTGAAAAGATCAGGGGCATAACCTGGACTCAAACCAATAAAGATTACTCCCATAGACATACCAAAAGCCCATATTATTCCAATTGCAGTATCTTCTGGTAGCTTAGTGCGTTTACTCACTAACCCCATAACCAGGGCAGAGATTATACTAAATGGGATTATCCCCCAGACAGGATTTATTCCCAAAAAATATCCCAAACCTATACCTCCGAAGGAGGCGTGAGCGATCCCCCCACTTATAAAAACAATTCTCTTTACTACGATATAAACTCCAATAATTCCACAAGCAATACTAGCCAAAATTATAGCTAATAAAGCATTTCTCATAAATTCATATTGTAATAATCCCATCATATCATATTTTCCTCTATCTTTTCTTCACCAGATCTCGTCTGGGTATTAGCTTATTGATTTCCATTACTCAATACCTCTTCTCAATTCTCAATCCTAAATCCTAAATACTCGATATACTCGATACTCGATACCAATTAATGCTTTCTGAGTACTCTATGAGGAATCCCATGAGCAATTAGGTCTACAGGACAATGATAAGTTGCCTTTAAATCCTCCCATCTAATCTCCTTAGAATTATGATAAAAAAGTCGACGATTTAAACAGGCAATCTTATCCACATAAATCGACACTGCCGTAAGATCATGAGTAACTAAAACGATAGTTATTTTTTTCTTTAATCTTGCCAATAATTCATAGAATCCAGTCTGTAAGAGAGTATCAATACTAGCTAAAGGTTCATCAAGCAACAGTATTTTAGGGTCAGCCACCAGGGCGCGAGCAATAAAAACTCTTTGCTGTTGGCCACCCGAAAGCTTCCCTATCTGCCTATTCTTAAATTCTAACATCCCGACAAGATCAAGTGCTGCTTGTGCCTTTTGTTTATCTGCTTGGTTATAGGATTTAAAATATTTGCTCTTACCCCATCTTCCCATTAGAACAACTTCTTCGACCCTTATGGGAAATTCTCTATCAAAAAGGGGATATTGAGGGACATAACCAATGTGCTTCCTATTCTTTTCAGGTTTTCCTCCAAAAACCTGTACTTCCCCTTTACTGGGTAAAATCAAACCCAATATTACTTTAAGTAGAGTAGTCTTACCCCCACCATTGGGGCCTATTATACCCAAAAATTCTTGTCCGTAAATGGAAAGATTAATATCTTCTAAAACATTAATATCGTTATAACTTACCCATA
>Ga0136651_10002437_pt1 | contig 10207 bp, 14 predicted proteins | sample Mar14236cmmetaG_FD_94867 | JGI IMG/M metagenome (GOLD analysis project Ga0136651, IMG submission 94867) | Marine hydrothermal vent microbial communities from Guaymas Basin, Gulf of California to study Microbial Dark Matter (Phase II) - Marker... ...
ACAGGAAGCTGCGGCTTGTTCCTTTTGGGGAGTATATTCCTCTATCGGGTCTGTGGCCAGAGCTGAGGCATTTGAATCTTGGTCAGGGGAATTTTCAGGCTGGAAAGGATGTTACCATTTTTAGGACTCCTCTGATCAAAAATATTTCTGAAGCTCGTGATACCGTTCTTAATTTTTCGGTAGCGATATGTTATGAGTCGTCTTTTCCAGATATTGTGAGAAAAGGTGTTTTAAGAGGGGCTGAGATGCTTGTTGTGATAACGAATGATGCGTGGTTCGGAAATACTACAGCTCCGTACCTTCACGCAGAAATTTCGCGGTTCAGGGCTATTGAAAACAGAATCCCTGTTGTAAGAGCTGCTAATACCGGCGTTTCAATGATAGTGGAACCTACCGGGGTTGTTCTTAAAAAGCTGGGATTCAACAGACGAGGATATATTACTGCTGAACTTCAGCAGGGGAAAGGGGACTCACTTTATGCAAAGTTCGGAGATTGGTTTTCGATTCTAAATGTAGTGATTGTTTCTGGATTGCTAATTTATGCGGTAATTTCACGAGTTTACACTAAGAGAGAGAAGTCATGAATGTTTATCTAAAGGTTTTGCTATTTTTGTTATTTACCATTCTTTACTTTGGATATGAGATGATGGATTGGCCTTTTTGCGGGAAAGTGAATCTGTATTTCAATATTTAAAGATGGCAGGGCTGGGTTCTTATGGCGATGGTTGAATATACCCCATTTAAGAGGCAGATTAAAGGGCAATTAGAAAGTTTCTTTGTAGTTCTGTGGATGGAACAGAACAAATCGGGTTTAGCGCTAGGATCAGAGTTGTATGCTTCGTACTATTTACCTGCAGATTGCATTGTGTGAATTTATTCATCAATTCGGGAGCTTTATGGAAATGTCATGTAAAGACGGGGATTTTAAACGCCAGGTAAATGTTTGGCCTGGCGGTTTTACACCTTTGCCTGGACTATTGCTCGTCGATTCAGACTTTAAGTGTATGTCGGATGTTAAAAGAAAGGGTTGATAAATGGCAAGAAAAGTGGTTACTGGCTTTTTATTGATTTATTTTGTACTGGTTATCAATCTGTACGGTCAGAATAATGATCAGAAGTTGAGTTATGGTGAGGCAAGGATTTTGTTATTAAAGTCGGTAGTTTTTCCTGGCTGGGGGGAGCATTCACTGGATAGGAATTCAAGGGGGTATGTGTTTAATTTTATAGATATTGGGTTGTGGTTGGGATACCTGGTTCAAAAACATTATGGGAAGGTGTTCCATGATGCAATGGTTGCCTATGCTGTTTCTCATGCGGGGATAGAGCCTGAGGGCAAGGATATTCAGTTCTATACGGATATAGGAAATTATTTGACTATTTATGATTACAATGATCAGAAATTGAGGTACAGACAGGTGAGGCTTGTTTATCCGGTTACTAAAGAGTATTATTGGGCATGGGATTCAGATGCCTCCAGGAAGCATTTTGACAGGCTCAGGATAAAAAGTGGGCTTGCTTATAGGAACGCTTCGATATTTGTTGCCTGTCTTGTTGTTAACAGGCTTGCCAGTGTGATAGATATAATTGCTCTAACCAGACATCGGCTGGAAAACGCGGAGTTTAGTTTTAAACCGATTGTCTATTATTTGCCTGACGGAACTGCTGGTATGAATGTGGAGGTTAGATGGTGAGATTAGACCCAAGAACAAAAATTTTTATTGTTCTGATGTTCTTAGCCTTTATCTTTATAAAGACCCCAGTGTGGTGGCAGGTGGGGTTTTCCTGTATTTTACTACTTACAATTTTTCTTTCGGGCAAACATAAGAAGATTTTTTCATCAGTTAGATATTTTCTTTATTTTGTACCTCTTACTTTTTTAATACATATGCTTTTGAGTTCTGTAAGTTTAAGTTTTAAAGAGATAGGTTTATCCATAGAATCTGAGGATGTGGTTAGGTCCATAATGTTTACCCTTCGGATTCTAAATATGTTTCTGGTGATGGGTTTTGCTTTGCACTGGATAGGGGGTCTGGATATACTGGATTCGGTGTATGTTCTGCTCCGCCCACTTTCCAGGATAGGTTTGTGGGTTGACGATATCTTTGTTGCTGTGATTATAGGCTTGAGGTTTTTCCCTATTGTGAAAAAGGAGTACAGGGAGATAAGGGATGGGTACAGGGCGTTTTTTGGGGTAGGGTCCGAAAATTCTCTATCTGGAAAAGTGCTGGAAACGAAGAATCTAATGGTACCTCTTATGGTTTCTGTATTCAGGAAGGCTGATGTGCTATCGTGTTCGATGAAAGTGAGAGGATATGGCCAGAAGAGAAGAAGTTGCTTCAGGAAGCTTGCTTTCAATAGATATGACTATATGATCTTTTGTGCAATGGCAATCATTCTGAGTGTTTTGTGGTATGTTGAGAAGATTTAAAATCGTGATTGAATATGATGGGACAAATTACTTTGGTTGGCAGAAGCAAAAAAAGGGGGAAACCATCCAGGAGTTAATCGAGAGGGCTTTATTGCCTTTGAATGGTGGAAGAAGAGGAGTAAGAATTACCGGTGCTGGTAGGACCGATGCCGGTGTTCATGCTCTTGGCCAGGTGGCTCATTTTGACATGGAGACGGAGCTGGACCCAGGAACAATTAAAATAGTTATCAACGCAAATACTCCGAAGGATATTTATGTAACAAGGTGTGAGGAGGTTGATAAAAGCTTTCATGCCAGATTTTCTGCTAAGAGAAGGAAGTATATTTACAGAATTGCTAGAAGATATTCTCCGTTTGATAGATTGTTTTCTTGGTGTCCACCTTATGAACTTGATACGGAGAAGCTTCACAAGTGCAGTAAGCTGGTAGTGGGTAAGAGGGAGTTTGTTAGGTTTTGTAAATCAACGTGCAAAGCAAAGAGCAAAGAGTGTGTTGTTTTTGAATCGTTCTGGAAAGAAGGGGAGAGGTTTTTGGAGTATCACATTTCTGCCAATAGGTTTTTGCAGAGTATGGTGAGGATGCTTGTGGGAACTATGATTGAGGTAGCAAGAGGTAGATATACTGTTGAGGACTTTAAGAATCTTCTTGAAAATAAGACCAATGAGGTGCAAGTTTTAACGGCACCCGCCAAAGGACTTTTTTTGAAGGAGATTATTTATTGAGGGGGAAGAGGCATGAAGATATTTATTGACACGGCAAATCTGGAGCAGATCAGGACTGCCCAGTCATGGGGGATCCTTGATGGTGTTACAACAAATCCAACGCTGTTATCTCGGGAAAAAGGTAATTTTAGAGATATTCTGAAGGAAATTTGCAGAATTGTTGATGGCCCTGTTAGTGCTGAAGTGGTGAGTCTCAATGCTGAGGGAATGGTCGAAGAAGCGAGGGAACTGGCAAAGATTGCAGATAATATTGTTATTAAGATACCTATGACGCTGGAAGGACTGAAGGCCATTAAAATTCTGACTGCAGAGGGGATTAAAACCAACACTACTCTGGTTTTTTCTCCGCTCCAGGCTCTATTTGCCGCCAAGGCAGGCACGACTTTCGTTTCACCTTTTGTAGGAAGGCTTGATGATATTCATCATTTTGGCGTGGATTTAGTGGAGCAGATAGTCAGGATTTATGATAACTATGGATTTGAAACGGAGATAATTGTTGCCAGTATTCGTAATCCTCTACATATTGTCGAGGCGGCAAATATGGGAGCTCATATATGTACTGTTCCTTTTGCCGTACTGGAGAAGATGGTTAAGCATCCGTTAACAGATATCGGGATTCAGAAATTTCTTGAGGATTGGAAGAAGGTGGAAAAATGAATATCATCTGTTTTAGAAAAAAAGTACTTTTTGTTGTTTTACTTTTGTTGTTTGTAGGAGAGATTTTTTACGCCGGGGATCTGGAAATTTCTCGCAGGAATGCGATAACTCGCGCGATAGAAATAGTCGGTCCTGCGGTAGCAGGGATAAATGTTATAGCGATACAGGAATATGTAACGGGACCTCTTTTTGATGATCCTATATTGAATTTTCTTTTCCCGGAGCAGATAATTAGAAGAAGAGTACAGAGTTTGGGGTCCGGGGTGGTAATAAGTCCTGATGGTTATGTGGTTACCAATGCCCATGTTATTGAAAATGCAGAGAAGATAGTTGTTACACTGATGGATGGTAAGGAGTATGAGGCAAAAATAGCCGGGATTGATGATCTGACGGATATAGCCCTTTTGAAGATTGAGGGTAACAATTTCAAATATGCGAAGTTTGGTAATTCAGATGAGGTTATAGTTGGTGAATGGGTAGTTGCGCTGGGTAATCCTTTTGGTCTTTTCAATATAAATAATAAACCTACTGCCACTGTTGGGATAATTTCCGGGATTGATCTTGATTTTGGGAGACAGGAGAGTGGGAGAATTTATCAAGATATGATCCAGACGGACGCTTCGATTAATGCTGGTAATAGCGGAGGTCCGCTGGTAAATGTGAATGCAGAGGTTATTGGTATAAATACTTTTATCTTTACGGGAAGTCCTCTGAGTGAAGGTTCAATTGGGATTGGGTTCGCTATTCCGATAAACAGAGTTAAGGTAGTTGTTGATGAGCTCAGACGATATGGAAAGGTAGATAGGACTTTTAGAACTGGGCTTACAGTTCAGAACATTGACAGGTATCTCGCTAGGTATCTTGGGTTGTCGGAGATTGCTGGTGTTATTGTTACAAATGTTAAAAAGGGAAGCGCAGCAGAGAAAGCAGGCATGAAGGTTGGTGACATTCTTATAAAAATTAATGATAGGAAGATAAGGTCGAAGTATGATATAATTGAAGAAATCCAGGAGAATTTCTACAGAAAAGGTGATAAGATTAAGTTTACAGGCATACGGGAAGGTAAGATAATAGAATTTGAGCTTGTACTAGAGTAGGAGGGGAAATGATAGAAAGATACACTCTTCCCGAAATGGGGAGAATATGGTCAGAAGAGAACAAATTTAGAACCTGGTTAAAAGTAGAGATTGAAGTTTGTAGAGCTTACTGTAGAAGAGGCGAGATCCCAGAAGAGGATTTGAGGAATATTGAGGAGAAAGCAAATTTTGATGTTGAGAGAATAAAAGAGATAGAGAAAGATGTAAGACATGATGTTATAGCATTTTTGACGAACGTTGCAGAATATGTAGGACCCTCATCTAGGTTTATCCATAAAGGAATGACATCTTCTGACCTTCTTGACACAGCTCTATCACTGCGGCTGGTAGAGGCTTCAAAGTTAATTCAGGCAAGATTAGTTGAACTTCTTGAGGTATTGAAGCAGAAATCTCTTGAATATAAAGATCTCATAATGATGGGAAGGACTCATGGCGTCCACGCTGAACCAATTACATTTGGGTTAAAGTTTCTAATTTGGCATGATGAGATTGAAAGGCATCTCCAGAGGTTTGAATTGGCCGTTGAGCAAATAAGGTATGGGAAAATCTCCGGAGCAGTTGGGACTTATTTTTATATTGATCCTGAGATAGAAGTGGAAGTATGCAAGAACTTAGGTTTGAAACCGGCAAGAGTTTCGAATCAAATTTTACAACGTGATAGGTATGCGTTTTTTGTTTCTACAGTTGCTTTGATAGGTGCAACGTTGGAAAAAATAGCTTTTGAGATTAGACATCTTCAGAGAACAGAGGTTCTGGAAGTTGAAGAGCCATTTGGTAAGAAGCAAAAAGGTTCGTCTGCGATGCCCCATAAAAGAAATCCTGTGTTGTCAGAAAGGATTTGTGGACTTGCAAGGTTACTCAGAGGATATAGTGTAACTGCAATGGAAAATGTAGCTCTTTGGCATGAGAGGGATATTTCTCATTCTTCCGCTGAAAGAGTGATACTTCCTGATGCATGTATTGTTATTGATTTTATGCTGAACGACATTACGAAAATTTTGAGAGGCTTGGTAGTTCACCCAGAGAATATGAGGAAAAATTTGGAACTTACAAAAGGTTTGGTATTCTCGCAGGGCGTGCTCCTGGCTCTTGTTGATAAAGGGCTTACCAGAGAGGAGGCTTACAGAATAGTACAAACTAATGCTATGAAGGTATGGGAAGAAGGAGTAAATTTTAAGGATGCTCTTTTAAGAGATGAAGTGGTGAAGAAATACTTGACAGTTGGGGAGCTCGAACAAATTTTTAATGAGAAGAGGCTTCTTGATAAGGTAGAGTGTATTTATCAGAGGTTTTTTGCTAATCGAACATAGAGGATGTGATTGATGAGAATAGCCAGAAATGGTATGAAAGTAATTTTTCCAGTTTTTTTGGTTTCCTTTCTGATGGTGATACTATCTGTTTATTTCAGGTCCACAGTAATCGTTGCTTTGTTCTGGTTTTTTCTAATACTACTTGGTTTTCTGATTTATTTTTTCAGGGACCCAGAGCGTATTATCCCTGAGGGAGAAGGTATTATTGTTTCTCCTGCAGATGGAAAGGTGATGGCAGTTGAAAGTCTGAAGAGTAGTTTTTGTGGAGATTCTGTAAGGGTTTCGATTTTTATGTCTCTTTTTAATGTCCACGTGAACAGGGTTCCTTATTCGGGGGTAGTAGAGAATGTCGAATATAGACCAGGACAGTTCAGACCGGCATATCGTGGTGGGGTCGAAAAAACAAATGAATCAAATACGATTTATATTGAATCCGGGGAGTTAAAACTTATTGTGAAACAAATTGCTGGAGTTATTGCCAGACGTATTGTAAGTTATGTTGGGAAAGGTGATAGGGTGGTTAGAGGGCAGAGGTTTGGTATGATAATGTTTGGCTCTCGTGTTGATTTGATTTTGCCGTCAAGGGTAAAACTAAGAGTTGGAGTAGGTCAGAAGGTAAAAGCAGGGGAAACAATCGTGGGAGAAATAGATTGAGAATTAAGACAGGTTTCATACCCAGTTTGTTTACCATACTAAATCTATTTACAGGATTTTTCGCTGTTACCCGTATTTTAGTAGGGAATTATATTGCGGCTGCTACTCTTATAATTCTTGCGGCTGTCTTTGATACTTTTGATGGGAAGGTTGCGAGATTACTTGGTAAGTCATCCAGATTTGGGATAGAGTTTGACTCTCTTGCTGATATAGTTTCTTTTTGTCTTGCCCCTTCTTTGCTGGTTTATAGTGTGTTTCTGGTCGAGCTTGGGATAATTGGGGCGATGATAAGTTTTTTCCCACTTCTCTTTGGTTCGCTGAGGCTTGCAAAGTTCAATGTTATAACGTTGGAAAAGGGGCACAAGCCGTATTTTGTCGGGATGCCTGTACCGGTGAATGCAATTCTTATCTCTTCTTTTTTAATGTTCAATCGCAGGTTTTCAGGTCATTATGGTGATCCCAGAATATTATTGCCTCTTATTGTTACCTTATCATTTCTGATGGTGAGCAAGATAAGGTTTAGTGCTTTTCCCTTGATGAGTTTCAGAAGGGGGGCTCTTTATTCTTTCAGGTCTGCTTTGTGTATGGTGGTTTTGTTACTGATGGTGGCTTTTCCCAGTGTTTTTATTTTTCCTTTTTTTATGTTGTTTGTTATGTATCATGTGGTTGATTGGATAAATGGATATGAGGAACCGAGATTTTCTGTTTTTGTCAAGAAGAGAGGGGAGAAGAATGATTAGAGCAAGAGTCATAGTAAGGTATAAGCCGGGCATTCTGGACCCAGAAGGGAAGACTATTTATGATGCTTTAAAGTCTTTAGGGTTTGAAAAAGTAGAAGGAGTTGAGACCGGCAAATATTTCGAAATAACTTTTGCTGGGGATGTAGATAAAAATAAGGCAAAAGAATTGACTACAGATGCGTGTGAGAGATTACTGGCAAACCCGGTTATACAGAACTATAGTTTTGAAATTGTTGAAGGAGATCGATGAGAGTTGGAGTTGTAATTTTCCCAGGTTCAAATTGCGATTATGATACTTATTATGTTTTCAAAGATGTGCTTAAAGTTGATGTTAGTTTTATCTGGCACACAGATTCTGATTTGCGGGGGTATGATGCGGTTATTTTGCCAGGTGGCTTCTCGTATGGTGACTATTTGAGGGCAGGTGCAATTGCAAGGTTTTCTCCTGTTATGCGGGAGATAGTGAGGTTTGCGAAGCGAGGTAACCCTGTGATGGGGATATGTAATGGTTTTCAGATTTTGTTGGAAGCAGAACTTTTGCCCGGTGCGTTAATTCCAAATAACGGGATGAGATTCAGATGTGAAGATGTGTATATTCGTGTGGTAAACAATGATTCAATATTCACTCGTGGGCTGGATAAGGGCAGGGTTTTGAAAATGCCCATTGCTCATTATAGTGGAAATTACTATGCTGATGAAGGAACTATTAAGAGCCTGGAGGATAACGAGCAGATAGTTTTTCAGTACTGCAATAGTGCCGGAGAAGTTTTGCCGGAGGCGAATCCGAATGGATCGATTTTGAATATAGCGGGGATAGTTAATAGAGAAGGGAATATTTTAGGAATGATGCCTCATCCTGAGAGAGCTTCAGAGAAAGTTCTTGGTTCGGAGGATGGGGTGGAAATTTTTAAATCGCTTATGGGGAAGGTTTAGATGGATAGAGGACGACGAGGTTTTAATGTTCTGTTTGTAATCGGGATATTGCTATTCGGGGCGATGATTGGTTCTCTGTTAGGGGAAGTGATAAAGTATGCTCTACCTGATGGAGTGGTGAAGGATGTGTTCCTACGCTCGATAGATATCATGCTTGGTCCCGGAGTTGTGGATTTAATAATGTTTTCTGTGACGATAGGTTTTACTTTGAAGTTGAATCTTATAGGGATAATAGGCTTGCTCATTGCCTATTACCTCCTAAGATTCTGGAGGTAACTGGAGGTGTAAAATGTTTGGTAACTTAGGTTTTGGTGAGATATTACTTATTTTTCTTGTACTGTTGCTGTTGTTTGGAGCGAAAAGGTTGCCTGAGCTGGCGAGAGGGCTTGGGAAGAGTCTGAAGGAGTTTAAGAAAGCGACTCGTGAAATTGAGGATGAGATAAACGAGTCCTTAGACCACGATAAGTATATCGGATCCCCTGAGAAGGAAGAGAAGACGGGGGAGAAAAGGGAAAAGTAGTTTTTGATGGTAAACATTGGGGGTGATACAGATGGATTTTTCCGATAGGGTAAAGGATTTATTGCAGAGAATAAAAAATGATAATCCTTATAATGCTTTTATAAATGTTGATGAGGATGCAGTTGAGAAGAGTCGGGAAATTCAGCAAAAGATAAAGGATGGTAGGGCTGGCCGACTTGCTGGTAAAGTTATTGGGGTGAAGGACAATATTTGTGTGAAAGGGTTGCCGACGACCTGTGCGTCGGGGATACTGAAAGACTTTGTCCCCCCTTATAATGCTACAGTTGTTAACAAGATACTGAAAGAGGATGGTCTGATCCTTGGTAAGACGAATATGGATGAGTTTGCAATGGGTTCATCTTCCGAGCATTCATTTTTTGGGGCGGTCAGAAATCCTGTTGATGAGTCAAAGGTGCCTGGAGGGTCGAGTGGGGGGTCTGCTGCTGCAGTGGCAGGGGGACTTGTGGATATGGCTCTTGGATCTGATACTGGAGGTTCTATCAGGCAGCCTGCTGCCTTTTGTGGGGTTGTGGGGATTAAGCCGACTTATGGCAGAGTATCAAGGTTTGGCCTTGTAGCTTTTGCTTCCAGTCTTGATCAGATTGGAGTTTTCGGGAAAAATGTGTATGACACCGCTTTATTACTTTCGGTGATAGCAGGCTATGATTCCATGGATTCTACGTGTATGGATGTGCCTGTGGGAAATTATTTTAGGGATATGGAGAAAGGTGTCAAAGGGTTGAGGATTGGAATCCCTCAAGAGTATTTTGGAGAGGGACTGGATAAAGAGATAGAAGAAAGAGTCAAATTTTGCGTCAGTGAACTTGAAAAAGGTGGGGCAAAAATTGCTGAGATAAGTTTGCCACATACTAAGTATACAATAGCCACGTACTATATTATAGCTACAGCTGAGGCATCATCGAACCTCGCAAGGTATGATGGAGTTAAGTATGGGTTGAGTGTTAGAAAAGGGAATCTGGACAGTATGTATGACGATACCAGACATCAGGGTTTTGGAAATGAAGTAAAAAGAAGGATAATGCTTGGAACATATGTTCTGTCTGCTGGATATTATGATGCTTACTACAGTAAGGCTCAGAAGGTTAGGAGATTGATTAAAGGGGATTTTATGAAGGCTTTTGACAAT
>Ga0136651_10002443_pt1 | contig 10194 bp, 10 predicted proteins | sample Mar14236cmmetaG_FD_94867 | JGI IMG/M metagenome (GOLD analysis project Ga0136651, IMG submission 94867) | Marine hydrothermal vent microbial communities from Guaymas Basin, Gulf of California to study Microbial Dark Matter (Phase II) - Marker... ...
CGCAGCGGCCGCCTCCTCGGGTCGCTTCCCGCCCACGTCCACGCCCCACACTCCCACGACCGGATAGACCCGCCCGGCGTAGTAGAGTTCAAAGGCCGCTACCGAGCCGAGCAGGAGGATCAGGACAGCACACGAGAGAATGCAGAGGATATTGCGAATAACGAATTGCTGATTTGTCATTTGTCATTGTTTCATTGTTCATCGGTTCATTGGTCATTCACAGTCGGTACTGATCGATGTAGGTGCGGGGTGGACGAGGGGAGATGAGCCGGACAATCACCAGCCCAAAGACGAAACCTCCGATATGCGCCCACCAGGCCACGCCGCCAGCCTGCACGACGTCGGCAGCGGTCAGGATGAAGAGGCCGTTGAACAACTGGGAGATGAACCAGAAACCCAGATAGATCAAGGCCGGTATCTCGACGACGCGGATAAAGTAAAACATGAACACGAGCGTGATGATGCGGGCACGGGGAAAGAGCACCAGGTAAGCCCCCAACACGGCAGCGATGGCTCCACTGGCCCCCACCGTCGGGATGGGTGAGCCAGAGTTAGCCAGCAGGTGGGCGCCGCCGGCCACCAGGCCGCCGAGCAGATAAAATAGCAAGTAGCGCAAATGCCCCAGGCGATCCTCGACGTTATCGCCGAAAATGTACAGGGCCAGCATATTGGAGATCAGGTGCCACCAGCCGCCGTGCAGGAACATTGAGGTAAACAGGGGCAACCAACCGCCCAGACCTCCAGCCTGCCAAAAACGGGCCGGTATCAGCCCCCAAATCTGGATGAACTGTCCCTGTTGGTCCGGGCCCAGCGCGGCCTCGAACAGGAAAACCAGCACGTTGAGGCCGATGAGCGCTGTGTTGACGATGGGAAAGCGACGAGCGGGGATGGTGTCTCGTAAAGGAATCATTTACGGTCCTTCCGTTATGGTAATCTCCTCTATCACATCGCCGACGGCGATGGATTGGACGACGTCCATCCCGGCGGTCACTTGCCCAAAGGCAGTGTACGCTCCATCCAGGAAGGGCGTCGGGGCCAGGGTGATGTAGAACTGGCTGCCGCTGGAGGCGCGCTCAGGGTTCGCCTGGTCTGACAGCCGGGCCATGGCGATGGCGCCCTCGGCGTGGAGCAACTGGATCTCGGCCGGTACGGTGTAGCCGGGGCCGCCGCTGCCGGTGCCCGCCGGGTCGCCCCCCTGGATGACAAAGCCCGGTTCTACGCGGTGAAAAGTAAGACCGTCGTAAAAGCCTTGCTGGGCCAGGAAGATGAAATTGTTGACGGTTTTCGGGGCGGCGCCGGCGTCGAGCCGGGCGACGATGTCGCCTTTGGCGGTCGAGATGGTGGCGACGTAGGTCTTGCCGGGATCAATCTGCATCGCCGGGGGTGCGCTGTACATGTTGTTGCGGTCAGCAGTATTCGCAGGCATTGAAGTAGAACTCCTTTTGTTTGATCTGTTTTGCCCGGTCCCACTGTGAATCAGAGAGCCATGGCAACCACGATGAGGGCCACGGCTATGCCACCAATCCACCATCACAAGCGGGCAGAATTGGTCGAGGCCGGCGACTGTGAGCGTGTTTTCTTTTTGTATCGTTTGTTGGACATTATGCTCCTTTTTCTCACTGTATTTGTTTACCGGGGGTTGAGGCAGCGGATGGAAAGCGGATAAACGGATACGCGAGGGTATCCTCATAAGAAAAGAACGTATCATCTCAATAGGTAGGGGCGAACCCTTGCGGTCGCCCTCGTGGGCAGGAGCAAGTCCTGCCCCTACCCCAGGATATTGAGCAGATACAAAAGAACCACCTATTCGCTTATCCGCTGCCTATCTGTTGCACCAAGCTCACAAGACGGTAAACACATACTTTTCACGTATCATCTCAATATTCTGGGGCACTTTTAACGTAGCCGCGCTTTCCATAGCGCGTTATGCCCGCGAGGTATGGAAACCTCGGCTACATTGCCCCACTTTATTGAGCAGATACAAAAGAACCACCTATTCGTTTATCCGCTGCCTATCTGTTGCACCAAGCTCACAAGACGGTAAACACATACTTTTCACTTATATCATTCCGCTGGCGAGTAGCACGGTAAAGGTCATCAGGAACCAGTGGATCAAGAATGGATAAATGAACGAGCGCGTGCGCCAGGCGACGTAGCCAAACGCGCTGCCGCCAAAGATGCAACTCAGCACTTCCAGTTCTGGCTTGCCAAAGTGGGCGATGGTGAAAGGGACGGCCTGGAGCACGATGGCGCAGGGGCCACAGACCGGGTAGAGCGCAAAGAGCAAGAAACCGCGAAACAGAAATTCCCAACCAAAGAGATCGGCGGCGGCGTAGAGCGGCAGGGGGATGGGAGAATCGGCCAGCGGCGCATAGTAGCCCCGGAACGCCTCGGTGCGGGCCAGAAACGTCATCACAAGCGCCATCCCACCGCAGCCCGCTGCCGTGAGCGCCAGTCCCGCTTTCCAATCGCCCAGTTGGAAGCCGTACCTGGCGGGCGACTCGCGAAAGACGAGCAGGATGACCAGCAGCGGCACGCCCAGGTACAAGAGCAGCCGGTCGTAGGCATTATGGGTAAAAATATGGCGATAGCGCTCCACCACCAGCATCAGCGTGGAGACGACGATGGCGGTGATGGGTTTCCAGTCCATACGGAGTTGGTCAAGGCGCATAGTTTACCCCGGAAGGCGTGTGATCTATCGTTCCCCCCGCACCTCGGCCGCCAGTCGCTCAAAGAACGCGACCATGTAAGCATGGCGCTCCTCGGCGATGGCCTTGCCGGTCGGGGTGAACAGTCGCTCTTTGAGACGCGAGAGTTTGACGACGAACTCGTGGACGGGAGTATGCTCGGCCGGGTCGTCCCCCTCCTCCAGCCAGCGGGTCACGTCTACGGCCTCGACGGGAGCCCACAGTCGCTGCCCATGCGCGCCGCCGTAGGCAAAGGCCCGCGCCACCCCCACCGCGCCGATGGCGTCCAGTTTGTCGGCGTCGAAGAGCACCTGCGCTTCCAGTAGAGGCGCGGTAACCGCGCCCCTACCCAGGCCGGTGCGGAAGCGATGGGCGGCGATAGCGTGAGCCACGGCCTCCACCTTTGCAGGAGACAACCCAGCGCCGGCTCTTCCAGGCCGGTGCCCGGCCAATATCTCCCGCGCCCGGCCGGCAGCGTGGGCGGCGTGGTCGAGCCCAGCCGCCTCGGCCTGTTCTCGCTCCACGTCGTGCAGGAGCGCCGCCGCCCGCACCACCTCCAGGTCGGCTCCCTCCGCCCGCCCGATGCGCTCCGCCAGCGCCAGCACCCGCAGTACGTGGTCAAAGTCATGCACCGCGTCGGCGCCCTCGTAGTAGCGTCGTGCTGCGGCAATGGTGATCATGTATCTCGCCTTTGTGTCAATAGTTCTGGACTGACCGAGAGCAATTGGTAAACCTCGTTCACGTCGTGGCGGGTGAGCAGGCCGAGAAACTGCTCCCCATCCATCACGGGCAACGCATCAAGTCCGGCCTCCGCCACCAGCCGGTGGACTTGGAACAGTTCATCGTCAAGCCCGACGGTAGGAAATTCTGTCCGCATGACTGCGCGCACTGGCGTCTCCGGCTGGCGCTGCTTGAGGGCCCGGATCACGTCAGTGTGCGTGAGCAGGCCCACCAGACGCTCCCCATCGCAAACGGGAAAGTCGGCCTGGAAACTTTCGAGCGTGAGGTCGGCGGCGCGGCTGACCGGATCATCAGGAGAGAGAGCCAGGGCACGGCGGGAAAAGGCCTGACGCACTCGCAGGCCCCGAAGCACGCCCCTGACGTGGACCATCTGCCCTTCCTGGGCCGCCCCAGAATACACAAAGATCGCGATCAGAACCCACAAAAAGTTACTGGTCAGCAGACCCGCCAGGCCCATAATCCAGGCCAGTCCCTGGCCCACATTGACGGCCAGCGCTGTGGCGCGGGCGTGAGGCATCACCGTCGCCAGCAGCGCGCGCAGCACCCGCCCGCCGTCCATCGGAAACGCGGGGATGAGGTTGAAGGCGGCCAGTGAGAGGTTGGTGATGATGAGGTAAGGGAGGGTATCCTGCCAGCCCAGGTGCGTGGGATTTGTCAGCAGTCCCCACGAGTTGCGGACTAGATTCACGGGGAATAGTAGGCCGACCACGATCAACGCCCCGGCGATGACGACGTTGCTCAACGGGCCGGCGATGGCTATGAGGAACTCTTGAGTCGGGCCTTCGGGCATACGCTCCATCTGGGCGACGCCACCCAACGGCAGGAGGACGATGTCGCGCACGGGAAAGCCCATGTGCACCGCCACCAGGCTGTGTGCCAGTTCGTGGAGGACGACACAGATGAACAAAAGGAGTGTGACGACGACGCCAAAGGCAGCACCTGAGAGCGAGAAACCGCCCGTGCTCAGAAAGCCGAACTGCACGGCGGCCAACACCAGAATCAGCGGAAAGGTGACGTGCATCTTGATCTCGATGCCACGCACAGTGAACAGTTTTATGCCACTCATTTCGCTCCTTTCACGTTTGACGTTTTACGTATTCAGCATAATAACACATTGCCACGGGTGTGTAAATCACATACGATATTCTTCGCCTTCGCTGCGCTCCGGCTCAGAATGACAGGTTACGATCTGGGATACTTTAAATTCTGGAACATTCTCACTCCAGCCCCTCCCGCGTCTCCTCTACCACCTGATCCACCACGGCCCGCAAGTCCCCCGTCTGGCGGTAGACGGCCAGTTGACGGTCGGCGCTGGTGCCCTGGCGCAGGATGGTGCGGGCGTATTCGACTTCTGCCCGGCTTCCCAGTTCATCCACTACGTCGTCCACCCAGGTCAACAGTTCCTCGACCAGCACGGGGAACGGTATTTCTTCCACCTTGCCGAAATCAATCAGTTTCCCCGCGATGCCGTAACGCACCGCCCGCCACTTGTTCTCGTCGAGCAGATGTTTGCGGTACAGCCGCCAGGTCTGGTTGGCCTGCCGCAGGCGCACCAGTTTGGCCACGATGGCCTGCACCAGCGCGGTCAGGCACAGCGTCTCCTCCACCCGCGTGCACATATCGGGGATGCGCACCTCCAGCGTGGGGAATTTTTCGCTGGGGCGCACGTCCCACCAGATGTGGGTGGGCTCGTCAATGCTGCCCGTCGCCAACAGCGTGTCCACAGTTCTGCGGTAGTCGGCGTAGGAGATGAACTGCTGCGGGATGCCGGTGCGGGGCAGGCTCTCAAAGACGACGCTGCGGTAGGACTTTAACCCCGTGTCCCGACCGTGCCAGAAGGGAGAACTGGTCGAGAGGGCCAGAAGGTGGGGCAAAAAGTAGCGTGTCTGGTTCATCACCTCGATCAGCAGTTCCCGATCCTCGATGCCGATGTGGACGTGCATGCCAAAGATCAACAGCCGCCGCCCCACGTCCTGCAGGAAGCGGGCCAGTTCGGGGTAGCGGCCAAAGGGGGAAACCTCTTGCCGCGCCCAGGAAGAAAAGGGATGCGTGCCCGCCGCCGCCACCCACAGCCCCTCCTGTTCGGCCAGTTCACAGATCGAGCGGCGCATACGGATCACTTCGCGACGCGCCTCCTGGATGTTATGGCAGATGCGCGTGCCCGCCTCCACCTGCGATTGCAGGAACTCGGGGCGGATCTGGTCGGGCAGCACCGTCTGGCCCTCCTCGAGGAATCGCTGCACGTAGGAGCGCACCTCCCGCGTGGCGGGGTCAATGATCTGATATTCCTCTTCGATGCCGATGGTCAGGGATGGAGTGATCATGATTTGGCTCTGTGTGTATCAATTATACCACATTCCCAGGCTACCCCAAAATGAGAGCGCGTCCACTTGCCCTTCTGCCGGGACGTAGTACAATTCCGCTATGCTCACCGTCAGCCTGGCTCGTTGTTCCACCTACGATCTGCCTCAAGTCGAGGCCGCCCTGCGCCATCTGCTGGAACCGCTGGGCGGCATGGGCGCGTTCGTCGAGCCGGGCCAGCGCGTGCTGCTCAAACCCAACCTGCTGATACCGGCCCGGCCGGAGCGGGCCATCACGACCCACCCCGCCGTCGTCGAGGCGATGATAAACCTGGTGCGGGAGGCCGGGGGAGAGCCATTCATCGCCGACAGCCCCGGCGGCCCGCTGCACAACCCGCCCGGCATGCGCCGCGTGTATCGGGATACAGGTCTCAAAGAAGTGGCCGACCGAACCGGGGTGCCACTGCACTATGACGCCACCGCCGTCCAGGTGTCCACGCCCGACGGCGTACTGCTCAAGCGCCTCGACCTGCTCAAGGTGTGGCAGGAGGCCGACGTCGTCATCGCGCTGCCCAAACTAAAGACACACGGCCTCACCACCATCACCGGCGCGACCAAGATCCTCTTTGGGTTGGTGCCCGGCTTGACCAAATCCGGCTACCATTCCAAGTTAGCCGACCTGGACCGCTTTTGCGACATGTTGCTCGACATTGTGGCCTGCGTGCGGCCGGCGCTCTTTGTGATGGATGGGATTCTGGCGATGGAGGGAAATGGCCCCAGTCTCCAGGGAAGCCCCCGGCAGGTCGGCGTGTTGCTGGCCGGCCAGGACGCCGTGGCCATGGATGCGGTCGTCTGCCAGATCATTGGTCTGGATCCCGACCGTCTCCCGCTGTTCCGCGCGGCGGCGCGGCGGGGGTGGTGGCCGGCGGAGGTCACGGTGGCGGGCACGCCGGTGGCCGACGTCGCCATACCGGACTTTTGCCTGCCCGACACCCCCCAAGTGGCCACGGGGCGCACCGGTCGCACCTGGCTATCCCGGTTTGCAACCCACGTGCTCACCCCACGTCTCGTGCCCCAACGCGAACGCTGCACGGCCTGCCGCACCTGCGTGCGCATCTGTCCCCAGCAGGCCATCACCATCGTGGACCGGCTGGCCGTCGTGGACGACGCACGCTGTATCCGCTGCTACTGCTGCCAAGAGGTCTGTCCCGAAGCGGCAATTGACCTCGAGTTCTCCCGACTGGGACGGCTGGTACGCTGGAGTGGAGTACTCGGACGATTAGAGTAGAGAATGGAGGATGGAAGAATGACTGATACAGTGATAGAACAATCCATAGGAGTCGTGACCGACAGCAGTTGCGATCTCCCGCGACGGCTGGTGGAGCAATTCAAGATCGCCGTGGTGCCGTTGGTCGTGCGCTTTGGGATCGAGGTCTACCGCGACGGGGAGTTGTCGCCGGAAGAGTTCTGGGAAAAGTCCACCGAAATATGTCCCCCGCACACTTCGCAGCCCTCGGTCGGCACGTTCGAGGAAGCCTTTGGGCGATTGGTCGCGCAGGGGAAGCAGGTGCTATGCCTGACCATCACAGGCAAGCACAGTGGCACATTCAACGCGGCCCGCCTGGCCGCCCAACGCTTTGGAGAGGCGGTGCAGGTCTTTGATTCCCATTCGCTTTCCCTGGGCCTGGGGGTACAAACCCTGGCGGCGGTCCAGGCTGCGCGGGCCGGGCGCTCAATGCAGGAGATTCTCACACTACTGGAGGATGTGCGGGCGCGCATGCGTCTGACAATAGTGCTGGATACGCTGGAAAACCTGCGACGCGGGGGACGGGCTGATGGGTTCATCGTCATCGCAGACCGGATGGCACGGGCGCTCAACGTCAAAGTCATCATCAACGTGGTGGAGGGGCAACTGCGGCTGATGGGCGCGGCCCGCTCGTTTCGGAGCGCACTGAAGCGTGTGATGAAGCAAGTTGAACAACTGGGGCCATTGGAGCATCTGGCAGTGGTACACACACGCGCGCAGGAGATGGCGGAAGGGATGGCCGACCGCTTGGCGGAGCGTTTCGGTTTCCCCAGGGAGCGTGTGTGGGTACAAGAGACGGGGGCAGCGCTGGCCTCCCACGCCGGCACGGGCGTCATCGGCGTCCTGGCGGTGCCTGTCAGTTGCGACTAGGAAAACGGGAGCGGCTGTGAGCAAAGTGATGGTCGTGGAAGATGAACCGACTTTGCTAGAGACGCTGGAATATAACCTGACCCGCCAGGGCTACCAGGTCTGTACCGCCGCCGACGGCCCCACGGCATTGGGGGTGGCGCGACGGGAGCGCCCGGACGCCATCCTGCTAGACATCATGCTCCCCGGCCTGGATGGCTTCGAGGTCTGCCGCATCCTGCGCCAGGAGATGAGCGTGCCCATTCTTATGCTCACCGCCCGTACAGACGAGGTGGACAAGGTGGTGGGGCTTGAGGTGGGCGCCGATGACTACCTGACCAAGCCCTTTAGCATGCGCGAACTCTTGGCCCGGGTCAAGGCCCTCCTGCGGCGGGTGCGCCTCGACCGGGAGGAACTGGCGGCAGCCGGCGAGATGGCCCAAACTGACCAACTGACCTCTGGAGACCTGGTCATAGACCTGGCCCGCCACCAGGTACTATGCCGGGGAGAGCCGCTGCGCCTCAAGCCCAAAGAGTACGACTTGCTTGTCTTTCTGGCACGAAACAAGGGACTGGTTCTCTCCCGCGACCTGATATTGGAGCGGGTTTGGGGCTGGGACTTTGGCGGCGGCAGCCGCACCGTGGACGTACACGTGCGTTGGCTGCGCGAAAAGATCGAGCCTGACCCCGCTCACCCCACCCGCATCGTCACCGTGCGCACCGTCGGCTACCGTTTCGAGGGATAGCCGATGTTCCATACCATCCGCTGGCGCATCGCCGTTCCCTACGTCGCTCTCATCCTGCTGGCGATGGCGGCGCTGACCGTCTACTTTTCCGGCTTTGTGCGCCAGACCTACCTGGCCGACCTGCGTGCTCAGTTGACAGGCGAGGCCCGGTTGGCGGGCGAAGCCATCGCGCCTATACTGGCCGATGGGGGCATGGTCGAAACCATTGACCCCCTGGCCAAGCGCTGGGGCGAGTTGCTGGCAGCCCGCGTGACGATCATCCGCGCCGACGGCGTGGTGCTGGGTGATTCCCACGAGCAGCCGGCGGCGATGGAGAACCACCTGGGCCGGCCAGAAGTGCAACAAGCGCTGGCCGATGGTGTGGGAATCAGCACCCGCCACAGCCGGACGATGGGCTACGAGATGATGTATGCCGCCGTTCCCGTGGAGGCTGGCGGGCGAGTGCTGGGGATCGCCCGCGTGGCGCTCCCCCTGACGCGGATTGAGACCGGTGTGGCCCGTCTCCGCCGCACTGTCGTGGTTGCCTCTCTGCTCACGGTCGTGCTGGCCGGTTTGCTGGCCCTGTTCATCGCCGGGCAACTGGCCCGCCCACTGCGTGACCTGGCTCACCTGGCCGGACGTATGGCGCGCGGCGACCTGGATGGACGTATCCACCCCTCCTCCCAGGATGAAGTGGGCCGGCTGGCCGACGCCTTTAACCGCATGGCAACCGAGATTCAGATGCAGATCGAGGCCCTGGCGGACCAACGAAACGCGCTGAGCGCCGTGTTGACCCACATGGCGGACGGCGTCATCATCACCGACGATGAAGGGCGGGTGCGATTGGTGAATCCCGCCGCCGCCCAAATGCTCAGTTTTCCCTCGGATTCAGCCATCGGCAAGAGTTTCGTCGCCGTGGCCCGCGATCACCAGGCGGTCCAGGTCTGGCAGAGATGCCGGGAGAGCGGCGAGGAACAGAGCGAGACGGTGGAGATGGCGGGGCGCGGCCCTTTCCTGCGCGTGATCGCCACCTCCCTGCAAGATGCACCTCAGAGCGGCTACCTGGTGCTGCTCCAGAACCTGAGCCAGATACGGCGGCTGGAGACGGTGCGCCGCGACTTTATCAGCAACATCTCCCACGAACTACGCACCCCCCTGGCCTCGTTGAAGGCGCTGGTAGACACCCTACACGATGGAGCGTTGGATGACCCTCCGGCGGCCCGCCGTTTCCTGGAATACATGGAAACCGAGGTGGACGCACTGACGCAAATGGTGCAAGAGTTGTTGGAACTTTCCCGCATCGAGTCGGGGCTGGTACCGCTGCGCCTGAAACCCACTCCCGTGGCCGACATAGTGCTCCCGCCGGTGGAACGACTGCGGGCCCAGGCCGAACGGGCCGGCCTGCGCCTCATCGTTGACTTGCCATCCAATCTGCCCCCAGCTTTAGCCGACGTGGAACGGGCACGGCAGGTGATCACCAATTTGGTGCACAACAGCATCAAATTCACGCCGCCCGGCGGCGAGGTGTCGCTCTCGGTCGGGCCAGCCGGAGACGAGGTGGTCATCTCGGTGCGTGATACCGGCGTGGGC
>Ga0136651_10002444_pt1 | contig 10190 bp, 6 predicted proteins | sample Mar14236cmmetaG_FD_94867 | JGI IMG/M metagenome (GOLD analysis project Ga0136651, IMG submission 94867) | Marine hydrothermal vent microbial communities from Guaymas Basin, Gulf of California to study Microbial Dark Matter (Phase II) - Marker... ...
CCATATGACACTCCTTTCTTTAATTGTGACCCAAGTTACCACTCGGTAACTTCGCCATTTTTTATCTTTTGCTGATACTCTTCATATACATCCGGAGAAAGCCGCTTAAGATCCCAATTGAACCCATAGCTTCCGGCGATACCGCCGTCCGGCGCCTGGGGACGCCATCCGCGAACCGGCCGGTTCCGTATGCTGAATTTCACCATGTCCGGCACACCCAGGTAGATATGCCTGGGAAGACACTCAAAAGGCCGGGTCCTGCCTTCGACGCCTGCTCCATAGAATCGATAGCCGTCCAGCGGCTTATCCGCATACAGCGGGCTGGTGTCAGGCTTTTCACCGGGTCTTTCCTCCGGACCCTTGTACATTTTGCCCTGGATCATGTGGATGTAGTAAACCGTTCCACATTCGGCACAGTTGATGGTGCCTTCCCAGTTCCAAAAGCAGTAAGGATCCAGATAATTAATGGTGTTACAGGGTGTTCCCTCAAAATCTTTTTTACTCCAGAGTCTATCTCCCACAGTTCACACCTCCTTTTATAGCCAGGCCTTTTCATACCACTCTTCGATCGTCTTCGTCGGGTAGCCGAGCAGCTCGTGATAAATCTTCACGTTGTCCGCGCCCACCGGCCGCCAGATCCAGAAGAGTCGCCTGGGAGTTTTGGATAATAGGCCTGCTGCGTAAGTGCCGTGCTGCAGGACATCGCCGAAGATGGGGTCATCCATCCAGCGAACCGTACCGCGTGTCCTCCAGTGCTCATTTTCGTAGTATTCCCTGTCATTGCATACGGGCTCAGCCAACAAACCGGCATCCTGGAGTGTCTTTACAACTTCACCCCTGGATTTGTCTTCAGCCCATTTTTCCAGGGCAGCGTAGATCTCGATCTGAGCCTCGCCTTCGACCCTTTCATTATGGGATTTGTACTTTTCGTACAGGTCGTTCATACCGGTGATAGCGCACAGCTCTTTCCAGTCTTCATCCTGGAATGCGGAAACCATGGCATACCTGGCCTCCAGCCGGTCCTGCGGATTCTCGGCATCCGGGTAGTCGGACTTGCCGCACAGAATGATGCCGTGAGCGCAAAGCTGGGTATCCCAGTTGCCCCAGCGCTGGCGGACAATACCGAATCTGCCGTAAAGCGGTGCGGCATATCCCAGACAGCGGGTGGCCGCCTGAACCTGGGAGAACTCGATCATGGTGCCCAGACCGGTCTTGCGGCGCCAGAGGAGGGCCGCCAGAATGCCGAAGGTGATCTGGGTGCCGGAGTACCAGTCAATGCACCAGTTGGAATGCTTGGTGGCATGGCCACCCATATACTCGTGCATACCGGTTACCGAAGCAAGTCCGGCGTGAGCCTGGCCCAGAATATCGTAAGAACCTCCGAAACATTTTGGTCCGTAGCCGAAGCCACCGCCCCATACATAGATAAACCTGGGGTTCATCTCCTGGAGGAAGCGAAAGGACTGTTTCCACCGGTCAAAGGTACCCGGACGATAGCACTCGGTGAGTCCGTCGGACATCTTGACCAGCGAGTAGAAAGCCTCCTTCAGTTCGGGCAAATGGTAGTCCATGGTGATGTGATACTCGTTGGGGTTTGCGTTCAGGTATCCCATACCGGTTCCGGTCATAGGCCTGGAGTCATGCAACGGGTAGAGATACGTCTCGTTGAACGGCGCACAATGCCGCATGGGGTCACCCATTCTCGGCATCTCCACCTTGATTACCTCGGCCCCCAACTCTGCCAGGTTGGAAACGGAGTGAGGGGTAAAAATATACATGGTGGTACTCAACCACCGGATCCCCTTTAAAGCTTGGGGCTTTGAGAACTCATTGCCCGGATCGAACTGCGCCTTACAAAACTCCTCGTAAGGCATCTTCATCTCTTCCAGCTCTTCCTTGCACTTGGGGCCCGGCAGATCCTCAATTCTTGTTTCACGTGGGTCTTTCGCCATTACATCACCCCCTTTTCGATATATTCATTGACTTGTGTTTGGCCGATGCCGCACCACTTCTGCAACACTTCGTAGTTATCATATCCAACCGGCCTGCCCAGCACTTTGGTCCGGTGAGGTGTGGCCTGCGCATAGGCATTGGGCGACACAGAGAAGAGTATGGTGCCGTAATGGTCCGTGTCAATGGTGCACACCCAGGGACGATACGTAAAGTGTGGGAACTCGGAGAGTTCGTCAATGAACAGAATGGGTCCGGCTGCAATCTCATATTCCAGAAGCTTCTGCTCGGCCTCGAACCGGTTGATGTCTCTGAGCCACCGGGTGGTCAAGGTGTAGGTTTTGACCAGCATATTCAGAGCGTTCCTGCCGCCCATCTCCTTGAGGATGGGGTCTTCATGAATCAGCCTTCCGAACTGCGGGAAGTCTCGCTCGATACACATACCGATCCGGTACCAGAGCCGGTCGGTCTGGCCGCCGATCATCATGTATCCGTCCCGGCAGGGGTTCCACTCATACTGGTTCAAGTTGGGATCCCAAGCGCCAGTCCTGGCCTTGATGCTCTTGTTAAAGCCGTACCAGCTGATATCAAAGTCGAGAATCTCATTCTGTGTTTCAGCTCCGGTAACCTCGCAGAACTGACCTTCACCGGAAAATTCATCTCTCCAGTAAATGGCTGCCAGCAGGGTGTTGGCGCCCTGCTCACCGGCACAAAAATCTCCAAACCATACACCGGATCGGGTGGGATCGCCGCCCTTGCCCCTGGGAAGCTGGTCCTGGGGGAAACCGGTGTTGTGAACAAACGCGTTTGCGCAGCCGCCAAAAGGCTCTAAGGTCCATTGACCGAACTTGGACATTTTGTCTTTATAGGGACCCCAGGTTCCGCGCACGCCGATGTTTAAATAAACCAATCTGGGGAATTCCTGGGAAAGATCCCTGTACCCCAGACCGATGCTGTCCATGTATCCCGGGGGCATCTCATCGATCACACCGTCGGCCTGGCTGCAAAGAGTCTTGTAAATGGCACGGCCTTCCTCAGTCTCGAGATTAATGGTAACGGATTTTTGTCCCCTCATCTCGTGGATAAAGTCAAGGCCGCATTTTTCGCCGGTAATCTTGCTTTCTAGCATGTACTCTTCCCGGCCGAAGGGAGTGAGATTTCTCAAAGGGTCGCCTCCGGGGGGCTCCACGTTGATCACCTCGGCCCCGGCCTCGCAAAGCAGGCCGCCGCAGAACTTGTTGCCAAGTCTCCACATACCGACACAGGCAAACTTGAACCCCTGGAGAGCCTCGGGTTTGCCCCAGCAATACTCATACCTTAAGTTGTCTTCACACCACGTACCGAAGTCTTCCGCCTTGCGCTTGGCATAAGTCTTTTCCATGACTTCTTCAAACGAAGGCGGTGGCGTGACCGGCCAGGGTCTGATTTCGGGATTCATCAGGTCTATGGTATCTGCCCGGCTGTTTATTTCAATGTCTCTTTTTTCTGCCATATTTTACCTCCAAAAAGTAGTTAGTAATCCACTTAAGAGTCGATCCAGAGTCCTTTTCAGTTTCAGAGGAACGGTATAGACTCCTCCTCACTGATTTCTACCACCTCCTTTCTAATTAAATTTCGGCTAACGCCGGCAATCATGATAAAACGACCTTTCTGGGTGATTGATAATTATCACGCCGGCAGCCGAGAAATACCTTTCCTAACTTCCTGCTTGCCTTTGGATTGGTCGTTTTTCTTTCCACTTTATGCAGAAAGCATAACAGCGTGATATCACCTCCTTTAGGTAATGATGATAAAAAAATATAAAACAGTGTGCTAAAAAAATGAAAAACTAGGTTATGTATGAACTAGACCCAGTGAATACGATTTTTCGGTTAAAATTTTGCACAGACTTAAAAAATGAATTTGGTTCAGAGTAAAGTATCTACTAAAATTGTTTATAAGTTTTGTCAAGAACAAAAAATGAATTTTATTCAAAAAACTTTTTTTATTTACCCTTTAAACCCGGCTATCAAGGGTTAATAAACCTGAATCTTTAAAGATCCCGAAAAAACAAGGTAAGACCGAATATAGATGTACAACTGTTTTTCAAAAATGTTTAAGATCGAAAAAATACAACATATAGATTAGCGGATATTTAAGAATACATTATAAGCTATTATTTCGTGAAAAAAGAAAAATTAGACTTAACATTTTCCCTGGTTTTGGTTAAAATAAAACTGCTTTAATAACCAATATTTTTTTTGACTTGCAATTTATTGCGGGATATTTTATAGGCAAATGTTTGAAAAATTTTCTAACCATACTTATTCGATGATCGCGGATAAAAATTTTCGATTGGTTACAACAATTTCTTTTGAAAGGAGGTGAACGCTTTCAGCATATCACCCCGGAACGTTTGTCCGAACGTCACCAGGGGTGGAATTTTGGCAAAACTCGACTTTTAAACAGGTTAAACTCATGTCTGCCGGCTCAGGCAGGGATATAAAACCGGTTGTTGAGTGATGGAAACGGCTTACATTTAAAACAGACAACAATAAATAGGGAGGGTTATGTTATGGGAAAAATACCGGAAAATATGCTGCCACCAAAAGAATTTTGGCCTGAATATGTGGTTCCTGAAGAGTTTGCAGATACTCCGGATGAATTGAATCTTACCGACTTTTTGATAGACCGCCATGTTCGCGAGGGAAGAGGTGACAATGTTGCCATCAAATTCATGGATAAAAACGTCACCTATGCTCAACTCCAGGAAATGGTAAACAAGTTCGGTAACAGTCTGAAAAATGAAAACGTTGAACCCCAAGACCGTGTGGGTATTCGTCTGGTGAATTGTATTGAGGCACTGGTGGCCATCTTTGCGGTCGAGAAAATTGGTGCTATCCCGGTGCCCACCTCGCCCCTGTGGTCCGGCGAAGAAGTGGCGTTTGTGGCCAACAATGCGGAAATGAAATTTTTTATCGTTAATGCACCGCTCATGCCTCCGGTTGAGGTTGCCAAACCCAACTTTGAGTTTGGTACCAGAGTCATTACCATCGGCGGCAATGCCGATGAAGTAAAGGCCGCCGGTAATTTGGTTTTTGAAGAGATGCTCGAAGCGGGTTCCCCTGATCTGGAAGCGACCATGCTCAAAGGTACTGATATTGGCATTATGCTCTATACCTCAGGGACCACCGGCATGCCCAAGGGATGTGTCCATTTTGTCAAGCCGGTTGTTATAGAGAGCAAACTGGTTAACAAACATGTCTACAAGATGAAACCCGGTGATGTTCTGGGCGGAGCCGCCCCGGTGTCATTTGCCGCCGGTTTCGGGACCTTTACGCTCATGCCTTTTGAAGGAGGCGCGGCCATATCACTGATTCCAAAGTTCTCACCGCCGGACATGATGGAACTTATCGAAAAGCACAAAATTACGATTCTCACCGGTCTGCCCACCGCGTACAGGGCATTGATAAAGTTCCCCAAATTCAAAGATTATGACAGCAGCTCGGTTCGTCTCTACACTTCCGGCGGTGACGCTCTGGGTGCCGAAACTCTGAAAGCCTGGACAGAACTCACCGGACAGCCCATCTGGGAAGGCCTGGGCGGTACGGAAATGCTCCACCTGGTGACTTCAAACGTCATGAACCCTGAGCCCGTTCCAGACTCCATCGGTAAAGCCATCCCAGGCGTACAGTGCAAGGTGGTCGATGCGGATTGGAATGATTGCAAGCCGGATCAAATCGGCAGTATGGTTATCAAGGGACCCTCGGGAAGCCTCTACTGGAAGCCTTACGAGAATGATAATAAACTTCTCAATTCCCAGAAAAAAGGCGTTGTAAACGGATGGAATCAGATGGGAGATTCGGTCTTCATGAAAGAAGACGGAAATATTTTCTTTGTATCCCGAGAAGACGATATGATTAAAAGCTCGGGTTACCGTATCGGCCCTGCCGAAATTGAAGAGGCTTTAGAAAAACATCCGGCCATTGCAGAAGCCGGTGTGGTGGGCATTCCTGATCCGGATAAAGGTCAGATCACCAAGGCCTGTGTGGTTCTGAAGGAAGGATATGAGGGCAGCGACGAGTTATTTGAAGAACTCAAAACATTTTTGAAGGAGCATATCGCCATCTACAAGCTCCCCAGAGTTATTGAGTATATGAATGAATTGCCGCGCACCCCCACCGGCAAACTGTTGCGGCGCCATCTGAGACCGCCTAAATAAAAAACAACGGTTAGTAGTTGCCATACTCATCATAATTTTCCCTCATTCCTTTGGGAGTGAGGGAAAAAATGTATAACTACTAAATAAAAGGAGGAAAATAATGACAGTTTTTGCAGCCACTAAGATTGCAGATAAAATAGTTTGCAGACAATGTCTTAACATGGAGGAAATGGTCACGGCCCAGAGAGGCATCACCGATCCGGTGACCAATGAAGAAGTGGAGGAAAAAGAAATTCTCTGCGCTCGGTGTGGTAAGAAAATCGAGCCGTTCAAACCATTTTAACGTTAAGTTGGTCCCCTGGAAACCGGGGGACCAACCTTTCTTGTCAAACAAACCCACGATGAGTTCGAAAGCCCAGATGCGGGCCAATCGGAATATATTTTTGACCATTATTACCCTTTCGAATTTCTGCACCCTCCCCAATTTTTTTATCTTCATACTTGAAAGCAAAAATACCTCGTGTCATACTCTTGGAAAAAATGAATATCGAACGTATTAAAAGATGAACATCGAATATCTTTAAAAGAGTTGTAGAAATCACAAGACGTTCAATCACATGAAATCTTTCTATTTAATAAAACCTTTTCTTTTGGAACGGCGATGGTTCATTTTGCTGGGCCTTGCCTGTTTGATCACGGTAGATTTTTTGCAGCTTTTTATCCCTCGTATTATAAAATGGGTAGTGGACGATCTTACTATCTACAGGATCGATATCATAATCTTGTTAATCTATGCCCTTTACATCGTGGGAATTGCCGTTTTGATAGGTGTTTTTCGCTATCTTTGGCGACGCTGTCTCATCGGAACATCCAGGAGAGTTGAAGAAGGTCTGCGAAACAAACTTTTTTACCATGTTCAGACCCTTTCCGCTTCATATTTCGGCGCCATCAAAACCGGAGATCTCATGGCACATGCCACCAATGATATTCAACATATCCGAATGGCCTCCGGTATGGGCATGGTAGCGCTCACCGACGCCATTGTCCTCGGTACTGCAGCAATCGGGTTTATGGCATACATCAATGTCAAACTGACTGTTTTTGTACTCATCCCCATGCCCATGATCGTTTTGGGGACCCGTTTTTTCAGTAAAAAAATGCACCGCCTCTACGGGGAGGTGCAAGGGGCGTTTTCGGAGTTAACAGAAGTGGTGAGAGAACGGTTTGCAGGAATCCGTATTATAAAGGCGTATAACCAACAACAGGAGGCGGTATCCCGGATTGAATCGGTTTCAAAACATTATATCGGTAAAAATTTGAGTCTGGTGAAAATTACCGGATCTTTTTTCCCCATGATGGTCTTTTTCTCAAACTTAAGCCTGGCCATCGTGCTTTTTTTAGGAGGCAGGCAGACCATAACCTTTACTATAACGCCGGGAGATTTTGTTGCGTTCATCAGTTATTTAGGGCTCCTGACCTGGCCCATGATGGCTATCGGATGGGTAACAAACCTTATCCAACGGGGCAAGGCATCACTCGATAGAATCGATAAGATCATTCAGACTCTTCCTGAAATTGATGATCGGGTGAGGGGCATTATCCTTGAAAAGGTTAAGGGATCCGTGGTTTTTGAAAATGTTAGTTTTTCCTATTTACCTGATGTTCATAAATCCGGATCGTTTTCTGTTCTGGATCGAATTAATATCAACGTGGATCCTGGGAAAATCCTGGGAATAGTGGGTTCTCCAGGGAGCGGCAAATCAACCCTTTTAAACCTGATTCCCAGGATCTTTAACGTGTCACAGGGGAGGATCATGTTAGACGGGATAGATATTCGCAAATTAAAGGTTCGTGATTTGAGATCCCGGATTTCATTTATGCCCCAGGAACCCTTTTTATTTGCCGGCACAATTCGTGAAAACATAACGTTGGGCAATAAAAAGATAAAAGATCCGGAATTGATCCGGGCGGCTGAAGCAGCATCTATTTATGAGACCATAACGTCGTTTCCGGACGGTTTTGAGACCCTTGTGGGGGAAAAGGGGATTGTCCTTTCCGGGGGCCAGAAACAGCGTGTTGCCCTGGCACGTGCTTTGATCAAAGATTCAACAATTATGATACTGGATGATCCCATCAGTCAGGTTGATATGGAAACCGGTGATGCCATCATAAAAACCATCCGGTCTATGGCCGGCTACAAGACCATTATTATTGTCTCGCATCGGCTTTCCGCCGTTCGATTTGCCGATCAGATTATCGCCCTTGAAAAAGGTAGTATTATAGAATCCGGTAATCATTCGGAGTTGATGGCGCAGAATAAATATTACGCAAAAACATTCCGTCTCCAAGAGATAGAAGAGGAATATGCATTCTGATTTCGGTTATTTTGAGGAAAAGCAGCTTGGAAAGCCTTATGATGTAAAATCATTAAAACGGCTTTATCCCTATACCGTGCCTTACAGACTGCTGTTGCTTTGCTCAATCATTTTGGTTGTTTTGATAACCCTGTTGGATCTTTCGCTTCCGTACGTTACTAAAATTGCTATCGACCGGTATATTGTACCGCAAAAGGAATCTGCCGGGAACAAACGAACCGATTTAACCGAAGATAACATCAGATATTTAAAGGCGGATATCGCCGACCCTGCAATCCAGGCGATTGTCAATAAATATTCCGACCGTTTCGAGATAGATGATTCTCTGGCAAGAATATCTTTTGACGATCTTTCTCAAATTGGGAAAAAAGATCTTGCAATACTGCGCAAAGATGATCTTTCCGGCGTTACTTTTATTACGGGTATTTTCCTTGCCATGGTCATGGCCGGGTTTGTTCTCAATATGGTGCAGGTCATCATCATGGAATATACCGGCCAAATGATTATGCATGATCTGAGGGTGACACTGTTTGCCCATATTCAGAGCCTGTCGGTTGCATTTTTTACACGCAATCCCGTAGGCCGTCTGGTGACTCGGGTTGCAAATGATATTCAGAACATGCACGAGCTGTTCACTTCGGTAATTGTATTTGTCTTCAAGGATCTTTTTCTGCTGGCAGGGATCACCCTTGTTCTCCTGAGTATTAACTGGCGCCTGGCGTTGGTTTGTTTTACGGTAATCCCTTTTGTTCTGTATGCGTCCATCCATTTTTCAGGCCAGGCCAGGGAGGCATTCAGAATTTTACGGCTGAAAATTGCGGAGATCAATACACGGTTTTCGGAAACCATCGCCGGGATAACGGTGATCCAGCTGTTTTTACAGGAGAAAAGAAATTATCTTGCTTTCAAAAGGCTGAATCATGAACACTACCTGGCCGGTATGAGGCAGGTACATGTTTTCGCGGTGTTTATGCCGGTTATAGAGCTTTTGGGGGCGGTGGCCATTGCGGTTGTGATTTTTTATGGCGGCGGCGAAGTTCTGGCGGAAACCATCAGCCTGGGCGCCCTGGTTGCCTTTCTTTCATATATGAAGATGTTTTTCAGACCCATCCGGGACATTGCTGAAAAATACAATATTCTGCAAAATTCTATGGCATCGGCGGAAAGGATATTTTTAATCCTGGATAGTACGGAAAGCTTGCCGCAGTGTGTTCCCAATGTTATGTCCGGCAATACATCCGGCTCAAAAACTCAAAGACAGACTTTGGAAAAAATTTCGGAAGTTTCCCTGAAAAATATTTTTTTTGCTTACGTTAAAGGTGAAACTGTTCTGAAAAATGTTTCCTTCAGCATAACTGCCGGGGAATCCGTGGCTATTGTGGGTCCCACAGGATCAGGAAAAACAACGATAATTAATCTTATCATCCGTTTTTATGACCCCACATCTGGGCGGGTTCTTGTGAACGGGATTGACATTAAAAAAATATATTCTCCTTATGTAAGAGCCAAAATGGCGCTGGTCATGCAAGATCCTTTTTTGTTTTCAGAAACCATACGGGATAATATTACACTGGGGAAAAGAGATATTTCTAAGACGACCCTGCAGCAAATTATAGAACGCTCAAATTGTAAACCCTTCATAGACAGATTGCCGGCCGGCCTGGATACCGTACTCTCTGAAGGAGGAGCTTCAATCTCAAGCGGCGAGCGCCAGTTGCTATCCA
>Ga0136651_10002445_pt1 | contig 10189 bp, 8 predicted proteins | sample Mar14236cmmetaG_FD_94867 | JGI IMG/M metagenome (GOLD analysis project Ga0136651, IMG submission 94867) | Marine hydrothermal vent microbial communities from Guaymas Basin, Gulf of California to study Microbial Dark Matter (Phase II) - Marker... ...
AATATGCCCTTTATTTTGAAGGAGAATAGAAATTGAAGAATAAAATAAATATTTGGACTAATTTTATCTTATTCAATACGTTATTTATTTTTCTCATTAGTTGTGGTCCAGCAGTCAAACAAAATGTTTTCCGAGACAACTCATATAATTTTGATTCGATTGATAAAACTGTCTTCCTTTCAATAATAAATAACGATAAATGGATTTTAGAAGGAAATAAAATCTTCGAGAAAGAACTTTATTCCTTAGCAGCAAACCTGTTAAAAGAGAATGGTTTTACTCTTACAGATATGAAAAATAGCAGCAAATATTTATTTATTTTAACCTTCGGAAGCGAAATAGGGAAGGAATCAGTTCACTCATATACTACAACAAAGACTCAGGTGGACGTTTTTGGCGATGGTGGTCTAAAACAAACTCCAGAAACTCATGTTGCAGGTGGAGGCAGTTATCGTGCAGTTATTGTTTCCGGCTCTTGTTTTGAGTCAGAAACAAAGAGACAGGTATTTTTTGAAAGGACATCAACTACCATGCTTAACCTTGATAAGCTTTTTGGATATAAAGCCGAAGATATGTATAAACGTCCTATAAGTAAAATAATGCAAAACTTTTTAAGAAATTTCAATGAACAAACAAAATAATTAACGACAACCTCCAAATTTACTTATTTATTTCAATAAGAACATTATAATGAAAACGCCTTTTACCTTATCCGGCAGGGGCAGGTTTCAGTATAAGGAAACATCCCGATGGTGAACTGATAGTTTATCCTGCTGACAAGAATGGAGATTTGCAAGAAAAATCAGCAATTATTATTACTCCATATACAATTGACTTGGTCTTGGATGCTATTAAAAAACATACAGAAATCCCAATGGGTGCTTCACGGGACAATCCCCCTCAAGGGTCTCTTGGCGTGTTGATAAAAAAGGAAAAACAATCACCGCAACAACTCAGCTATTTAATCCCTATTTTAGTTGAATCAGGCATGTGTAAATTTCGACAGGATGGTAGTGCATTCATTGTAATGAACTTCAAAATATAAAAATTGAATTCCACAGATTTTATCTGATTTGGAAATGAAATTATCTATCCGAGATCTGCACTATCTGCAATAGAGCACCGGGTCTATACCATCTAAATATTCTGTTTCGTAAAATGATATCCGTGAAAGGAAAAAACTCCAGATCAGTAATGAAGATCGCATGAATCTGAACGGTCCCGTTTTATTGGATAACTTCAAACCTCTACCGAATCCTGATTACGTTTTTCTTCTTTGTATTTTGGATTTGAAAGTGAGAAGCTTTCGCAATTTCCACATGAAATTGGAAAAAGGAACACGATCATCAGGCAACGGAGTTAAACGGACATGATCATTTTCAAGCTTGATCGAAAGCTTCTTTCCGGGGACGATCTGCAATTGTTTCCTGATTTCTTTTGGTATTACGATCTGTCCACGGCTTGAGGTTGTAACAATAGGCATGATTGACCTCATTTAGTAAGATTTAGCATGATTGCGTAAAACAATTTGATTTTTATCTTATACAACTATTAATATCATACAATTTATATTTTATCACCCAGAAAAATCATTGAACGGCACGCATTTCCCGTGCCCCGGATAAATAAACCTTAGACCATTTATTCGATTGATTTTATTGATTGAATCTTTTTGATCCTTCTTGCTCGCCACAAAAGTGTTGCTGATCAACTTTCCGTTTATGACCATCAGAAAATCTCCGGTGATAAGGACCCCGCTTTCTTGATCAAAAAAGGATACCGATTCGGGTCTGTGGCCAGGAGTCTGTATGGTTTTAAAACCAGACAGTACCTGCTGCTCGTTTTTAAAAAATGCAACACGGTCTAAAGGAAAACCTTTTTTAAACGGCGTCCCGTACAAACCACCCATAAAGAAATCACCGGGACCCGGAAAATAGCCTGACTCTTTCATGCACGGTATGATTATAGTCTTATAATCATCATAAGACGGAAACGGAATCCGCTTATCTCCCATCACAAACGGTTTTGCCTTTTCGTGAAACCAAATTTCGCATTCTTTAAAAATTGCTTTCAGATAAGTCCATCCTGAAACATGATCCACATGAAAATGGGTGCAGACAACCCGTTTTAAAGGAAGCAGAGAGCGCAAAGCCCCAACCAGACCTTCTTTGTCAGACGGCATGCCGCAGTCAACAAGAAATGTAGCTTTTTGACGGTTATCCTCAATGATATAAATATTACTGGCTTTGCCCATGAACCGGTGAATCGTCCGGTCGCCTGTAAGGTTTTGTGTATGCATGATCATCTTTTTACAAATTCATCACATATCACACTCGATCACCACAGGATACCTCATAATCAGCTCAATTGACCTTGCAGATGTTTCAGCAGCTTCAGGAAAAACTCGCGTAAGAGTTCTGATATGTCTTAAGTTATCGGCAGTCCGGAGAATCAGCATGGCAAGATCTCCTTCCTCCATCTTGGCTACTGAAAGGACCTTTTCCCAGGACTGGCCAGTGGCCCAGGCATAAAGTGTGGCAGCCGGCCTTAAAAACAGGGGCCTTACATCAAAACCTCGATCTGTCATTTGTTTTGCAAACGGTTCCAGGCTTGTTTTTACTTTACGAAAGGTTGCCAACAGAGTTTTTGGCTTGAACATCTTTTCAATACTGTCATCCGACTCCCGCTCATTTACAAATAATGTTGTCACGGCGGCAAAGAGTGCGGGATCAGATTCAGGGAAAATCCCGAGCCTGAAACCTTGGGCTATCATGAGCGGCTGATCCACCCTTAACTGGGATGCCCATATCCCGTCAGCCGTCAACATCCCCTCTTCCGTTACATAGCCCGTATCTTTCAGAAAGTTAAGATGGTGTAAAAAATCTCGCCACAATTGTTTGCGCTCATTTCTGAAAGATCTACGGGACTGGCTTTTTTTCCTCGACTTAACGATCATGTAGGTTGCAAAAGACTTTTTCAGAAGATCTTCTATCTGTTCGGGAGTGTGTGACAAAAGCAGGTTAAGGGCCATGGAAAAGTTTATTTTGATCTGGCTGGCCACATCAGAAGGGAGCGACGTCATTAGTTTTCCAATTCGCCGTATATCCATAAATTTTCCCGGAACGGCAACCGCAAACCCTATATGATCCATTCCCCTTCGTCCTGCCCGACCGGTCATCTGGTGAAATTCAGTGGGGCTCAGCGGCAGGAAATCTCTGCCGTTAAATCTGTCTGAATTAAGAAGAACGATGGTTCTGGCAGGAAAATTTACCCCGGCCGCAACGGTTGATGTTGCGAAAACCGCATCAAGAAGTCCTTCTGTCATCAATGTCTCCAGCACCAGTTTCCATGCCGGAAGTTGACCACTGTGATGAGAACCCACAGCCAAATGTTCAAGGTGCCCTAATTGGCGGTGTCCGGCAATATGAGGACTTTGTGACACAAGTTCTTGGATTCTTTGGCTGCGCTTTGCCTTTCGATTTTCATCCAATGTCGGGATGTCAGCACACAGATCAAGTGCATGGTCACAATCTGCCCGGGATTTAAGGAAAAATATAGCCGGCAAGAGACGGTATTTATTAAAAACAGTCATGATCTCCCCGACAGGGGGCAGCTTATGCGGGAGTGCAAGAACAGGAGGACACTTGCTGTCAACATAATCAAAAACTTTTTTATGAAGCCTGCTTTTTGTAGGACTCTTAGGGTCAATAAGGGGAAGAAGCATCCCTGAAGGATGGAAAAACAAAGGATAAAGCGGCACCGGTCTTTTTGTTTCTTGGACAACAATACATTTTTTTGAGCGAATTGACGAAAGCCATTTTGCGATAATATCTGCATTTCCTATTGTGGCTGAAAGCAAAAGAAGGGGTATCCTTGCGGGAAGATATATCATTATTTCTTCCCAGACCACTCCCCTGTCTTCATCTCCTAAAAAATGTGCTTCGTCAAGGATAACCAAATCGGTTAAAAGCGTTGTCCCCTTATGCATTGAATCATAAAGCTGATTACGCAGAATCTCGGTGGTCCCGACGATAACCGGTGCATCGTAATTCTCTTTTCTGTCACCGGTTAAAATCCCGACATTTTCCGCCCCGAAGATTTCTGAAAATTCACCGTACTTTGTATTGCTCAACGCTTTTAAAGGAGAAGCATACCATGATCTTCCACCCTTTTTATGAATCCGGTCCATTGCCTGCTGTGCTATCCATGTCTTTCCGGCACCCGTAGGGACGGTAACAAGGCAATCTGTGCGTTCTATCACAGACAATGCTTCAAGCTGGAATGGATCGGGTTTAAACGGTTTTTTATCCGGCACTCCGATGGAGGCGAAAACCTTTTTTAGTCCGGCATCAGCCCCGGGCCTGATTTTAAGAACCCGGGGTCTGCGACCGAATTTTGTTTTTTTATTCTTTGGACTATGATAGTATTGTTTTTTTCGATTCATTAAAGCTTAGTAATCATTTCTTTGATATCTGCTTTTGTTGTCGAATCCACATCAAAAGGTGAAACACCATCCAGATCAGCCTCTATCAAAGCTTCATCATACGGTATAAAACCGAGTAATTTAAAACTGCTCATGTGCTTTTTTAAAAACTCTTCATCTTTTTTACTGCGGATTTTGTTGCCGACAACACAAATATTTTTTAAGCCGATCTCGGATGCCAGCTTTTTTATGTAACCTGCGGTATCTATACTTCGACGTCCCGGTTCCACAACCACAATCAGTTTATCCACAGCAGATGCCGTGGCTCTGCCCAGATGTTCGATTCCGGCTTCCATATCCATGACCACCACTTCGTCCCTTGACAGGACAACATGAATGACCAGTGCCCTTAAAAGGGTCGATTCCGGGCATATACATCCGCCCCCCCCTTTTTTAACGCCTCCGAGCCGCATAAGCTTGATGTTATCCAGTTTCGCCGAAAGTGCGTCCGGAAGATCATCCACTTTCGGGTTGAGTTTGAAAAAACCTCCGATACTCCCCGGTTGTGCCTCGGTTCTCTCAAAAACAAGCTCTTTCATCTCGGCAATGGGTACAATCTTGTCAGAATCGGGGATGCCCAGTGCTGCAGCAAGATTTGCATCCGGATCCGCATCGATTGCCAGTACACGCTTTCCCTGAGCATTTAATGTCCGTATCAAAAGGGCGGAAAATGTTGTTTTGCCAACCCCACCTTTACCACTTACTGCCAGTTTCATATATATCCTTCCTTATTTTAAACCCCGTTTGAACAAAAACCTACAACCGGGATTAAGGTTGATGAACTCGTAAAAAGTCCGATTTAGACGGTTCCGTAAAAAGTTCAAATTCAATGCATGCAAATTTTGTAATCATCGGCTATCCGCCGGTCCCGTGGGAAGCGTATTTTTCGTACGTTGAATGATTGCAAAAATACAGCACAACCCAGAAGTCGGACTTTTTACGAAACCGTCAAGGTTATTTGTTATTCCAATTGGAATACAACCCCTAAGTTTACCTTTGGTTCTCCCGATGATATGGGGAAATAAATTTCGGGATTCTTAATTCGTAGACACCTCCCGGATTTCTTTCACTTAGTTTGTAATATAATACATTGTGCGAATCAAGCAAGAGGATATATTGTTTGGTCCGTAACTGCTTAAATTTTATGAAGTTACGATCACTGATAGTAACATGCCGGAATACATAGCTAAATGCAGGATTGATTTTATATTATCTATCCGTTATGATAATTGAAATGAGAGATGAAACGTCAACAGTTAAACCTCCTGCCATTCTGGCGCCGGCCGGGAACAAGGCTTCGTTTCTGGCCGCCCTGGCAGCCGGAGCCGATGAAATATATTGCGGGTTAAAACAATTTTCAGCGCGCATGGAGACCAAGAATTTTTCATTTGAGGAACTTTCGGCTCTGACACTGTTGGCCCATGACAAGGGAGTCAAAGTCCATGTAGCCATAAACTCCCTGTTAAAAAACGAGGATCTGGACAGGGCAGGAAGTTTTCTCAAGTTGCTGAACCGGTGTATAAAACCCGACGCGCTCATCATTCAGGATCTTTCTCTTTTGCAACTGGCCCGGCAAACCGGTTTTTCAGGCAAACTCCATTTATCGACCCTGTCTAATGTAAGTTTTGCATCAGCCCTTAAACTCATCAAAAATAAGTTCCGGGTCCACCGGATCGTTCTTCCCAGAGAACTGAACGTAGACGAAATCAAGGACATGGCTTTGGATTGCCCCAAGGGACTGGACCTGGAATTATTTATACACGGGGCCCTTTGCTACGGGGTATCCGGAAGGTGTTACTGGAGCAGCTATCTGGGCGGTAAAAGCGGACTCAGGGGAAGATGCGTGCAGCCCTGCCGCAGGGTTTATACTCAAAAAAACCAAAGCAAAAGATTTTTTTCATGCCGGGATCTGAGTCTGGATGTGCTTGTCAAAGTTCTTCTTACCATTCCCCGAGTCCGGGCATGGAAGATTGAGGGCCGGAAAAAAGGTCCCCATTACGTTTTCTATACGGTTAAAGCTTACCGGATCTTAAGGGATCATGGAAGCGATCCCAAAATGAAAAAACAAGCCCTTGCCCTGTTATCTTATGCTCTGGGCAGGACCGGTACCCATTATAATTTTCTCCCCCAAAGGCCTCAGAATCCGGTAAGCATTGACACTCAAACCGGCTCCGGCCTTCTTGTGGGAAAGGTAAAAGGAACCCAACAAAAGCCTTTTTTAATCCCCAGAGAGGAACTTTTGTCCGGCGATCTCCTTCGTATAGGATATCAGGACGAGTCATGGCACGGCATTCAAAGAGTGGGGAAATACGTACCCAAAGGGGGGCGTTTTTTTCTTAAAACTTCCTCGAAAAAAAGCCCTGCAAAGGGAACCCCGGTGTTCCTTACTGACCGGCGGGAAAAATCTCTTGAGGATATGCTGTCCGTCCTTGAAAAGGAGCTGAACAAAAAACCGGAATTGAAAATTCCCCCTGAAATGTTTAATGTCAGGCTGCCAAAAAGATCAAGAAGCAAATTAACGGTTTCTGATCTTTATGTATTTCGCACCCTTGAAAAAACAAAATTTAAGGGACTGACCGGACTGTGGCTGGGGCCTAAGGCCGAAAATAAACTGCCGAAAGGTCCCGGCCACCGGCTTTGGTGGTGGCTTCCGCCGGTTATCTGGCCTGAAGATGAAAAAAACTTCAAGGAACTCGTCAGCCGTGTCCTGAAAAAGGGGGCACGCAATTTCGTGCTCAACGCTCCCTGGCAACTGGCCTTTTTCAGCATGCCCAAAAAACTGAACCTCTGGGCAGGGCCGTTTTGCAATATCGTCAACCCATTGGCCGTAAAAACACTGGCATCGCTGGGTGTTAAGGGAACCATTGTGAGCCCGGAACTTGGCCGCAAAGATTATGTTACGCTGCCCAAACACAGCCCTTTGCCACTGGGAATCGTAATATCGGGAAACTGGCCCTTATGCGTCTCACGCATCATTTCGGAAAAACTGGATGCCCAAAAGCCTTTGATAAGCCCCAAGGGAGAAGAATCCTGGATCAAAAAATTCGAGTCCGACTACTGGGTATTCCCCAACTGGAAAATCGACATAAGCGCCAAGAAAAATGAACTTGAAAAAGCAGGATATCGCCTGTTCGTACATTTAGTGGAACCGGTTCCAAAAGAAGTGACCCTTAAAAAAAGACCCGGTCTTTGGAATTGGGACCTGGATCTTATATAGTGACCGTATTTAATAGAACACAGATTTTCGCAGATATTCACAGATCATATTTTTATTTTTCAAAGGTCTCCGGAGGATGATTATGAAACCAGTATTAATATATTACGAATCAATCGATGTCAGCTTGCAAACCGGTCCGGACATTTTCGATATTACGTTAGAACTCGATCAATTGGTAGGCAAATCTGATATTGTATTCGGGAGTCTTTTCGCCACAATCGTCGGATCAACCGGGTCAATCACAACCATTGAATTCGAACCCGGTGTGGTGGAGGATTTGAAAAAAGCCATAAACCGGCTGGCCCCTCCTGGCCTGGAATACGAACACGAAAAGGCCTGGCATGACGGCAACGGACACAGCCATGTTCAGGCCGCATTACTTGGACCTTCCATTGCCCTGCCAGTTCGAAACGGTCGCCTTAAACTGGGGACCTGGCAGCAGGTGGTTGCAATCAATCACGATAATCGTCCACGGACACGGGCTATTGAAGTGACCATCACAGGAACCAAACAGGATTGATAATTGAATATTTAAAGTACCATTTCAGAGGTGCAAATCAAGATTGTTGGTTATTGAGTTCAATGGTAAGCTGTCAGTGCTCAGGTGTCAGGTTTCAGCTCTTTAAGTTTCTCGATCCTGACACCTGAAACCTGACACCTTTTCCCCAAAGCTTAATACGTAGCGCAGACGAACATGAATTTTCATATTGCCAACAGCCGTGATTCACACCCCCCTTTCAGCTACAAAAAAACCAATATCCTTAATTTTAGTCATTTTAGTCATTTTAGCCGGTGATTATCCTTGACAAATGATCTTATCATTATTAGAAGTTTTCGTTTGGGGAAATTGTAATAATGTGGAAAAACCATTTATTATTAAAATAAAAAGATGAAAGGAGACGGTAACAAATGTCAAATTTAATTCCACCACATGGCGGCAAGGGATTGACCTGCTGCTTGCTTGAAGGCGCTGAGCTTGAGGCAGAAAAGAAAAAGGCCGAAGGGCTAAAAAAAATCACCGTATCTCATCGTGAAGTCGGTGACCTCATCATGATGGGTATCGGCGGATTCAGCCCGCTGACAGGCTTTATGACCAAAGCGGACTGGAAAGGAGTCTGCGAAAATTTCCTGCTCGCCGATGGGACCTTCTGGCCCATACCCGTGACCCTTTCCGTGGACAAAGCGGACGCCGACGCCATCAACCCAGGTGACGAAATTGCGCTGTGTGACCCGGATAGTAATGAAATTATGGGAACCATGAAAGTTTCGGAAAAATATGAATTGACCGAAGCCGACAAGAAATTTGAATGTGAAAAGGTATACATGGGCGAAGGCACCCCCACCGCCGAAGAGTTCTGGAAAATTGCAGGAGAAGATCATCCGGGTGTCCAGATGGTCATGGGACAAAAGGGATTCAACCTTGCCGGCCCTGTCAAGGTTTTGAGCGAAGGCGAGTATCCTACCAAATATGCCGGCGTCTATATGAGGCCCGAAGAGTCTCGCAAAATTTTTGAGGACAAAGGGTGGAGCGAAATTGCCGCCCTGCAGCTCAGGAACCCCATGCACAGATCACATGAATACCTCTGCAAGATTGCCGTGGAAGTTTGTGACGGCGTATATATTCACTCTCTGGTGGGCAACCTGAAACCCGGGGATATTCCCGCCGATGTTCGCGTAAAATGTATCGACACCCTTGTGAAAAACTATTTTGTAGAAGACAATGTGGTCCAGGGCGGCTATCCTCTGGACATGCGTTACGCCGGGCCCAGAGAAGGTCTGTTGCACGCAACCTTCCGTCAGAACTACGGATGCTCACGCATGATTATTGGACGGGACCATGCGGGTGTGGGCGATTTTTACGGCATGTTTGAAGCCCAGACCATCTTTGATAAAATCCCGACTCCGGACGATCCTGGTAAAGCGTTGCTCTGCAAACCCTTAAAAATCGACTGGACATTCTATTGCTATAAGTGTGACGGCATGGCTTCACTCAGAACCTGTCCCCATGGTAAGGAAGACAGGGTTCTTCTTTCCGGAACCATGCTTAGAAAGATGCTTTCAGAGGGTGAAGAACTTCCCGATCACTTTGGACGGGATGAAGTTGTTGAAATCCTAAGAAAGTACTACGAAGGGCTTACTGAAAAAGTTGAAATCAAGATGCACGGGGCCGCTACCGGCGAATAAAAATAAACCGTTGAGTGGTTTATTTATCACTCTCGCATGTTACTAAAAAAAGGGAGACAAAATTGTCTCCCTTTTTATTTTTAGAAAAGTATAAATTCTTTTTCGTAGAAAGCCAAATTTTGATGGCAAAGTAAAAAGCTTCAAATATCAAGGCACGCAAATTCCGAGGAACGCTACGTACATATAGTACGTCGCAGTAACGAGGAATGCAGCGCAACGCAGAAGTTGGACTTTTTACAAAGCCATCAGCTATTGTCTTTCCGAGTACTCGTTATACGCCATAGCCACGGTTCGGTAGACAATAT
>Ga0136651_10002446_pt1 | contig 10189 bp, 4 predicted proteins | sample Mar14236cmmetaG_FD_94867 | JGI IMG/M metagenome (GOLD analysis project Ga0136651, IMG submission 94867) | Marine hydrothermal vent microbial communities from Guaymas Basin, Gulf of California to study Microbial Dark Matter (Phase II) - Marker... ...
CCATCCTGACACTTTCCTTAATACTAGGAGGAACAGTGGCTCTTGGTTCCACGAATTTTGAGAAACTCGCACCCTCGGAGAAGGACACGGAAACCCAGGGGATTGATCTTTCCAACATGCAGGAAATTACCGATACCTTTGCGGATTCCAGATTCCTGGGAGAGGGAGAATCATACACATATACATTCAATTCTACAGGGGATCGTATCCTAAAAGGGGTGAACGTCCAACTTTCGTGGGAAGATGAAAAGGAAAAACCCGGAAGACCGACTCTCAGAAGATACACCAACCAACCCGACACATTCCAACTGGATGTGATCGGACCGGATCCCAACCTGACCGTCACCCAGACCGATTCAAATGAGGTGGGAGCAGCGGCCCATATCAATCTCGTCCTTGAGATCCCCGATGAGATAATACTGGAAAAAGATGGATCGTTCAATGTGGACGTGAATGTCTTGATGGTTGATGCGGGCATGTGGACAGGGCGTTCCTTCCTTGGGTTCCGGGATGACGGAAATGAATATGATATTGTTGTGGAATTATCATATCTTGACATCATGTCAGAGACAACAGCCGAAAGTTCATAGACATTCCGTGGAGGATTTGAAATGCTGGAAAATAATGAAAGGAAAATGCCCCTGCAGTTGGAAGAGCTTCCCCCCTATCCGGAATTCGAAGAAAATGTGGATAGAGCCCCTTCCAGGGGTTTCTTTCTCAACCGTGATGAAACCATCCTGGCCCTCAAAAATGCACTGAGGTATGTGCCAAGAGAATATCATGAGAAGCTTGCAGGCGAATTCCTCGAAGAGCTTGTGAACAGGGGGAGGATCTACGGCTACCGTTTCAGACCTCCCGGCAGAATCAAGGCACGGCCTGTTGACGAATATGAAGGGAAGAGTATCGAAGGAAAGGCCATTCAGCTCATGATTGACAACAATCTTGATTTCGATGTCGCTCTGTTCCCCTACGAGCTGGTCACCTACGGGTCAACGGGACAGGTCTGCCAGAACTGGATGCAGTACAATCTCATCAAGCATTACCTGAAAAATCTGACCAGGAACCAGACACTCGTTGTCCTTTCCGGACATCCTCTGGGACTCTTTCCATCAAGACCCGAGGCTCCGAGAGTCATCATGACCAACGGTCTTCTCATAGGTGAATTCGACAATCAGAAGGAGTTCAACCGTGCGGCAGCACTGGGAGTCTCGAATTACGGCCAAATGACTGCGGGAGGATGGATGTATATCGGCCCTCAGGGTATCGTGCATGGAACATATATTACAATTCTCAATGCCGGGAGAAGATATCTGGGTCTTGGCAATGACGAGGATCTCAGGGGAAAGCTGTTCGTTACATCCGGATTGGGTGGGATGTCCGGGGCTCAACCCAAAGCAGTGGAGATAGCGGGCGGTATAGGTGTTATCGCCGAAGTGAATGATAAACAGACCTTCAAAAGACATCGACAGGGTTGGGTATCGAAGGTTTCGGATGACCTTGATGAGATATTCTCCTGGGTTGACGAGTACAGGGAGAAGATGGAACCTGTTTCCATAGGATATAGAGGGAACATTGTTGACCTGTGGGAATACATTCTCGAGAACGATATCAAAGTGGAACTTGGCTCTGACCAGACCTCGTGTCACGCCGTATATGACGGTGGATACACACCTCAGGGACTCACATACGAGGAGGCTATTGAACTCAAAGATCGGGACCCCGATGCATTCAAGGAAGCTGTTGACAGATCACTGGTAAGACAATTCGAATTACTGAGAAAGATCACAGAGAAGGGTATGCATTTCTGGGATTACGGCAATTCCTTCTTGAAAGCCGTCTACGATGCAGGCGCCAGGGAAATCGCCGTGGACCCGGATAATCCTGCAAACGGATTCATATTCCCGTCATACATAGAGGACCTCATGGGTCCGATGGTCTTCGATCTCGGTTACGGACCCTTCCGATGGGTATGTCTTTCGGGAAAACAGGAAGATCTTGATAAAACAGATAGAGCAGCCGCTGAGTGCATTGACCCCGATAGATGTCCGCAGGATAGGGACAATTACAGGTGGATCGTCAATGCCAAGGACAATGATCTCGTGGTGGGTTCCAAGGCAAGGATACTCTATCAGGATGCTCAGGGCAGGGTAAGGATAGCTCTTAAATTCAACGAGATGGTTCGTAAAGGGGAAGTCGGCCCCATCATGATAGGCAGGGACCATCATGATCCGGGTGGGACCGATTCTCCCTACAGGGAGACCTCCAACATAAAGGATGGTTCCAACATAACATATGATATGGCAGCGCACTGCTTTGCGGGAAATATTGCAAGGGGCATGACCATGGTCGTCCTTAGCAATGGTGGAGGTGTCGGTATCGGAAAGGTCAGAAACTCCGGATACGGGCTTGTACTCGACGGTTCCGAGAGAGTGGATGAAATAATAAGGTCCGCTCTTGAATGGGACGTCATGGTGGGGGTATCCAGGAGATCATGGGCAAGGAACGAGAACTCGATAAAGGTCGTGAAGGATTGGAACAGGGATAATGGTTTTCGGGGTTTCATCACCGAGCCCGAGATAGCTGATGATTCTATCCTTGAAAAGATCGTCGACGAGATCTGATTCACAGTTCGCGGGCTATGGTGAAATACGGCATCACATCCGTGGATCTCCCCAATTTCGCAAGTATTTCGATCCTTCTTTCCACGTCCTCGACGTAGTTATGGTAAAGTTCGTTGAATACCTTCAAATAGGATTCGGGGAAGCCTCTTGACAGCAGCCTCTGGAAGTACATCTTCCTGGACGTTAAGAACATCTCGAGATCCGACGTTAATTCCTTTCTGTTCGCTCCGAGAGTGGATTCGAGTGTTGCCAGATGATAATAGATATGATAACTGTCAGGTCTCTTCTCCGCTCCCTTCTTCAATTCCTTCAGAGCTTCCGTAAGTCTTCCTCGAGAGGAAAGAAGGTATGCCTTTTCGATATGTGCTATTGTGTATTCATCAGATTCCTGGGATATCAGGGGCTTCGTGTCCGTTCCTTCGAGCATGAACAGGACATTCCCGCTTTCCGGCTTCATCCCCATACCGTGAAATGGATTGTCGGAGATGGATCTGTCAAGATGATGAAGGGCGAAAATGAAATTCTTCTCACCTATCATTATATCCGCAATTGACCCGTGCATATCATGATTCTTGAAGGAATTCAGAATTAGTGAATCATTCCTTCTCTTCAACATGAACATCGCAGTACTGATCTCCACCAGGGCCAATGTTGTGAACCAGAGGATCTTTATCAGTTCGGAGGAACCGTATTGTCTTTCAAGGAAATAACATAGAAAACCAAAAAGTACAGAGAGAATGGTGAAAAGGTAGGGGGAGGCGAACTTCGCCTGGAAGGAAAGGTTCTTGCCCATTCTGTAGGTTACCGGAAGCAGCAGGATGATTCCTGCGCCAGCGGCTAAGGGAGGAAAGAACAGACCGATACCGGCGATATCGATAACCCCGCCGATTGAAAGGATCGAGGCCGAGAAGAAGATAATGGCGATAACAATATAAATTAAAAAATCAAGAATGTTCTGCCTATTATTCCATTTTCTCTCTATCACGATCGATATGATCATGCCCATCAGTCCTGCAAGCATAATGGATAATGAAAGAATAACTATGCCGTGCATCAACATGTACATGAAGCCCATTATCGCGGCCATGGGAGAAAGAACCTTGAGAATGAATCGATACAATCCCCTGTCAGTGAAGGATCTCCAGAGGAAAGGTATGGAAAAGACCAGGAACAGGCCTGACAGGGCAAGAAAGAGAAGTGCCCAACTTTCAAAGGGAAGCTCCACTCCCTTGAGATGGAACACCTCCCCCTGTTCCATTCTCATCAGGATGAATGAGATGATGACAGTCAATATTGACATTATCATGGGTGCATCCCCGAAATAGAGGAAAAGGCTTCCATCCCTGCTTGCGCATCTATCGCACAGTATGGTCCTGGTGTCTACCCTGTCATCACATACAGGGCATCGATTCAGCCGAACGCCCGAATCACGGCTCATTGGACCACTCCCGTTCTGTTACCCCAACTTATTCGTATGCCTGATCTTGTAATGTATCTCATGTACAGATACGCGGTCAAGAAACCGTTCACCATATCATATAATGCCTTAAGGGGAATGTAAAGGATTATTCGCCTGCCCTCCTGATACTGGATCAGTACAATTATTCTCGAAAGGAGATAGATTAGAAACACCATTCCGGTCCTAAGGGAAACGAATTCTATGAATCTGTAGTAATTCCCTCCGGATATAGCGAACATAAGACTGACAAGCAGAAGGATCCCAAGAAGGAATGCCGAGATGGTTGTGGATACCCAGGTGAAATATGTGTACAATCCCCAGAGGTTCTTCTTCAGATGCCATCTGTTCTCCCGCCAGGCCTGGAACTGGCCGTATATCCACCTCTTTCTCTGTTTGAACCATGCACTCCATGTGGCCGGGGCCGTCGTGTATGCCACTGCCTTGGTGGTGGATCTTGTGGTGTAACCGGTTGACAGGACCGACATTGTGAGATCGCAATCCTCAACTATGGTACGGTCCACCGGGGGTATTGCCCTGGCAAGATCACTTCTGATCCCGAAAACCGGTCCCGGAGCTATTAGAACACTTCCATCCTCGCTCTGATTGATCCGTATGAGGTGCTGGGTGATTATATACTCCAACTGCTGCAGTTTCGTAAGATATCCCGTATGTGTATTCCTTATGAAAACATATCCGCCCACGATACCGGCATCTGGATGCACATGGAATGTGTCGACTATGGATGAAACAGCATTGGAATGAAGAACGCTGTCTCCATCCGTCATGATTATGATGTCTCCGGTGGATTTCTCTATGCCGTATCTGAGAGCATCCGCCTTTCCCCCGTTGGATTTATGAAACACCTTTACGGACCTCTGTTTGTCCCCTGTCTTGAAAATCCTGCTTATGGACCAGGTATCGTCTCTTGATCCATCGTCCACCACTATGATCTCGATGTTACCTCTGTAATCCTGCCTGTACGAACTTGCTATTGTCGAACTGACATTCATTGCTTCATTGTAACAGGGAATGATGATGGAGACCATGGGGTGGGCCTTGCTGTTGAATAATTCGGGGACATTATCGCTGTCTTTCTGGGATCTTTTTCTTATATCCTTGACACGCTTCCATTGAATGTTCACCATTATGGATGCATTGATTGTTAGAAAGACGAAAGGAAGAAGGTTCAGGAAAAGGAAGGCATAGTAGTAGCTATCTAGGATCACGAAGAGTGTCGATATCGATTCTCCCGAAGGAGAGGAAGAACCGGAGATGTTGATGGTCATACCCGACAGGGACAACCCCCATCCTGCCGGAATGATTACCGCCGGAGATATGCAAACAAGAGCCAGTAGAAGGGATATCCATCTAACCGTTCTCAAGGAGCTCCCTCCGGTGAGACGTCCTCATCCCATATCACAACTTCCTCATCCGGATCGAATTCATCGAGCTCTTCCAACTCATCCCATTCCTCAAATTCATCCATTTCCAGCGATTCATCGAGTTCGGGGATGGGGATCGTGTCATCTTCCGGCATGAATGTAGTTTGAATTACTGACCTAGTATCGATATCTTCGTCCGGCAGGTTTTCTTCCACCGGTATATTGATCTCAAAGGCCGACCCCGTATTCATGTCATATCGAGGTAATTCCGAAGGAGGTTCTGCTTTATACAGGCTCTCCATGGGGGTGGAGGTACTGTTAGCCCTTAATATCGGTGCCTCAACGGCAGCTCTTTTCCTCCAACCGGCGGGCCCTCCCATGTCATATTCACTCTCTCTCTCCTCCTCCACCTCGACAAGGAATTCATCCTCTCCTGCATAGTTTCTTGTCCAGTACAGCATGTATCCGAGGTATACAAGAATTGAGAAGAGGAAAACTGCAAAAAGCAAAGGTAGAGATGCATCAATGATATCGGCCCTCGACAGGACAAGCGGGTCCTCTTTCTTCTCCTCCTGAGGAAGCAGGACTGGTATCGTTATATTTATCGGCGGAAGCTCTTTCTCTCTCATGGACTTCCTTATAAGAAGATCCCTGATTGAATGAAGGCCCTGGTCCGGATCATAACCAACCTTCAGTATTATCTCCCGTGTGTCGACCATTCCGGTGTCATCCGTTACCTTCAATTCTATGTTGTAGACACCCTTCTCGAGTGTTATCTTGAGGTCTCTTTCGGTAGACTTCAAATCACCGTTCAGAAGCCACATGAAGGATGCGAGTTCTCCATCCGGGTCATACGAACCCGCTGATGATATTGTAAGGACCTCCCCCGAATAGATATCATCATCGACCATGATATTGGCGTGGGGACCTTCAAGGGGAAGCTCGAATGGTCCCGAAAGCTCCCCAATATTCCCGGCTCTGTCCCTGGATCTGATGAACAGTTCGGGTTTACTTCCTATGGACCTCCTGAATGTAAATCCCTTCGAGGAGGTGTTGCCCATCGATACCATTCTTCCGTCCTCGAATCTTGCCATAATTTCGTAGGAGAGAACCCCTCCGGGAATGTTGTCCCTCACATCATCCCACCCGACAAGATATGTGGTGTTGTCAATCTCCACGGGATCTATCGTTACATATGAAGGAGGGGGTGGTGGAGTGAGATCAACGATCACCGCATCCGTTGTTGCAGCGGAGAACATCTTCCCGCTTTTCGAGTATGAGTTCACTTCAAGATAGTAGATGTATCCATCCACAATATGATCTCTCAACGTGAACTCCGTTCCATTAAGTTCGAACGGCCCGAGCGTTGAGAAAGTGTTTCCGTCGATGGGGCCATAGCCTACCTTCACTTCGAACCTGTCGAGTCCGGACACGGGATCATTGACAAGGGACCAATTCCAGTTTATGGATATATCCGTCGAATAGGTGCCCTCCGTGTAGGGACCGTCAATGATCGGGGTCGTGGTATCGGTTCCGAAAATAATGCCTGCCCCTTCTCCGGTGAAACCCAGTTCATCCCTTGGAACTACAAAGAGAACATGATAACCGTTCTCCAGCCCATACAGATCCAGCTTGGGTTCTCTTACAGTAAATGTCTCTTTCGAATCGAGCATTACCTCGTATTCAACTATTTCCGTAACGGAAGCTGGCTGTGTCCATTCGATAACTATGTCCGAGGAATCGAACCATGTTCCATTGTTGAGTCCGAATTCCGGTGAAGGGGGCTGCGGGAGCTCGTCGAAGAACTGCAGATCCTCAAGACTCCTGTTCTCGAGATCCGTGAATCGAACGTAGTAGGAGAATTCGTGGGTGTAAACGGCAAGTTTGATCATCATCGAATTGAATCCCTTCTTCAGGATAACATCCGTGATGTTCTGATCGGGTGATACGGACCTTGAAAGATGGGACCTAAGGACCTCTTTCCCATTTAGGTAGATCTTGATTCCATCCGAGGAACCGACCCTGAGCTGCAGGGTTCTTTCCACCGGGCTCTTGATGTAGATATGGGAATATATTACCGTATATGTCAACCTTCCCAGGGGAAATCTGAAATCGAGAAGGTCCCTCTCCATTTCAAAGAGCTTCCAGCTTCTCCCACTTTCATTCTCTCCCGGAATGGGCAGATGGGAACCTTCATCGGAAATGAACTCCCTGTCAAGCAAACCTTCTCCAGAACCGATGGTGAAGGGGCCGAGGTACGCACATTCCCTTATGCACCTGGGCATCCAATGCAAGGTTATCTGATCAATGGTGATGTTGCCCTTGCCCTCGAATATGGGTTGAATTATGATATAGGAGATGACCCCGGAGTATCTCTGACTATCATCCAGATGTATGGAATACAGGTGCCAATCACCATCGGCTTTCATGGATTTCTCTATCATCCTTTTCTCGTCCATCACTGCAGCCATCTGTCCCCAGAATATCCTCAATGTGCAGTTTGCCTTCTTCTCGATACGGGCACTTATCTCGATCACGTTGGTTCCTGTGGAGGTTATGTTTATCCGGGGTGAGAGAAGAATTGGAGCCGAGACTCCGGATATTGACCATACCCCTCCGAAAGGGTAGAAATGACCGGCATCGAAAAGGTTCCAACCCTCCCGGTCATGATCTCTCTCGAAATACCATCTGCTCCTGGTCGTTGACCTATCCTGCTCCTTGATCGGACATCTCGCCTTCACCGAAAAGGGGCCGTCCTTCAAAGCCTGACCATATGAGGGATACTGCCTCAGGAACTTGTATGCAAAGGCACATATGCCGAAAGCTCCGATTGATTGGGCCGCCTCGACTTCCTGCAGCATAATGGAAATGCCGACGGTCTCGTTCGGTACGGACCCATGAGCTGTATTCCCGGGTATGTAGATATAGGTCCCACCAACAACTGGACAGCTTATACCATCCACATCTGTCTGGAGACTGGAGCGATAGGAGTTTACCGACGTGGTATATATCATGGGGGTGACATAATCAACTATGCCGTTATCGGCCCAGGATTCTGGTTCCTGGAACACTCCTGTCATTCTCCCCCACGATGAAGAGAATATATCGGTGCTCAGCCACAACCAGGGTTTTTCCTCCATTGCAGCCTCATATATCTCCTCCAGTGTTTTCGTTATCAGGGATCTCCTGAATGCATTGAAATCCGAAAAGGATGAGTTCTCGTAAAGGGAGATTGTATAAGGATCATATGAATAGGCGGAACTGGGATAACGTATTGTATCCAGTTTGATACCGTCAATGGGATAATTGGTTATGACCTCCATGGTAATGTTCTTCACGTATGATCTCGCCTGGGGATATGCAGGGTTGATCCACCAGCTGTTGACATATCCGGAACTGGAAACACATCTCCATTCGGGATGGTCATAACGGAAATAGGGATTTATCAGAGTGTGCCACCAAGGATGTACCTGTATTCCGTATTTGTGGGCCTCTTTTATCAATTCCATGAGTGGATTGAAATCCCACTTCACGTCAGGATGCTTCGGAAAATATGTTGAATTGTAGAACACTCCACGATAATCGCCGTTGATTAGGGGAGACAGACAGTTGAAATTGTATTTCCTTGCATAATCCACTACCGCTCTTACCTCGGAGATATTGACTATCTGATACCCCTCCAGCCACATGGACCGGTATTCATAGGGAGCTTCATCGAAGAACAGCTGTCCCCGTGTGTCGTTTTCCTTCATGGACAGGTCGTCGACCTCATTTTGCGCGGTCTCCTCTGCCAACGGTGAAAAACCGGAGAACAGTATCATGGGAACAAGGAGAAGGAGAAAGATGTGAGCTGCCTTCATCTTTTCATATCCCTCCTGTCATCAATTCTCCTTTTGACTACCTTGAAGGCGGTCCTGACCTCATAGAGGAGGAGAGCGGTCAGGATTAGTATTACGGCAGTGATGCTCGAGATCCCCAGGATGATCGGTATGTACCTTCTTTCTTCGGGTTCTTTCTCCGGGGTTTGATTGATATATACCGTCTCGTAGGTCTGATGGGGGATTATCGTGAAATTGACTGTGGGAATGACTATGATGTGCCACTGCTTGGAGAGTCTGTTTCCGTAAATATCATCAACGTTCAGGTTCAAAAGATATTCTCCAGGGAGGGACCAGTTATGATATACGGAATCACCGTTTGCCTCGGCTCCGTCACCGAAGGTCCAGTTCATGTATCCTGTTCCGGAGGCATCCTTCAATTCCGTTATCAGGAATCTGTAGGTCACGTTCACTACAAGGAAAAGATCGACACTGCTCGGGTCAAAAGGCAAGGTCACGTTTTCAAGAAGAGAAAGATATGTATCGTTCCATCGGGCCGGAGCGGGATCGATCATCACATCGAATACGGGTGGTTCGTTATCGATCACATCCACCCAGAATGTTGTGGAATTCCAGTTACCCTCCATGTCAAGGATGTCGACCGTGAAGTGATATCTTCCGGCTGATAGGGGTAGAAATCCTATTTTCATCTCGTCGTATCTCAGTTCGCCGGATGGGAGCTTCCATGTGATGTTCTCTATTCCCACGTTATCCCTTGAAAGAGAGGCATCCATTGATATCTCACCACCGAGAATGATCCTTTTTGGGTGTTTCACCAGGATCTCGGGGGGAGTCTTGTCCTTTACAAGAACATGAACAACATCCTTGGATGTTCTGCCGCTGCTGTCC
>Ga0136651_10002447_pt1 | contig 10188 bp, 8 predicted proteins | sample Mar14236cmmetaG_FD_94867 | JGI IMG/M metagenome (GOLD analysis project Ga0136651, IMG submission 94867) | Marine hydrothermal vent microbial communities from Guaymas Basin, Gulf of California to study Microbial Dark Matter (Phase II) - Marker... ...
CTTACAATCGGTGGCAATCGCCGGGGGCATCCAGGCTTGTGGCATAGAACTTGAGCAATTCAACTGCGAGGTCAGCAAATCAGTCTTGCGCCACTATGGTATCGAAACCTTTCAAATCGCGCAGGCGTTGGGCGAGCGACTGCCGTTTGCGGATGGCGTGTTTGATATTGTTTGCTCATTCCTGGTGCTGGAACACGTGCGGGACCCGCGTCTCGTCTTAACCGAAGCCACGCGCGTGCTCAAACCAGGTGGATACATTCACTTTGTCGCGCCGAATTACGGTTCGGTCTGGGAGGGGCACTACAATATTCCCTGGATACCGCGTAGCCCGAGATGGTTAGCTAAACTATACGTGCGGCTATGGGGGAGACAGCCAGACTTTGTTGACACATTGCAGTTGTTGACACCGGCCCAGTTGCGGCGGATCGTAAAAGATCTGCCGCTTCAGATCAAGTCGTGGGGCGTCGAGGTCTGGGAGCGTCGCCTGGAGACGCTGGACTTTTCCGAGTGGTCCGAGTTGAGACGGTTGAAAAAGATGGTTCGTTGGGCCCGTCGCCTGCGTATGATTAAATTGATTCGGGTGATGGGGCGTGAACTGGATCTTTTCACCCCGATTATTCTGATGGCTCAAAAGGTACAATCAGGACAAGCCCAATGATCGTTTGCCCGTTGTGTGGTTCCGATAGCAGCCGTGTAATATATGATTGCAGGGATGTGCCTCCTCGCATAAACACCCTTGCTGGCATGATCCATCAGTGTACAGACTGCCAATTTCTATATAAGGAATCCACTCAGCAATCACTGAATGCGCTTGAGGAGATTTACCAATACACGATAAAAGAAACTGAATTCTACTTTGGGCCTGTACTAAAGGGGTATGATGAGAATTCGGCCGAGATCAGGTTGTATTCGTATGTACTCGAGGAAATTCATCGGCGGATAGGCCCTGCAACAAATAGCGAACAGCGATTGTTGGATGTGGGTTGCGCTACGGGTGCCATGCTCGACCAAAGCCGCGCGTTCGGTTTCACTCCCTATGGAGTAGAGTTGAATCCCAACTTTGCCAGGTACGCGCGGGAGGAGTTTGGTATCCCCGTCATTGCCGGCGAGTTGAACGTCGAGCACTTTGAATCCGAGTCGTTCGCCGCGATCACGATGATAGACCTGATAGAACACGTTCCCGATCCATTAGGGTTATTGAATACGGCGCGGCAACTATTACGGCCCGACGGGTTACTGGTTGTTTACACACCCAATCATCGCTCGCTCATCGTCCAGTTGTCCTTGGCTCTATACCATCTGACCGGTGGACGTATCCGCACGCCTGCCGACACCGTGTTTGGGACCAATCACGTCTGTTTCTTTGACCACGTAACTCTGCCAGTGGCCTTGCGCCGCACTGGATACACCGTAGATGCGGTACACCGGATCAAATACGACCCCGGACACCAAGGCGAAGTGAGCGACCAGTCTGGGATGGCGATTGGCCTCAAGGCGCTAGAGACATTCAGTCAGTTGATTGGTTTACCATACCGCTTGTTGGCATTTGCTCACAAGCCGGCAAAAATAGATGAGGGATAAAGTTATGCTTCGTTATTTGACAGCATTAGCGATGGTTGCGCTCAAACCGCTAAAGGTCCCCGCCTACCCTATTCATCTTCAGATTGAGCCTACGGACAGGTGCAACATGAACTGTTCGTTCTGCGCGCACTCCAAGGTGATCAAGCACCCTCGCTCGATGAGTTTGGAAGAGTTTCGAGGCATCATTGACGAAATAAAACCCAGGAAAATCACCCTCAGCGGCTACGGTGAACCACTGCTGAATAGGGCATTGCCGCAAATGATCGCCTACGCCAGGTCGAAGGGGGCTTTGGTCAACACGACCAGTAACCTCACCCTGTTACGCACAGAGGAGCAGGCAGCCGAACTGATTCGCAGCGGGCTGGATTTAATTGACGTCTCTATTGATTCGACATCACCAGAGACCTACCAAGCGGTACGCGGGCAGGATTTTTTTGATCAAATTCTGGACGGGGTGCGGCTGCTGTTGCGGGTGAAATCCGAATTGAACAGCCGCAAGCCTAACACCCGGATCAGTTTTGTGGTCAACAAAGCCAACTTGCACGAGGTGGCGGACTTTGTCAGACTGGCCCATAATTTAGGTGTGGACGTTGCCTTTTTCCAAATGTTGCAACTGACGGCCATTGAAGAACGCACGCAACAACTGATCGCCGGTGTCCCCTACGAACAATTCGAGCAAGCCCTGGAAAAAGGTCAGGTGATTGCGCGGCAACTGGGGGTGAAAACGAACCTGACGAAACTATTGGCAGACCTGCCCGATCATTGGCGAAAATATGACGCCCGTGAAATGTTGCACAAGAGATGTATCCTGCCCTGGTTTTCGGCGTATATCACTGCGGATGGCAGCGTGCGTCCGTGCTGTACGTTTGCGCCTATAAAAATGGACATGGGCGGGAGCATATTTGAGAAAGATTTTGACGAAATATGGAACAGCAAAAAGTACCAGCAATTTCGTCGGGCACACCGGATGGGCCGGCGCCCGATGAAAGTGTGTCAGGACTGTGTGCCGGAGAGTCTGTTGGACATCGTCCGGCGCGCGCCATTCTCCCCCGGTTTCCTCAGCAAATAGACCCAAGGCTCAAGCGATCGCTCCTGTTTGCCCTGCGAATGTGTATCGCGGCTGGGCTTTTGGTTCTCCTGGTATGGAGAATTGACTGGACGCAATTCCAGCGCATCATTACCCAATACGGTCCAAGACTATATCTCTGGCTCATTCCCATTGCCGGGTTAGGATGGCTCGTTTACGTCTGGCGTTGGCAGACTTTACTTGTACCTCTGGGACTGAAACCACCATTTCGCGAGTTGGTCATTGATTCCCTCGTGGGTCTCTTTTACGGTTTGTTCGTCCCCACAGGATTGGCCGGTGATGCGGTTCGCGCGGCTAGAGTAGGCACGCGCTACCACGTGATGAGGAAAACATTTCTCTCCGTCGTCATTGATCGCCTGGTGGCGTTGTTCTCGGTCATATTGGTATTTGGTGTCCAACTTGTTGGAGGTGGCTTGACTTGGCAAGGGGTCCGGTTGTCGTGGACAGGATGGACTATCATTGCGCTGATCATTGGCGGAGGAGTTTTGTTTCACCGGCGACCATCTGCCTGGATGGAACAAATAAAATATGGCTTGCTCACACGCTGGCCGTCAAATCCATTGGTGCGCCAGATTGACCAGATGTGTGACCTGGTTCAGGAATACGCTCAGGCCAGGCATTTCATTGCTCTTGGCGTTGTCGGGTCGGTGGTTTATCAACTGTTTGTGACCCTCAGTTATTATGCCGGGAGCAGGGTATTGGGAATCTCAGTTGGCTTTGGGGATTACGTCTGGATCGTCGCATTGGTCACACTGGCACAGATCCTGCCGATCACCATAGCGGGTCTGGGTGTGCGTGAGGGGTTGTTCGTGTTTCTCCTGGGGCAATACGGTGTGCCGGCTGCAAGCGCAGTCGCCCTCTCGCTGGTCGTTTTTAGCGTGACGTTGCTGTTTGGCATATTGGGAGGCGTACTTGAACTGGCCGGTGTGTACAGAACTCGATAGAGCCATGATCGGTATCATCTCAATATTCTGGGGCACTTTTAACGTAGCCGCGCTTTCCATAGCGCGTTATGCCCGCGAGGTATGGAAACCTCGGCTACATTGCCCCACTTTATTGAGCAGATACCATGATCGGTGCCTATCACCCAGAGGTGGTATTGAATATTCGCCTCAATTTTGTATAATAGAGACAATCTAGGAAAGGGTCTGTCCACAACTCGCATAGGAGGTGTATTGGGAATAAACCAAAAAGATAAAAAAGTGTTTCTAATGTAACTCTACAAAAAACAAAACTAAAAGGAGATTTCTGACATGAAAAAGATGATTACAATTTTGGTGACGCTGGGGTTAATCATTGCTACAGTGGCGGTGGTAAATGCCCAGTTGGGTAGCGACAGTGTGACCCACAACACAAGCTGGGTCTTTCAGAACCTTGGAAGTTCTACCGCCGACGTGGCTGTTGAACTCTACAGCACTGATGGCACACTGGCTGCAAGTGATAGCTTCACGGTGGCTAAGTCAGTAGCCTTCTGGGCTCCTGACTATGCCCCATTGGATGCCGTCGGCACGTTTAATGGCTCGATTGTCGCCAGTTCCAATCAGCCACTGGCCGCTACCAGCAACCAGGTAGCACAAAACACCACTTCCGGCAAGTCCGGCAATGCGACGTACGTGGGCTTTACCGGCGATACGGTCGCTCCCACGATGTACGCGCCGGTACTCATGAAGAGCTATGCAGGCATTTTCTGGACCGAGATGAGCATCCAGAGCACAGCCTCCAGTGGCAGCACAGCGGTCAGCGTTCACTACTACAACGAGGACGGCAGCGAGGTAACTGGTAGCCCGGTAGCAAAAACTGTCCCCGCAGGCTCTCCCATACGTGTTGCACAAGCAGACGAAGCCATTCTGTCCGATGGATGGATCGGCAGTGTAAAGGTTGCGGCGGATGATGGGACGACCGCCCTCGCGCTGGTCGTCAACGAGTTCTGGGGTGGCGCTAACCACGAGTACGACCAGTTCTACAGCTATGAGGGGTTCGCCTCTGGTGCCACACGAGTGGTTTGCCCCAATGTTTTCATCAACGGCTATGGTGGCCTGTTCCAGGCCTCCGCTACGGTACAGAACTTGGGTTCCGTGCCGGCTGATGTAACATTCACTTTCTATGACAACACGGCAGGCAACCCGAACCAGGCGACGGCGATCTACTCGTTCACCCAGGTGATTACGACCTCCCTGGCTACCTACTACCCCAATGCACCATACGCCCAGGATTTGAAGGACGGCTACAACGTTGGAGACGACGAGTGGATTGGCACTGTGGTCTTTGAGTCCACAAACGGCCAGCCTCTGGCTGCCATTGTCAACGAGTTGTCTGGCAGCTACTGGGCCGCCAGCTTTACCGGCCTCACGGCGGGTGGTACGGAATTCTACTCGCCGATGGCCTACGTCAAGGGCTACGGATTCGCCAACACATCCTACGCTATCGTTGATACGAGCGGTACGAGCGGCGTGGTCAACGTGACGGTTGATTACATTGCGGATACAGTCGCCTGTCCTGGCTGCAGCGACTGGTCAGACACCTACGATTTTGAGATCAACGACAACAAGTATCAGCCCGATCACATACCGGCAAGCGCGATGGATAATGGGACGTACATCGGTGCCATCAAGATCACGGTTAACACGGCCGGCAAGACCATCGGCGGGGTCATCAACGAGATTCTGGGATCTTCGACCGCAGACTACTTTACCAGCTTTAACGGCACTGCTCAGTAGCGTCGTGCTTTCGCAGTTCGAGCAAGGCCATAGAGAAATCTATGGCCTTGTTTTTTGCCGTGCGATACAACTCCTGATCCTCTTTTCACAGAAAATATCGTGCTATGAATCCCCTGGTTTCACCACGGCTTATTCCAGAGCGCTATTTTCTCGCTGCACTTTTACTGTTCGTCTTTCTCAACGGCCTGCTCTGGTCATTGACCATCCCCTTCGATGGCGCTCCGGACGAAATACACAAGTACGAGATCGTCTATTTTATCTGGAAGAGCCACCACCTTCCTGCTTTCGGTCCTTCAGCCGATGTGTACATTCGTCAGGCGCCGGGCACCCGCGACGGATATGTGTATGGCGCCGCCGCCACGTATCCCTGTGGCGCCTATCTTTTGGCAGCCTCGTTTATGTACCTGACCCCTTCAAATGCCCCGCAGTCTTGCTGCACACGGCACGATTGGCCTCGGTCTTGTGCACCGTATTCACCGTGTATTTCACGTATAGAATCGCCCGCGCACTCTTCAAATCGGTGAACTATGCTCTCGGTGTGGCTGCGTTTGCCGCGCTCATCCCGCAATTCACGTACACCGGGGCTTATGTGGGCGATGATGCTTATCAGATTATGGCAGTGACCTGGGGTATCTGGGCTACTGTTCGAGGGATTCAGGAAGGTTGGACGCTTAAAAATGGATTGCTTATGGGGCTGGCGCTGGCATTGGCGAGTATGGGAAAACAAAACGGCTGGGTTGCAGTGTTCCCATTTGTTCTGCTTACGCTCGCGTCCACGTGGCGTGGGAACTGGCGCCAGAGATTACAGATGTGGGCGAGTATATGCCTGCCGGCTTGCTTAACACTTGGCAGTTGGTTATTACGAAACTGGTTGTTATATAATGACCTCTTGGCGCTTAATGTAGGGCGAATCGCCTGGCAGGATTATATCACGCGCCTGGGACTCGAGTGGGTGCCATTGGCCCAGCAGGGATATGGCTTCTTGGACTTGGTCCAAACACGCTGGCTGAGAACAATGTTTGAGAGTTTTTGGGGACGCTTTTTTTACATGAATGTGGCGATGGACTCGCGTATCTACTTGGCATTATTGGCAAGTTGTACCTGTGGGGCAGTATGCACAATGTGGGTTTTGTTAAGGAGGAAAAAAGAGGTTTTCTCTACTGAAAAATCAGCCAGGATTCTGATCTGTGCAGGATTAGCATTTGTCTTGCTATTTGCCGTAGCGGCTATGACCAGCCTATACAATGACTATCAATCGCAAGGTCGCTATTTTTTCCCCTTGATTGCGCCTATAACAATGTTCTTGACTCTGGGAATTTACGTCCTCAGCAAGTCATACTTGAAACGTTTTTTTACCAGCCTTGGGATAACAGCACTCGGCCTTTTGTTTGCGTTGAACATGTTCTCTTTAGTACACTATATCCATGGCCACCCCTACCCAGAAATCCCTTTACCCAACTTTTGACCCTGCGATGGGGGCGAACAAGTCAGAATGATATTCCGGCCTACGTAAACGCCTGTGTCCCTACGGCCCCACCGTAATCATCTCCTTCATCCCCTCAAAAGTCGCCGGGCCGATGCCCGGCACGTCCTGGATGTCCTCGATGGCCCCAAACGGGCCGTTGGCCTCGCGGTATTCCAGAATGTCTTTCGCCGTCGCCGGGCCGATGCGCGGCAGTGTCTCCAGTTCCGCCGCCGTGGCCGTGTTGATGTTGACCAGCGCACCCACCGATCCCTCGCTGCTTGCCTCGCCTCCCGAAACCGGCGGTGGGGGACTCATCTCCCCCTGACACGGCACGTAAACTTGCTGCTGATCCCGCAGTTCCAGCGCCAGGTTGATGCAGTCCAGGTCGGCGTCGGAGGCGGGGCCACCAGCAGCCTCCACCGCGTCCTGGACGATGCTGCCTGAGGGCAGTTCGTAGACGGCCGGTTGGAGCACCGCCCCGCTGACGTGGACGCGGATGGGGGCCGGCGTGGGAGTGGAGAGTGCCGTCGGGGTTGGGAGAGGGGTGGAAATGGCGATGGGCGCGCTGGACTGGGGATGCGGGGTAAAGTAACCAAGCACACCACCGACGATGAGACCGAGTACCGAACACAGGATGATGTAACCCCGGTACCGCCCTGTTCCTTGCTCCATCGTCTCTCCCCCAACGTGGGACAAGTTGACAACTTGTCCTACTCCCGCAACACCTCCAACAGCAGCCGCACGCAGTTCTCCACGTCTTCCTCATCCACCATCTCTGAGGGGGAGTGGACGTAGCGGCAGGGAATGGAGAGGCAGCCGGCAGGAACCCCCGCTCGCACCAGTTGCATCGCGGCCGCGTCGGTGGTACCCCACTCCAACACCTCCAGTTGGTAGGGAATGTCCGCCTCCTGCGCCCGCTGCACCAACAGGCCCTTCACCGCCGGGTGAGCGATCATTCCTCGATCCTGCACCTTTACCGCCGGCCCCTGGCCCAACTCTACCGCCATCGGCTTGCACTCCGGCGTGTCCCCCGTGCCGGTCACGTCCACGGCGATAGCCATGTCAGGCTCGATGCCGTAGGCGGAGGTGCGCGCTCCGCGCAGCCCGACTTCTTCCTGCACGCTAAAGACAAAGTAGACATCGTGCGGCGTGTGCTCCAGCCGGCGCAGCGTCTCGATCAGCACCGCGCAGCCGATGCGGTCATCCATCGCTTTCGAGATCAGTCGCTTGCCTTGCGCGACAAAGGGCCGCACGAACATAGCCGCGTCGCCCACGTGGACGGGACAATCGTCGCGACTCGTGGCCCCCACGTCAATGTACAATTGCTCGAGTTTGTGAGCCTTGCCGGTGTTCTCCCGCTTCTCCTCGATGCCGATGACGCCCACCATCCCGTCGGCGAAGGCCACCCGCGCGCCCACGCAGTTGATTGGGAATACCCCGCCGATGCGCGTAAAGCGGGCAAACCCCTTCTCGTCCACATAACTTACCATCGCGCCGATCTCGTCCATGTGGGCCGCCAGCACGATACGCTGGCCCGCGCCAACCTGCCCTGAGCCTGCCGAAGGGTCGCCTTGCTTGTGGACGATCAGGCTTCCCAGCGCATCCACTCGCACATCGTCCGCCAGGGACTCGACCTCGGCGCGAATGACGGCCCGAATCTGCTCCTCGGCTCCCGAAGGGCCGTAGGTTTCCACCAGTTTGCAAATCAGTTCTCTCATCAGTCTCTCTCCCTCCTCAGTGTACGCCGCGTCAGGCGCGAAAGGGATTCGCGCATCAGGCGCACTGTGTTGTTGAAATCGTCCAGACTCAGCAAGGCCACCGGGCTATGGATGTAGCGGCAGGGCACCGCCACTGTCACCGAGGGTACCCCCTCGCGGGTCAAGTGAATGGCTCCCGCATCGGTGCCGCCGATGCCCGGCTGCTTGATCTGGTATGGAATACCGAGTTCCTCGGCCGTACCGGTCAACAGTCGCACCAGATGCCGGTCGGCGATGAAGGAGTGATCCATCACCGTGATCGCCGGGCCTTGGCCCAGTTCCGTCGTAGGGCTGGCCTCTTTGTCCTTGGGTATATCGTCGGCGATGGTGCCCTCCAGCGCAAAGGCGCAGTCGGGCTCGATAGCGTAGGCTGCCACCCGCGCCCCGCGTAACCCCACCTCCTCTTGCACAGTAAAAGCCGCGTGGAGGTCGAAGCGAAACCGCTCCCCGCGCACAAGTTCCACCAGCACCGCGCACCCGGCCCGGTCGTCGAACGCCTTGCCACTGACGGTAGGCCCCAGTTCGCGGAACTGCGTGGCAAAGGTGGCGTAGGTACCCAGCGGGGCCAACTTTTTGGCCTCGTCCTTGCTCTGGGCCCCAATGTCCACTACCAGATCTTGCAGTTTGGAGGCCTTTTCCCCCTCCCCTTTCTCAAGCAGGTGGATCGGCTTGATGCCAATGACACCGGGGATGCGCTCGGAGCCGACCTGGAGGAGGGTGCCGGGCAACAGGCGGGGATCAATCCCGCCGACGGTCCCCACACGCAAGAAACCATCGTTGTCGTATCCCACGACCATCAGGCCGACCTCGTCCATGTGAGCTGCCAGCATCACTACGCTACGCTGTCGTCCCGTCCCGCGCTTAAAGGCCAGGACATTGCCCAGCGTGTCCACCTCCACCTCGTCCACGTGCTCCCGCACCGCATCGAGCACGACGGCGCGCACGTCCCCCTCGTTCCCCGAAACGCCAAACGCTTCTGCAAGTTCCTTCAGTATCATGAATCTCCTTGCTCTAGTTTCTCCTCGTACCAGCAATTCTCATTTTACTGGATTTGAGGCTTCAGCCGGTGCTTTTTGACGTTCCAAATCCGGCTAAACCTCGAATCCGCTCACCTACGACATCATAAATTGCTACTCCTCTCAATGCCGGGTGATCAAGTCAAAGTAGAATGTTTCATCTCCCTGTCTCCCTCTCTCCCCATCTCATCTTCTCCAGGAAATCCGCCTCCAACCCGGCGATGAATGCCGCCAGCAGCCGCCCGGCCCGCTCGACGTCTTGCACAGCCAACGTCTCCACCGGCTGGTGCATGTAACGGATCGGGATGGAGACGAGGGCCGTGGGCACTCCCTCGCGGGTGACCTGGATGGCCCAGGCGTCAGTGCCGCTGCGACCCGGGATAGGGTCAATCTGATACGGAATCTCGTGGGCCTCGGCCACTTTTTTCAGGCGCGCCACGAGCCCCGGATGAAAATTGGGACCGACGCCGATGGTCGGCCCCTCGCCCAGGGGGAAACTGTCCACCTCCAGGACGCCAGGATGTCTGCCAAAGGTCACGTCCAGTGCCACGGCCAGGTCTGGCGC
>Ga0136651_10002448_pt1 | contig 10188 bp, 8 predicted proteins | sample Mar14236cmmetaG_FD_94867 | JGI IMG/M metagenome (GOLD analysis project Ga0136651, IMG submission 94867) | Marine hydrothermal vent microbial communities from Guaymas Basin, Gulf of California to study Microbial Dark Matter (Phase II) - Marker... ...
CAGGTGGCGTGGCATCTAATCTTCCGCGCGAAGGGCGACGAGGGACTCATAAGGGCGGGCTACATGGCCGGCTTCGGGGAGAAGAACTCGATCGGGTTTGGGATGGTGAAGGTTGATGGGAGGAAAGAGAAAGTGAAAAGGCGCTGGAAGGGAGGTGAAGGAAATCGGGAGGGAAAAGAGGCTTAGTTTTGAGGTACAGATCTACCACAATGTCTGGATGGACAATGCACTAGAAAACTTTTACCGCATTCTGTCTATGATGCAGGAAGAATTAGATGATCTAGAAGTTAATCTCACCCAGGAAAAGCTATCTTTTAGCTTTGAAAACTTTGATGAATTTAAGAAGACATTAATTCTAGAAATCCAGCATAAATACCAGAACATGTTAGTAATCGAGCAGGACAAGAAGACTGGAACAAATAAGGAAGTTAAGAAGGATTTTATTCTGCTACAAGAAGGCAAGAAAGAAGGGGGTGTTGTAAAACTAAAAGAGAAAGTCTACAACTGGGATGAGCTTCCCAAGATACTTGATACAACGTTTATATCCTCCAACACTGGACAAAAGAAATGCATAATGTGTGGCAGAAGCTACAAGAAAGGCTTTGAACTAAAACAAGCGATATACCCGTTAGTGACAAAAAACAAGAGCCTGAGTGGAGTTAGAACCGTGAAGTCTCTTCCGGAATACAACAAGAACCTGTGCCCCTTGTGTTACTTGATCGGAGTCCTTGAATGGACCGATGAAGCAGTAATATACAGAACAAACATTGACGAGGGTAAGTCATATTTGTTTTTGCCGTCTTTTGAAAACCTAGAAGAGCTCAATGCATTTAAAGAAGCCACCATTTATTCAGGAATCTTGACTAAAAGTGTACGTTATACGAACCTAGTTGTAAGGCCGCACTCCGATGAGCCTGAAAATACTCCCGGAGTATATACAACACTTTTGGCGTTCTATGAAAAATTCATCCAGAATGCTAGCGAAAATGCCTGTCAAACATGGGCGATTCTCTATATTCCCTTAGGAAAAGTCAAAAACGTCAAACTTGACACAATCAATGTTAGTGAAGGAATCCTGAATGTCATTACTGAACTAATAAACCATGATCAGTTACCTTATCAGATGCTCAAAGGCACGTTTTTTAACATTAAAACAGAGAATGGCTATCGTGCAGACTGGGATTTCACAAACAAGCTTAGGGAATCCTTGGCAAAGGCATTCTTGCTGGATAATTTTAGGGAGTTTTCGCGAAACCTGCTTCCAAGAAAAGGGGGATTTGTTAGTCTTTCATCGGAAGCAGGGAGTGTATTTGAAGAGCTTATTTATTTATGGAGGTGGGTAAGATTGGGAATACCCAAAGAAAAACTTGATGTGGTTAAGAGTGCCGGAAATATAGTGGCAAAACTAAGTCTTGAAAATCCATCCCTGCTCTACAAACTCGATAGGGTACGAAACCTGCAAGAGTTCTGGAGTGTTCTCCGGGAGATTTCAAGAAAGATGGCAGGTCTCGACAAGGATGAGCTCAGAGAAATAAAGCCCACGGCAATAGACGAGCTAGTGATGCTAGTTAAGGAATATGAAACCAACTGGAAGGAGCTTAGGGACCTTTTAGTTGTTTATTCATCTATGTATCTAGCTGTTAAAAAACTTAAACAAAAGGGGGATAGACAATGAAAGGCATAGAGATTGTATGGCTCTCCAAAACGGACCTCACAAACCTAAACTCGGGAGAAGGGGAGAGCAACCTAGTGGACATAAAGAAGTTCAAAATAAATGGAATTGAGTACCCTTACGTGTCAGGACAGGCAATGAGGTACTACATAAAGGAGGCCATTAGACGCAATTTATCTGAAAACGAGTTTATGTGTGTACCAGATGACAGGGGCGAACCCTGCGGAGAACCAGAGAAGTGTGTTGGTTGTGATTTGTTTGGATTTATGAAGGCTATAAAGGACAAAGGCGCTGAGACAAGAGTCTCCCCTGTAAAGGTCTCACCAGCAATAGGTCTTCTACCATTTGAAGACAATTCGACTTTGGATTTCCTCACTAGAAAGCACAGGGGCACCGAAAAAGCCGAAGGTGATATCGTAAATGTCGAACTTGGCGTGAATACATACAAAGCGGGCATAGCTATCGACATACAAAGGGTAGGTGGAGAAGAAAAAATTGAGAATCGCCAAATAAAGATAGAATATTTCATTGACGAGGCTGAGCGTAAAAAGAGAATCGCCAAGGTACTGGATGCATTGAGGTTCCTAACAGATTATTCCAAGCAGGCACGTCTTCTGACAGACTTTACCCCCGACTTTATTATAATAGCATTCCAAAACATTTATTCTCACCGCTTGCAAAAGGCAATAGACTTCAGGGACGGAAAGTTAAACATTGAGAGGCTTAGGGTTATTATAACCGAAGTGAAACAGTACTCCCCAGCGATCTTCGTAGGGATTCTTCCAGGACTTCTTGAAAACGAAGAAGAAGTTAAAGACTCATTCAGAGAGCTAGGTTTGGAAGTGAAGACTCCAGACGAAGCTATAACATATGCAATAAACTATCTCAACGACTTAAAGCTCTAGGGTGCTCCCAATGCTCGGCTTAAAGTTCAGAATAGAAGGGCTTTACTTTGCGAGCTTTAGAAAGCCGACAACCACAGCAGTGGCTTTGACCTACCCTCTCCCACCTTTTACCACCATTAGAGGGCTTATTGCCAATGCGTTAGGATTGCCAAGGGATAGCTTTGAGATACAAGAATGGTTCAAAATAGGAATTAAGCCCGAAAAAGCTCCCCGAACTAACAGAGAAATGGTAAAGCTTCTAAAGTTCATAAAAAGGGGCAAAGAAACCCACTATCTAAGAACGTTCCCATCCTCACCCATGCACAGGGAGTTCCTTGTAAATCCAAGTTATACCGTGTATCTCATTGGAAATGACAGCAGAATAGAATGGGTTTACAATGCATTAATAAGTCCAAAACGGCCACTTTACCTTGGAACCTCTGATGACCTGGTTGATCTGGACGTTTTTGAGCCAATTAGGATTGAAAAGATTCAAAGTAACGAAGTTCACAGCATTTTAGATGGAGTTCATGAGGGATGCATAATCGAAAATATTCCATACCGGTTTGTTCCAGTTAAGGACAGGAAAGGCAATTTGAAAGAAGTTCACCTTGAATACAAGCTTGTTTCGATTCCAAGAGCTTTCCCTTATGTCGTTAAGGAGTCAACGGAGGCTTGGGATTTTGAAGGAGAATCTGTAAGGGTGATTTAACTTGGCTGAAACTGTTAAAGTCTATGGGAAAATTAAGTTGAGCGAAATTCCAGAGTTTTTAGATTCAGAGGACGTCACAATGGAGTATATGGGAATACGACTTCCCAAAATATCTCGGTTGACCTACGAAGCTATTCCCCTTAGAAAAGAAGACGAGACTGGGATACATTACATAACTCGTTTCCCCAAACTTGTTTACAAACATGTTCTTTTGTGGATTAAAAAAGCAAAGTCTGAAAAAACAGGGTTCGATAAGTTTTTTGCATTGTGGGTAGCATTTAACTCGTTTTATGACTTCCACTACGAGCGTATTAAACCCACAGGTAAAGAAAAAGATGAAGAACGACTTAAGAAGCTTATTGAAGATCTAACAACTGAGGATGAAGCAACTACTTTACTACAAATGCTCTCACCAAAAATTGAGACCCTGCTAAATACATACTACGAGATAAAACTCAATTGGGGTAGAAGAGATATTAAAGCGGAACTTCAAAAAGAATTTGGCCAAAGAAAATTCAACAAACATACCCTCAAACTCCTTATATTAGCACTATATGGTATTAGGAACAATTTGTTTCATGGATCAAAGCCGTTAACAGATAGGCAAGAGAGAATGTTAAATACCGCATTTGATATTTTGCTCCCGATATTTTCATTACTTCTTATTAAATATCTCATTTGCTATCATTCAGGTGATGCTCCAGATGAGCTCTGTCCTTGCAAAACGAGAGGGTAGTGCATTTCAAACACTTAAAGGACACACTTACGATGCCCTAAAAATCTACAAAGCATATCTAGAGCGAAACTTCGAGGTCGTTGAACAGTTTTGTAATAGGTGGAAAATTGATGCCAAAGACTTCATGAGAAACACCTTCCTTGTAATATACCTTCATGACGTCGGCAAGCTAACTGAAGAATTCCAGAATAATATAAAAAACGGAAAACACAGTAATCTTTATCCCCACCCGCTTTATGCACTTTCTCCCCTGAGCAGAATTAAACTCCAACACCTGCTTGGCGTTCCAATTGAAGAGCTAGCAATTTTGTCTCATCATTCTCAGCTATATGACAGCCTATACGGTGATTTGGAGCATCAATTCAGGGATGGTACCTTCCTAGTCAGAGAAGTGGAAACCTTCTTAAAAAATGCAAAACGTGCTCATGAAGAGTTGGGTTTCTCAGAGTTCTTTGAACTTGACGATTTAGCTTATTCAAATATTCCACAGAAAGCAAGACTAATGGAACTTTCAAGACTCAGACGGAAAATATGGATCGAAACGAATAGATATATCAAAAATCACAAGAAAGAAAGAGTGAAAATAAAATCAATCTTTTCATTTTTATTTGCTCTGTTACAGCTTTCGGATGATTATTCAAGTGCATATTTTAGTGACTATGCAAAAAATCATGAAGGTGTCTTTGATTCCGTTTTAGATACACCCGAACAGTATACACCTAAGCTGGAGATAGCCAATCCAATTGGACATATCTTCGGTAAACATAAACCATATAAATTCCAGCGAACTCTCTATGAAAAAGTTCCAAAGTTCTCAATGCTTTTTGCCCCTTGCGGACGAGGAAAAACTGAAGCGGCATTGCTTTGGGCATTAAAAGCACTGGATGTGTATCAAAGAAACAAGATAATCCTAGCAATGCCTACTCAAGTAACGAGCAACGCGATGTATGAGAGACTAGTTGGATTATTTGGCAAAGAGAACGTTGGATTATTCCACGGGAAGAGCTTTATAAAGCTCAAGGAATCCTTACAGGAGACATCTGGAGAGAAAAAAGATATCGGAGAAATTAAAAGCGAAAATTTCAAAGGGAATGTGTTCTTTAAACCAATAACCGTAACTACAGTTGATCATGTTATATACTCTTTTGTCCATGGGTTCAGCCAAGCGGATTTTGCCCTAGGAAATCTCCAAAATGCCGTAATAATTTTTGATGAAGTTCACTACTATGAGAAGCAGACTCTGGAACACTTAATTACTCTCTTTGGAATCTTAAGGGAAATGGATATACCCCATTTGCTAATGAGTGGAACGTTACCTGAGTTCCTTGTTAAACAGCTTGAGGGTTATACTCTTGTAATAGATGATGAAGGGCTTGAGTATAGACCGTTTAAACTTGAATATCATGACAAAATGCTCGTTTGGAAAGAGGGCAGGGAGTGGAAAGTCAATGGAGAAATTGTTAGTGAAATCGTTGAGAATTATAAAAAAGGAAGGACACAGTTCATAATCCTCAATACAGTCGAGAGAGCAAAGCAGTTCTACAAAACAATAAGTAGAAACATCCCCACAATTCTATACCACTCTCAGTTCACGTATAAGGACAGAGTTTCAAAGGAAAATGAAATCCTAACGCTTGACCAAGAGCGAAAACAATTTAACAGACCCTACGTTTTGGTAGCCACTCAAGTAATTGAAGTCTCTCTTGACATATCTGCAGACATAATGTATTCTGAATTGGCACCTCCAGATGCGATTGGTCAGCGAGCAGGGAGACTTCATCGCAAGGGAAAGGCATGGATTGAAAACGGAAGCGAGTTTAAATTGAAAATCTTTAGGCCGGAGAGCCCCAAACCCTATGACGAAGATCTGATTAAGAGAGTATCTGACATTATTACTGACTATGAGATGCCCCTCAGCTACGCAGATATAAAAGACTTTGTCGATAAAGTGTATTGCAACTATGAACTTAATATCCCAAGTGGCTTGAAGAAGTTCTTTGAAGAGGCAATCCTGTTTGGAAGACATTGGAGGGATATTTCATCTCCAGATGAAGAAGGAATGTTGTTTAAAGTTAGACCCGAGGAATATCAGAAAATCGATGTAATCCCATGTGAATATTTTGAAGAGTTGAGTGAAAGAGCACTTAATGCGGAGTATCAAGCAAAGATTCCCCTATACCTCTTATTGAAGGAGCTCAAAGAGGGCAATTTGGAACACTTTATACCCCACGAGCAGAAAAAGGGTAGAACAACAAGAACCTATTGGCTTTGCAGGTATCCTTATACTTATGAAATGGGTTTCGATTACGAAGCTGACGATACTATAAGTGATATATATTAAAAGTGTCATGGTGAGGTGTTAATGAACCACGTAGAATCTCCCAACAAAAAGAAATTTTTGAACGGAGAATACCCCCTCGACGACCTCCTCATCACCGGCACGGAAATCAACTACCTCTTCATCTGTCCGACTAAGCTCTGGTACTTCGCCAAGGGCATCACGATGGAGCAGGAGAGCGAATGGGTTGATCTCGGCAGATTCCTCCACGAGCGACGATATGGGGGTGAGGAAAAGGAAATACAAATCGGCTCGATAAAGATCGACTTCATCAGAAGAGGCGACGTTATTGAGGTTCACGAGGTCAAGCTGAGCAAGAGCATGGAGAAAGCCCACGAGATGCAGGCTCTCTACTATCTCTACTACCTCAAAAAGCTTGGAATTAGCGCCAAGGCCGTTCTCCACTACCCCAAGCTCAACGAGACCAGAGAAGTCGTTCTCGACGGGAGGGGAGAGGAGATTGAATGGGTGATAAAGGAAGTTGAGCGGATAAAATCACTCCCATCGCCACCAGAGCCGGTTAAATCGAAGAAGTGCAAGAAATGTGCCTATTATGAGCTCTGTTGGGTTTGAGGTGGTGGTATGAGAAAGCGCTCCATAACCCTGCTCTCCGATGGAACGCTTTTCCGAAGGGAAAACACCCTCTACTTCGAGAACGAGCGCGGCAGAAAGCCCCTCGTCGTTGAGGGCATCTACGACATCTACATCTACGGCCACGTGAACATAACCTCGCAGGCGCTCCACTATCTGGCGCAGAAGGGGATAGCGGTTCACTTTTTCAACCACTACGGCCACTACGACGGTAGTTTCTACCCGAAGGAAAGCCTCAACTCCGGTGATTTGGTCATCAGGCAGGCCGAGCACTACCTCGACCGGGAAAAGCGCCTTGAGCTGGCGAGGCTCTTCGTTAAAGGATCTGCCCTCAACATGGAGAAGAACCTGAGGCGCTGGAAGGTCGCCGATGGCTTCTCCGATATGCTGGAGGAGCTGTTTGAGGAGCTTGAGAATGCCCGCAAAATAACCGAGGTCATGAACGTTGAGGCCCGGATAAGACAGGAGTACTACGCCCGCTGGGACGAACACCTTCCAGAGGGCTTCAAGATAGTCAAACGCACGCGCAGACCGCCGGAGAACGAGATGAACGCCCTGATAAGCTTTCTGAATTCAAGGCTCTACGCGACGATCGTAAGCGAGCTGTACAACACCCAGCTCGTCCCCACCGTCAGTTACCTACACGAGCCGGGCGAAAGGCGCTTTTCACTGGCTCTCGACCTGAGCGAGATCTTCAAGCCGATTATAGCCGACAGGGTAGCCAACAGGCTTGTGAAGCAGGGGATTATCAGGAAGGAGCACTTCAGGGAAGAGCTCAACGGGGTTCTGCTCACGAAGGAGGGGACAAAGAAAGTGGTGGAGGCCTACAACGAGGAGATGCGGCGGAGTGTGAGGCATCCGAACCTCAAAACGAACGTCACGAAGCAGCGGTTAATAAGGCTCGAAGCCTACAAGCTCATGCGCCATTTCGTTGGAAGCGGCCGGTACGAGCCGCTGGTGGCGTGGTTTTAGAAAAAAACCTTACATCTCTGAAAGCTTTTGAAGGAATACTGTTTGACCTTTTTGCATATAGCCTCTGCGAGAGAGGTAATTATTACACCATCACTAACCTCACATTAGAGTCTTTTTCTGCACAGTTTTGTAAGGATAATATCTGTCCGCAAGTGTCCAGAAAATATGAATATTTTGAGCGTGATCTCTGGATGTTATGGTGAAGAACAGTAGGAGATTGTGTGGGATCATATAAACTTAACAGTTTTGAAAGGAAAATAATGGAAAGATAAGTGTTGCAAAAGTGAATGGGGGACTAAGTGAGAGGTTAGGAGAATGAAAATACGTATGGCTCAGCATTTTGGTGTGCTGTTATTTTTGTCGTTTGTTGTGTGTGCACGTGCAAAACTCATCGTGCGCAAAACTTTTTATTTTTGTTTTGAATTTTTTGAAAAATACTAATATTCTCGAAGAATCAGCGTGAAACTTTCACGCTACTTGTAGCGTTTTTACGTGAACTTTCAAGCGTTCATGTGAAAGAAAAGTGTTGCACACAATCCTATTAAAATAGTAAATTTTGCACACAGCACCGACTTGGGAGTATCTTTGATAGGTAGAGTGTGCTATGTATGCAATATTCTCTGAATTGTCTTTCGTTACGGGGAGTTCTGCCTCTCGCAGTGTACTATATTCTCCGGCCGTTAACGTTCTAAAAATAAAGACAAAGAAAAGAGAGGGGCAGAGATAGCATGGTACAGAACCATTTAGAAAACAACTGTAAATAACATTTCAGCCCGGAAAGGAAAATGTTGATGAAGAAAAGGGTTCTACATGATATTATACAGGGAGAAGAGGCATTAAATTTCAAGGTCATTTTTTTGGTGTTTTTAGTGTATTAACTCATATGACATCCTCCATCGGGTTCTTTTCTACCCCCATCACTTCCCTGGCCGGCATAGAGCGGAGCTTGTATATGACGATTGAATCCTCGTCCTCATCTATGATTTCCCGGAGGGTGGCCTTTATCCTCTCGAACTCCGCTCTGGTCACCTCCCCCTCAAAGACGCTGTTCTGAACCCAGTGAAGGTGCTGGCGCAGGAACTTCTTGACCCTGTTCACCCTCCCGACGGCCACGTCGTAGACTATAACCACGTACATGGCACCACCACAGAGATTAGAGAACCGGAGCTTTTAGGGGTTGCGATAGTGTGGTATCACATTCAAACGCTCAAAATTCGCCAAAAACGGGCGTTCGAGACAGATATTCAAAAATTAGGCCCGATTAGCACAAGGGAAGTCTTAAATAACCGGGCGTTATCATATCACGCTCTGTTACTAAATTTTCTTCCAATGTAACGAAATTTTTTCAGAAACAGCAGAAACGGCATGATGGACCCCGAAATAGGCCACACTTAGAGGAGATAAGTTGTTTGGCCTATTGAAGGAGCATAAGTCCAGATTTGGATAAATAGGGCGAGAAAAAGGCGCGGGAACCCACGGCGAATGGGCGCGACCCATACGAACGTGCCCGAATCTTTCCCCAAAGGCCTCAGATCTCAGGGGAGAGAGCCCAAATTGACGGCTCCAACGGGCTTCCCAAAACCCCCTCCAAAGAAAGGCTTATAAAAATAAACGCGTTTTATTTCTTTAAAGGGCAAAAGAAAGTAAAAGCCGCCCTGTTGCAATAAGACTCTAGGAGAATTGAAAGAACACAACAACTCGGTAAAAAACCAACACGTCAAACCGTTGCAATAAGACTCTAGGAGAATTGAAAGAATTTTCTCGTCCTTTCCCTTGTTCGCCAGTGACAACGGTTGCAATAAGACTCTAGGAGAATTGAAAGTGGGCAATCAGCTATCAGGGCAAGAAAGCGTTCCGCAGTTGCAATAAGACTCTAGGAGAATTGAAAGGTAACTCCCCTGGAGAAGATCCTCGTGATAGGCGTGTTGTTGCAATAAGACTCTAGGAGAATTGAAAGCACTCATGGGTTCGCAGAAGTGAGAACCCAACAGTGGGTTGCAATAAGACTCTAGGAGAATTGAAAGAGAGTTGTCCAAGCGCATCAGGGGTGGTGGTTACTAGTTGCAATAAGACTCTAGGAGAATTGAAAGATAATAGTTGCCGTAGCATCTCTGCTCTACCTCGTAAGTTGCAATAAGACTCTAGGAGAATTGAAAGTGTTATAACCTTCCACAAGAACAAGAGCCCCATCACTGTTGCAATAAGACTCTAGGAGAATTGAAAGAAAAAGGCAAAAATACGCCTTTTCCATGCTTCTTTACCGTTGCAATAAGACTCTAGGAG
>Ga0136651_10002450_pt1 | contig 10186 bp, 12 predicted proteins | sample Mar14236cmmetaG_FD_94867 | JGI IMG/M metagenome (GOLD analysis project Ga0136651, IMG submission 94867) | Marine hydrothermal vent microbial communities from Guaymas Basin, Gulf of California to study Microbial Dark Matter (Phase II) - Marker... ...
GATCAACGATATCGGTGCGGGAGGGGATTACGTCGACGGCATAGTAATCGGGCAGTAGATATACATCAACGTGCCGGTTGCTTCCAGCAATCGGGCTAGCGTTACGTTCGCTTCAAGCGAATGTACTTTTTCAGCACATGGATCCAACAGCTTGGAAGCTGTCTAAACAAGGCCCGATTGCTGGAAGCAACCGGCACGTTGATGTATATCTACTGCCCGATTACTATGCCGTCGACGTAATCCCCTCCCGCACCGATATCGTTGATCGTCCACGTGGTGTTGTCGCCGCAGCCCTGCGGCTGTTTCGCGCTCGCGTAGCTGTCCGTCCCGCCGTAATCGATAAACACTCCCGTTCCGCAGTCGCTTCCCGCCTCGAGAGAATATGCGGCACGTCATTATTCTGTTAATACAAGGAAAAATAGACTGTTTGGACACCCGATCGCAACGAGATCAAGCCGTATCCTGTACCGGCTGCTTTTCTTCCTCGACATCGACGATAGCCGGATTGTCCTTGAGGGGCACGACGAGAACCACCTTGGAACCCTTTCCTTTCTCCGATGTGATCTCCAACTCACCGTTGATGTCCTCCGCGCGCTCCTGCATGCCCAGTTGTCCGAATGTCACATACTTTTTCTGGCCTTCCGCGACCTCACCGATGTCGAAACCGATCCCGTTGTCCTCGACGATGAGCACGACCTTATCCTCCATGTACTTTAAATGGACCCAGGCCGTGTCGCATTGTGCGTACTTGCGTATGTTGTTGATCGCCTCCTGCGCGACCCTGAAAACAGCGAGATTGACGTACTGTCCGAGCGGGTGTTCCTTGCCCTCGACAACAAATCTGACATCGAGATCTGATATGACCTTCAGTTGGGAAACGATTCTCTTGATAGTCGCGACCAGTCCAAGGTCCTGGAGGGTCATTGGACGAAGGTCGAAAATGAATCCGCGGATTTCATCGAGAGCCTGCTGCGCTATCGATTTCATCCTGGCGATCTCGTCCGGTACCCGGCTGGGATCCTTCTCGTAAATCTTGGCGAGTATATCCATCCTCAGGACTACGTTGGCGATCGCCTGCGCGGGACCGTCGTGAATCTCTCGTGCGATTCTCTGGCGTTCAACCTCCTGCGACCGGATAATCGCCGATGAACCAAGGTGGCTGCGTTGTCCCGGACTGGATTCCACGGCGGATATACGCGCTTCGTTCGATATCTTCCGCTCCATGATTTCAGCGTTTTTACGCTGCGCTACCGCAATAAGGTCCAGCGTGTTAATGGTCATCATCAGCCTGGACCTGAAAGCATTGTAGGTTTCCGACCATTTATCACGCCGACTAAGCTCGTTAACTTCTCCTTCGATCGTACCGAGTATTTCCATCAGCTTGTTCTGGGTCTCGATAATACCCAGGTTATCCGCGGTATGAAGACTGTCATCATCGACGCCGGCCATTTCCTTGGCCTTGTTGGCGTGCTCGTGATGTACTGCCGCAAGCTCCTTGATACGGTTACGCCTGACGATGCTGTCCGCCTCGAACTCAACAAGGTTACTCTCAATTATATCGAGATCTTTCCTGAGTTCATCCTTGAGTCGTTCCACATGCTGTAAAGCTATTTCACCTGGGGTCGTTGGCATTAGTACTCACCTGTCTCTATCATTAGTAACGCTCTATTACTCTCTCAAATCGCTCGATTGAAATTGCTTTCCCGCTCAATCGATCTGCTTCAAGAACCGCTCCATGACAGATCACGTCTCCCGTCGCGACTTCGAATCTTACAGGAAGGCAGGATGTAAATTTCTTAAGTATTGCACCCGAATCCACGCCCAGGACGCCGTTCAACGGTCCCACCATACCGAGATCTGTCTGGTACGCCGTCCCTCCATCCAGGATTCGTGCGTCAGCCGACGGAACGTGCGTATGGGTTCCCAGGACTGCTGTGACCTTACCGTCGAGATAAATTCCCATCGCGACTCTCTCACTTGTGGCTTCAGCATGAAAATCGACGATAACAATCGGCGTGACTTCGATTATTTCCGGTATTATTCGATCGACTGTGGTCCACGGGGAATCAATCGGGTCCATGAATACCTGGCCAAGAAGATTGACCACGCCGATCCGGATCCCGTCCTCAAGCTCAATGACGCCCCATCCGGACCCCGGAGTGCCGTCCGGGTAGTTCGCTGGACGGATGACGTTGGAGTAATTTTCGAACAGGTCGGGATAGTCTTTCTGCTTCCAGACGTGATTGCCGGTCGTGATGAAATCAATCCCGGATTCGAATAATTCACCTGCGTTCCTGACCGTAAGCCCATTGCCGCCGGAAGCGTTCTCACCGTTGACAATAACGGCGTCCAGCGATAATTCGTCACGCCATGCTCGAATCTTCGACTTGCATGCAAGACGTCCCGGGCGTCCGACTATATCCCCAAGCATCAAAATTCGTAAATGCTTCACAATAAGACCCTCTTTTATTAATAGTATCGGCGGAAATCCGTCAGTGACCTGCATGTCAGTTAAAGGATTTGAATAAAAAAAGCCGCCCGGTTGCCCGGACGGTCGTCTGTTCAAGTTAGCAATGCTCGATGTGCTATTCCCTGACAATTACAAGCAGGTAGTAACCCTCCGACCAGCCGGGCTGCATTGAATAGGCAGTAACATCGATCTCGAAAGGGGTGGATTCACGCACTGAGAACTCGCAGATCGGGATGTTATTGGTCATGGTATCTTCCGCGAACGAGTAATTATTCTCGTCGTATACTGCGAGATCGAGATCCTCAACTCTCAGACCACCCTCACCAAAGATGATGTAATCTCCACGTCCCAGGGTGATCCGAATGGTCCTTGGATCGTTCGGACCGATCAATTCGATCTCGTCGTAGATCATCTCGTAGTCCTCATCGATGACAGTTCCCATGTACTCATCCATCAGCTCGTTAATGTAATCCCAGTCGCGGTTGTCGCTGACAGGCTCGTGTAAACCCACGACCGCCTCAGTGTCGTCATACTCCATATCGATATAGTTCAGGCCGCCGTTGCCATCGGCTGCTATTACCAATACAAAATCCGTGCTGTTACCACGCTCGTATAAGTATGGAACCACCTCGATCTCGACATATTCATCAGACCTGAGATCGAACGAGCATATCGGGTAATTGTCTGCAAGGGTATCGCTGCCCAACTCATCGTAAAATTCATCCCAGACGTAGAGATCGATATCGTCTTCCTCGTAGAGAGACTCCGCATAGACATGATACGAACCGCTTTCAAGTTCGAATTCGTAAAACTCGCTGGTGTCCCTGTTAAGGCTTCCTGTCGTTGAATACAGAACCTCGTAGCCGGAATCGTCCGCCCAGTCTTCCCAGTACGCCAGGATCTCATCCAACTCGCTGCTGTGGTCGATTCCCGTGTAACTTCCGGGATCAGATGCTGCAACGAAACAGAAGTAATCCTCGGTTGCCCGTTCGTAGAATGAGAACGCAATGATCTCGACCTCGATTTCCTGTGCACGGCTGATTTCGACCTCGATAATGGGATAATTGTCTGAAAGCGTGTCCGAATCGATCGTGTACCCGTCCTCATCATAGATGTACATGTCGATGTCCTCGGTGTCCTCTCCCCCCTCGGCGATGAAGTAGTAATAACCCGGTTCCAGCTCGATGTAGTAGTTGATCGAGTGATCCGTATCGATCGTGTCGACATCCGTGTAGAACACCTCGAAACCCTCATCTGAAACGTAGTCGGACCAGTCGTCAAGAAGATCCTGGGCATAACGTCTGCTGCCAGCAGAGGCAGGCAGGGCAAGGACCATCACGGCAAGAAGAACAGTGATAAATGGTATTGTTCGTCGCATTTGTTTTCTCCTTTCTCTGGCTGAAACGGACCCACAACGGAAACCGTTCCAATCGTTTATTTGAAAAGGCTTACTCTTCAGCCTCGTTATCCCGGGCGATCATGAAAACAAGACCTGAACCAGTCTCAATTCCATACTCCCATGGATCAACCTCTATGGTCACGTCTTCCTCTCTTTCGATTTCGAATCTGCAGATGGGGTAATTGTTGGGAAGCTCGTCCTGGCTCACAGTGTCGGAGTTAATACGGACATACATATCGATATCGTCGAACGGGTTGGTGGTCTCCGCGACGACCATGTAACATCCGGGGGGAAGCTCATGAGTAAAATTTATCGATTCTTCACCGGATATGGATATTACTTCCCAGTGGATAAGCGTTGCATTCTCCTCAATGATGATAGAGGTCCATGTTTCGAGAACTTCTTTCGCGGGGAAGTGCTCGCGCTCGAAGCATTCCACACCACGCATCACGGTAAATGAAAAAGTCCCGATTGCGCTGTCCATGCGGGTTTCCCCGGCAGTCAGAACGATCATTACGGAACCCGCATCCTCCAATTCAAAGGAAATTATCGGGGAATTGTCGTTGCCGTTGTCCTGGCCAATAACCTCATCGGAATCCGTGCGAACCGCCATACGGAGCGCTGTAAGGTCCCACGATCCCCATCCCGCGACCACGTAGGACCCGGCTTCCAGGTCGATCGAGAATCCTTTCGTCTCTCCACTGCCGATTTCGCCGGAGATAATGCCCCCGACAGCGTCGCATGGGATATCCCCGGTTCCCTCGAGCCATGGCGGTTTTACCTGTGCGGATTGCTTGGCTCCCGTAAACACCAGGAGCACTAATAAAATGTAAAAGACAGTTAATAATTGCTTCACATACGGAGTCAACATATGTTCCTCTCCTCAAGGTGACGCATAGAATACATGTTTACCCTGATTAATGGAAGAGGGAAACCGCATTAAAACTGATCACAACATGTCCGGCCTTGTGCTATAATCCATCATTACCTTTTAAGGGGACAAGGATGCCTGACACAAAGTATGTGTTCGTTACGGGGGGGAATCTGTCCGGCCTGGGAAAGGGACTGGCTGCGGCATCGATGGGCAGGCTGCTGAAAAGCCGGGGACTCAGGGTCAATATCCTCAAGGTCGACCCGTACATCAACGTCGATGCCGGCACGATGAGCCCGTACCAGCACGGTGAAGTGTATGTTACAAAGGACGGTGCGGAAACCGATCTCGACCTGGGTCACTACGAACGGATCGTCGATATCGACCTTACCGAAAAATCAAACATAACGACAGGCCAGGTCTACCAGGCGGTCATCGACAAGGAACGCAAGGGCTCGTACCTTGGTGCTACAGTACAGGTCATTCCCCACATTACAAATGAAATTAAGGACCGCATCCATGCGTTAAGCGTGGACGGCGATGAATTACCCGATGTAGTCATTGTAGAGATCGGCGGCACGGTCGGTGACATCGAGAGCCTGCCTTTCCTCGAAGCGATCAGGCAGTTCCGAATGGAGCAGCCCCGCGGCCAGGTGATAAATGTCCACCTGACCTACATCCCCTTCATGCCTACGACCGGCGAGTTGAAGACAAAACTCACCCAGCATGCGGTCAAGGAGCTGAGGGCGATCGGTATCCAACCCGACATACTCCTCTGCAGGTCAACACGTAGCATGGATGACGACCTGAAGAAGAAAATCGCCCTTTTCTGCAACGTCCCGTTCGACTGCATCTTCTCCAATGTTGACGTGGAAAATATCTACTTCATTCCGCTTGTATTCAAAGAGATGGGCGTAGGTGAACGTCTTGTTGAACTTCTTGGTATCAAATGCGACCATCCCGACCTTTCCGAATGGGAGGAGATGGTTGAAGCAATAAAAAACTCGACAGGCACGCTGAAGATCGCTCTTGTCGGAAAATATGCCTCGCTTCGGGACGCATATATATCGGTTCTGGAAGCCCTTGCTCACGGAGGTATTGCGAATCGTGTCTCGGTCGAGGTGGACTGCATCATCTCGGAGAAACTCGAAGACAACGAGAACTGGCGCGACCTGTTAAGCGGATACTCCGGTATCGTGGTTCCCGGCGGATTCGGCGACAGGGGCATCAAGGGCAAGATACTCGCATGCCAGTTCGCCCGCGAGGAAAAGATTCCATTCCTGGGCCTGTGCCTCGGCCTCCAGGTCGCAACCATAGAATTTGCGCGAAATGTGCTCGGGATCGACGATGCTAACTCGACTGAATTCGATGAATTGTCGCAGAACCCGATAATCGACCTCATGCCCGAGCAGAAGAAAATCACGCGCAAGGGCGGCACAATGCGCCTGGGACACTACAACTGCGGTATCAAGCCCGGTACAAAAGCGCATGAGGCGTACGGAGTCGATTCGGTAAACGAACGGCACCGTCACCGTCTCGAAGTCAACAACAAGTACCGTCCGATGTGCGAGGAAGCCGGCATGGTCATGTGCGGCGTGTCACCGGACGACCTGCTTGTTGAAATGATCGAGTTGAAGAACCATCCGTGGTACGTCGCGACCCAGTTCCATCCGGAGTTTCAGTCGAGGCCGCAGCGTGCGCATCCACTGTTCAAGGCGTTTATAAAAGCGTCGAAGGAATATCATAAGAGGGTCGAGGAACTGATGCCCGGCAGTATAAAGGAACCTGTTGTTAAAGAGACATGAAAATGAGTAGGGTCCCTGAAGATATTTTAGGAGACATTGTCAAAGCGATTGTCGATTTGATTGATCCTGAGAAGATTGTCCTATTCGGATCACAGGTTACCGGTAATCCCAAGTTAGACTCTGATATTGATTTACTAATAATTGATAACAATGGATTAAAATCAGGGGAAAAAGTCTCGATACTCGGAAAATTATGGCGGGATCTGGCCCGTTTCAAATATCCATTGGATCTCCTGCTATATACCGTTGAAGAGGTTGAAAAATGGCGTAATTCACAATATCACATCATTGGAAATGCCCTTAGGGACGGGAAGGTAATATATGAGCGACCGTGAAATGGCTTTACTGTACCTGACCAAGGCCCAGCGAGATTTTAAAGCCCTGACAGGTATGCTTGATCCAGATGTTTTCACCCATGAAATTTATGGATTTCATGCCCAGCAGGCAATCGAGAAAGCACTAAAAGCCTGGATAGCTGGTATCGGCATCCAATCACCAAGATACCACGATATTGCTCAATTACTTGAGCTTCTGAAGGACAATGGTCAAGAAGTAGGTGAGCTTCTGGAATTGGTTGAGTTCAATATATATGCAGTTTTCTACAGATATGCTGAGAATGAAGTTGATCCACCTCCCTTTAAACGAAAAGATATTATTATTAAAATTCAGTCGCTACTGAATTTAGTTGAATCCATTATTAATAATGGGCCCAATTCATTGACCGTATAAATGCCCCGACTTGTTATCACATCCGACATCCACCTCGGTATTACGTCGCTTCCGCGTGTACAGAAACTCGTACGCGACATCGCCGCTCTGAATCCCGACGCGGTAGCCATCGCGGGCGACATCGGCGAGGGACCCGACAATATCTCCATCGTCCTTGAGGAATTTGCATCACTGAAAATCCCAGTCGCCGCGTGCGCGGGTAATCACGATGTCTGGAATCACGACAAAAAACACCCATCTGAGCTCATGTGGAACCAGATACTCCCGAAAATCGCGAGTTCGACCGGCACGACATGGCTCGACTATGAAAACCTCATCGTGGGCAACGTCGCGATTATCGGGACTATCGGATGGTACGATTATTCCGCACAGGACCCATCCAGAAAGGCATCGGACGATGAGAACTGGAGAAGGAAAGGTGAATTCGATGCGGACGCATGGATGTGCGACTGGAAATGGAAGGACATTGAGTTCTGTAAAATGATCGAGCCGGATTTCCGTGAGCGTCTGAAACAGGCGCAGGACGATCCGGATGTGGGCAGGATTATTGTGGTCAGCCATTCGCCGCTTTTCGAGGACCAGATGAAGCGCAAGCCGAACGACGCGCAATGGGGATTTTCCAACGCATACTATGGCAATCTGAATTTTGGGAAAATCGTTTCGGAATTCGATAAGGTAACTCACGCGTACGCGGGTCACACTCATGTCGGGATGGAGGGCAAAATAGATATTTGCGGACATCCGGCGAAGGTTGTCACGCTTAATTCACAATACGACGATCCTGTTATTAATACAATTGATGTTTGACCACAAAGGCACAGAGGGGAAAAAATTATGCCTCGCACAGCGGGGACTGGCGGACAAATTTGCCGGCATGTTCAATCTTAAATGTCTCCATATTTTCGAGCCGGCAAATTTGTGTGCCTGTCACCGCTGCTTAATCAACATCCTAACTATACGCTTCGTTTTCCTTTTCCCACGCGATGCGGAATTCCTCGAATTTATCCACCTCGTACGCGCTTCCTAAAATGATCGGACACCGGTCGTGGACCTGCGTCGGCTGCTTGTCGAGAATAGCCTCGCCTGTGCCCGTGACCGCTTTTCCACCCGCGCGCTCCAGCATCCACGCCAGCGGCGCGGCCTCGTACATAAGACGGATTTTCCCGTTGGGATAGTCCTCACCCGCAGGATACATGTGCACCCCGCCCCGAACCATCGTACGGTGCGCGTCCGCGATCAGCGACCCGACATGACGTCCCGAGGCCTTTTTCCCAACACCTGAATATTCCTCCGTGTGAAGCCAGTCGTAGAACTGACGCACGTACGGCATCCACAAATGTCCGCGCGCGGTGTTTACACTGATAGTATTGCCGCGACCCGGAATTTTTATATCTGGCTGCGACATGTACCAGACGCCGATCGCCGGATCGAGCGTGAAAGCGTCGATCGAGCCCTGGGCTGCGTAGACAAGCACGGTCGACGGTCCGTACATCACGTAGCCCGCGGCAACAAGGTCCCTGCCCTTCCGAAGGATGTCCTCATCGGTAGGTTTGCCGGACTTCGTCACGCGCTGCCAGATTGCGAAAATCGATCCGACCGTCACGTTGATATCGATGTTGGAGCTGCCGTCCAGCGGATCGTACGCTACGACGTACTGACCGTCCTCATTTCCCGGAACGATGTGTACCCCGTCCTCCTCCTCCGATATTAGCGCGCAGCAGAGTCCGGTCGATGAGAGCGCTTTCTTGAAGTTGTCGCTGGCCTTGTTATCGAGCCATTTCGACAACTCACCCGATGGATTAACGCCTTCGGTCTGGTTCATCGTATCGGCCATTCGCGACCGGTTGAGGTCGTTGGACGTGACCTTCGCGGCGATCCCGATCCGGTCGATGATCGTCGAGAGACGTCCGCTCGCGCCCGGATAAGAGGATTGGATTTCAAGTACCCTGTCGAATAGTGTGTCGAGAGTCATAGTGATACCATTGTAACTTGTGTTGTGGATATTTTCGAGGGGCTGCCCACTCCCAGGATTAAATTCCCCTGATACTTACGATCGCATCGATAATATTCTCCCTGATCCATGCTTCAGACTCGACCCCGAGTCGCCATTCGAGAGCAACGATCGCACGTTCATGCGCGTACGGATATTCTCCGAAGTATGGGAACTCAGCGAGAGAACTCACACTCACATCGCGTACAAATAAATCGGTATTATCCAGTTCCTCTATGAGGATGTAAACTGCGTAATCGGATCGCATGTTCCGTAAGGCATAACAGGTCGAATACGGATATTGACCCACTGCGCCTATCAGAGTCGGCATGAACTCGATTAATCCGATTTCACCCATGGTTACCAGCGTTACTTCCGCCAGCAGGTCGTTGTTATCTTCCAGTGCTTGAGAAAAAACCGCTTCCATTCCGCCCCAGACGTTGTCGTAGCCCCACGTATCGATATCCGGGATGAAACCGAATGGCTGCAGTAAACGAAAAATAAACTCATCGATAATGTCCTGAGTTACCTCCGGCACGTTCAAGAACACCGGAAGTTCGGGCGGCCATGGGGGAGTAACCGGATTGCTGCTGCCGCATCCAACGGTCAGCAGGAGGGCTAACATTAATATTAGGATTGTGGCCTTTCTCATACGTTTCATCCTTACATCAAATATACACTAAAATTGAATTCCCGCGTTATCCCCGGCAAGCCTGGGATCGAGTAATACCATCGACCACATGCGATAAAACGGATTCTGTCCCGCCGTAAGAGGATTCAGTGCGTTACCAATTTCGCCCGCGACACCTGTCGGGGCCTGTACCGCGCCCATGTCTTCCAGGAACTGGTCCAGTAGACCGACCTTGCCCAGTTCGTCGACAGTGTAGTTTTCACCAAGCCCCGCTTTATCGGCGGCGCGATC
>Ga0136651_10002453_pt1 | contig 10185 bp, 10 predicted proteins | sample Mar14236cmmetaG_FD_94867 | JGI IMG/M metagenome (GOLD analysis project Ga0136651, IMG submission 94867) | Marine hydrothermal vent microbial communities from Guaymas Basin, Gulf of California to study Microbial Dark Matter (Phase II) - Marker... ...
AGATACCAGCAAAAGCAGTCGATGTTAAGTTATTTTATTATTTAAGGACGTCCCCCTGGTCACGTGGGCCGGGAAATCCTTGAGCTACAGGGATACAAAATCTTAGATGCGGAAAATGGTATAGAGGCCTTGAAGGTCAGCGAAAAGCACGAAGGCGAGATACACCTTATGATAACAGATGTGGTGATGCCGAAGATGGGTGGCAGGCCTCCTCCATGGTGCTCAGAAAGGAGTCCAGAGCGGCCATAATGTGCTGCCTCACCTTGTTTTCAACCTCCTGGGGTGACGCGTTCCTATCCCTGAACAGATCGGCAATTTCACGGTGAACCTTCAAGGGATCCCCGAAGCCCTCTTCATAGAACTGGTAGGTATTCTGCTGCCACAAGGTACAGATGCGCAGGTTCTGAATGATGTCGATCAGGGTCTGGTTGTGAGAGGCATTTATAAACGCCTCATGAAAGGCCACATGGTGCCTGGAGTACTCCGCGAAATCGTCCCCCTGTATGGAGAGACGCATATGCTCCAGGCATTTTTCCATCTCATCCACATGCCCCTTTGCGCTGTTTTCATAGGCGAGGCGGGCCGCAAGTCCTTCCAGGTTGGCCCTTATGGGAAAGATATTTTTCACATCCTTCCGGCCCATTCTCTTTACAAAGGCGCCTTTCCAGGGGAGTATTTCCACAAGGCCCTCCTTTTCCAGGACCCTGAAGGCCTCTCTCAGGGGTGTGCGGCTCACCCCAAAGCCATGTTTCAGCCTCTCTTCAAGGAGCTGGTCTCCCCCCTTGAGCTTCCCCGTAAGAATACCTTCCCTGAGCTCGTTGGCGATCTGGTGAACCAGGGTGAGGGATTTGAAGGCCATCTTGTACCCCGCGTAACAGGAGGAAAAAGGTTCTTGGAACCGCACAAAAGGATTACCGATAGTAGTCTTGTCGACAATATTCTAATCCACCCTTTAGGTCAAGGAAAATGTGCCGTTTTTCCCTGAACCTGGAATTCCTGGGGGTGTAAAATTTCTCTTGACTGTGGAAATCAACTATATTATCCTTTCCCCAATATGGATAAGTGGTATGCTGTCTCCACAGGTGAGAGAGCTGCCCCAAGTCCCGGGCGGGCATAGCTCAGCTGGTAGAGTACAAGCTTCCCAAGCTTGGTGTCGCGGGTTCGAACCCCGTTGCCCGCTCCATTTGACGCCTGATCGCCGTTGAATCTTGACGTCATTCCCCCTTTTTGAGGTTGTCAACCGGTTTCAAAGGCCTTTGACCTACTTCGAATTGCGGACACTGCGTTGGTTTTTCATAATTCCTTCTATGTTTCTTACAGAGGACCTTATGTAATAAAAGCGCTTTACAATCCGGTCTGCAGGGGGAAGCGGGCGTCACGGCCCGCTTTTTTGTTTTGCAGGGACTGACATTGGCACAGACCATAGAGCAAAAGACCCACCCGGTCACAGAACAGGTAGCCGCCCTCGTTGAACCGGTTGTTGATGAGATGGGGGTTGAACTGGTGGATGTGGAATACCTCTCTGAAAACGGCAGGTGGATTCTCAGGATCTACGTGGATAAACCGGGGGGGGTCACCCTTGATGACTGTGTACGGGTAAGCAGGGAGATCGATGACCTGATTGAAGTCAAGGATATCTTCCATCAGGAGTACGTCCTTGAGGTCTCGTCCCCCGGCCTGAACAGGCGTCTCAAAAAGGAGAGGGACTTTGAGAGGGTAGTGGGAAAAACCATCAGGGTCAGAATGATCACCCCCATTGGAGGACGGCGGAATTTCAAGGGCATCCTCCATTCCTTTGAGAACGGGATTCTGCGCCTGAGGGTGGAAGACGACTCTTTTCTGCTCCCCTACAGGGATTTGGACAGGGCTAATTTGGTGTATGAATTTAAACAAAGTTGAACGTTTTTTGGAGCCTAAATAATGATTTCGGATCTACAGAGAGTTATTGACCAGGTGGCCCGTGAAAAGGGCGTTGATCAGGAAATCCTCATAGACACCCTGGAAGAGGCGGTAAGAACAGCGGCTCGAAAGAAATTCGGTCCCGAGTATGACCTGGAGGTAAACTACAACGGAGACCAGGGAGAGATTGAGGCCTTTGAATTCAAGGAGGTTGTTGAAGAGGTGACCAACAAGAACCTTCAGATCTCCGTTGAAGAGGCCCGGGAGATAGATCCGGAATCAGAGATCGGCGACAGCCTCGGAGTCAAAATGGACACAGAGGCCTTTGGAAGGATCGCGGCCCAGTCAGCAAAACAGGTGATAATGCAAAGGCTGAAAGAGGCCGAGAGAAACATGGTCTATGACGATTTCAAGGATCGGCGCGGAGAGATTCTCAACGGGATCGTTCAGCGGTTTGACAGGGGAGCCATTATAGTCAACGTGGGGAAATCAGACGCGGAACTGCCCCATAAAGAGCAGATACCCAGAGAGTCCTACAGGCAGGGCGATCGAATCAGGGCCTATATCCTGGAGGTGAGGCAGATCAGCAGGGGTCCACAGATCATACTCTCCAGGACCCATCCCAACTTCCTGGCGGCCCTTTTTGAAAATGAGGTCCCTGAGATATCAGAAGGCATCGTTCAGATAATGCAGGTGGCAAGGGAACCGGGGGCCAGGGCAAAGATCGCTGTAAGCTCAAGAGACTCCGACGTGGACCCTGTTGGAGCGTGCGTGGGAATGAAGGGAAGAAGGGTGCAGGCGGTGGTGCAGGAACTGCGCGGGGAAAAAATAGATATCGTCACCTGGCATCCTGACGCGGCAAAGTTCATATGCAACGCACTGGCCCCCGCAGAAATTACCAGAGTCATCGTGGACGAGGAAAACCGCAGCATGGAGGTGGTGGTCCCTGACGACCAGTTGTCCCTGGCCATAGGAAAAAGGGGACAGAACGTCAGGCTGGCCTCGAAGTTGACCGGATGGAGGTTGGACGTGGTCGGCGAGACCGACTATAACGAGGCCCTCAAAGATGGGTACAGGTCTCTTCTCGACCTGCATGGAATCGGAGAAAAGAGGGCAACCGAACTGTACGAGGCTGACTTCAAGTCCGCGGGGGACGTGGCAGGGGCAAATGTGGAGGAACTCCTCTCGGTCAAGGGGATGTCTGAATTAAGGGCAGAGGAACTCATCAGGGAGGCCACCCGTTATACTGATGAACACGCCAGGGCTGAAACACTCTCCAAGGAGAAGGAAGAGGATGAACAGCGAGAATCAGAGGAAATCCCTTCGGGAGATCAGATGAGCGAAACAGGGGATGAAAATACCCCACGGGATGAAGAGACCGGAACCGATTCTGCTGAAGACACCCCTTCGGGGGATCTCATTGATCAGGTCGGAGATGAAACCGGGGATGAAGATCTCTCTGGCACTGAAACGTCCGGCGCCCGGGAAGATGAAAAGCTGCAGGCCCAGGATGAGCCTGCCACAGAGTAATAAAGAGCAGGGGAATCAAAGGCGGCCCATGAGTAAGGGTAAGGGACACGTACCGGTAAGGACCTGCGTATGCTGCGGCGCAAAGCGGGGCAAGATGGATCTGGTGAGGCTCGTCAGAAGGCCTGGAGGGGTGGTGGTCCTGGATCCCGAAGGGAACCTTCCTGGGCGCGGGGCCTATGTGTGTAACGACGAGTCCTGCATGAACGCCCTTGAAACGAACAGGCGTCTCAACAGGGCCTTCAGGACTGAAAACAGGGTAGTGTTCGGCCAATCTGAATAATTTTTGGGGGAATCGATGGCTAAAGTCAGGGTTTATGAATTAGCAAAAGAACTCAACATGGACAGCAAAAAGCTGCTTGAAAAGCTCAACGCCGGCGGCATGCAGGTCAACAACCACATGAGTACCCTGGATGAAAAGTCCGTTATCAGGGCGAGGGATATCGTATCCGGAGCCGTATCAGAAGTGGTGGAGGAAAAGCGAATCAAGCCTACGGTGATCCGCAGACGCAAGAAGCTTATAAAAGTCCAGAAGAAACCCCCAGAAGAAGCGGCAGAAGAAAAGCCGGAACCAGAAGTAACAGAACCTGCCCCTGAACAGGCGGCAGCAGAGGAGAAGACGCCTGTCCAGGAGATGCCTTCCAGACAGGGTGTAACGGAATCGAAACCCGTCCCCACCCGGGGCCAGAAAGAGCCGCCCCCCGTTTCCCAAGCCCCTAAAGAAGGACCAGAGATCACCACACCGGTTGAAGAGCCTCCGGCTGAAGCTAAGGAGCCCATAGCAGGGCCACAGGAAGACGAGGCCTTAAAGGAGAAGCCGGTTAAACGGGCCAAGACCAAAAGGGTGAAGAGGAAAAAGGCCGATGAACCGGCCAAGATCATAATGACGCCTGAGGAAGGCCCTCTAAAGGATATACTTGCCAAAAAAGTCCCGGTCAGGGAAGCAGAGGCCCCGCCGGCCAGGCCCCCGAGGCCTGAGTTTCCCCCGGAGGTCCCCGAACAGGTGGTGGAAAAGCCGAAAAAGGCCCCCTCCCACAAGAAAAAGAAGGGGAAGAAGGGTGTAAAGACAGAGGGGGTCCCTGATCGGATCACGTTCAGACGGCGAAAAAAGGAAGTTTACGAACGGGTCGATCTTTACGGGGGCCATCCCCGGAAACGAAAAGGCCTGAAGGGGACAAAAAGGGGGAAAGAGAGTCCCAAGAAGTTCAAGCATACGGAGATCACCGTTCCCAAGGCCATCAAGAGAAGGATCAAGGTGCAGGAATCTGTCACGGTGGTGGACCTGGCCAAGGCCATGGGTACCAAGGCCACCGAGCTCATGAGACGCCTGATCAGCTCCGGGGTAATGGCGAAAAACATCAACCAGGCCATAGACTTTGAATCCGCATCCATAGTGGCGGACGACTTTGGTTTCGAGCTGGAACTGGACACCTTTGAGGAAGAAAAATTCTTTTCAGATATTGCAGATGAACCTGAAGACCTGCAACCCAGACCGCCCGTGGTGACCATCATGGGACATGTGGACCACGGAAAGACCTCCCTGCTCGATTATATTCGTAAGTCCAATATCATAGGAGGGGAATCCGGGGGCATCACGCAGCATATAGGGGCCTATTATGTGAAGACACCGGAAGGAGACATCGTTTTTCTGGACACGCCCGGCCATGAGGCCTTTACCGCGATGAGGGCGCGGGGGGCCAGGGTTACCGACATCATAGTGCTGGTTGTGGCCGCGGACGACGGCACCATGCCCCAGACAAAGGAGGCCATTAATCACGCCCGTGCCGCCAACATACCCATAGTAGTTGCGGTCAACAAGATCGACAAACCTGAAGCAGATCCTGAAAAGGTAAAGAGGGAGTTAGCCGAACTGGATCTGGCCCCTGAAGAATGGGGCGGGGAAACCCTTTTAGGTCATGTGTCCGCAAAAACGGGTGAAGGGGTTGAAGAGCTTTTAGGGCTTATACTGCTTCAGACAGAGATGCTGGAACTGAAAGGTAACCCCAAAAGGGACGCCATAGGCACGGTTATCGAAGCGGAATTGGACAGGAGCAAAGGTCCGGTGGCCACGGTTCTGATCAAGAACGGCACACTGACACCCGGCTGCCACTTCGTGTGCGGAGATCACTTCGGCCGGGTCAGGGCCATGCTTGACTACAGGGGGAAGGCCATAAAAAGCGCCGGACCTTCGGTTCCGGTGAAGCTATACGGCATTTCAGGCGTTCCCATGGCAGGTCATGAATTCGCAGTGGTGAAGGACGAAAAGACCGCCAAACAGATCATTGAGCATCGAAAGGCGAGGACCCAGCAGGACCGGCAGGTGAAGAGGGGACCGGTAAGCCTTGACGACCTTTTTGACAGGATAAGCGAGGGAGACGTCAAAGAGCTGAACATCATACTCAAGACAGATGTTCAGGGCTCGGCCGAGGCCCTTTCCGATTCACTGGTGAAACAGAGTACCGATGAGGTCAAGCTCAACGTGATCCATTCCGCCACAGGCGCCATTACAGAGTCGGACGTGATGCTTGCCGCCGCCTCCGGGGCCATTATCATAGGGTTCAACGTGAGGGCAAACCCACGCGTTGTGGAGATTGCGGAAAAGGAAAACGTGGATATACGCTACTACGACGTCATATATAACGCCATCAAGGATATCCGCCTCGCCATGACAGGCCTGTTAGAGCCCATATTAGAAGAGCACGTTATCGGGCATGCGGAGGTTAAAGAGATATTCCGTGTGCCCAAGGTGGGGGCGGTCGCAGGATGTCAGGTCACGGACGGACGTGTGGACAGGAATGCGAAGGTCAGACTCCTGCGGGACAACGTGGTGGTATTTGACGGAAAGCTTGCCTCGCTCAGACGGTTCAAAGAGGATGTCAAGGAGGTCCAGAGCGGTTATGAATGCGGTATCGGTCTGGAAAACTTCAGCGACATAAAACCTGCGGATATTTTCGAGATCTACCGTGTGGAGGAGGTGGCCGCGGAGCTTTAGGAGATGGTTGTCGGGACCTTGAAAATTGAATTTCTGCTCTTTGATAACCGGTCTCTCAAGGGGAAACGGAAGGTGGTTCGGAGCATGATCGACAAGGTAAAGGCCAGGTTCAACGTCTCCATCGCAGAGGTGGGCTCCAACGATAAGTGGCAGAAGATTGAGCTTGGGATCAGTGCAGTTGGCAACGATCGCCGTCACATCGACTCTTCCTTAAACCACACACTCAAATTTCTCGAATCCCTCTACCTGGCGCAGATCGTGGACACTGAAATGGAAATCTTCAACCTGTAAATCACCTGCGGGACATTGTGTTAATCTCGGTAATATAGAGTTTCAGATAATGATTTTGGCAAGGCCAAAGGGACCACTTTCCTGTTTCAAGGGGCCGGCGCTGTCAATACTTTGAGGATATGAAATGCTACCAGGCAAACGGGCAACAAGGGTGGGAGACCTGGTGCTGAGAGAAATCGCCATGCTTCTCCTTAACAAGGTGAAAGATCCAAGGGTTCAGGGGGTCACCCTGACAGGAATCCACCTCACCAATGATCTGAAGCGGGCCAGGGTCTTTTACAGTGTTGTGGGAAGCCAGCAACGGGTTGAGGAGGCCGGTGTCGGCCTCAACAGCGCCAGGGGATTCATAAGGAGGGAGGTGGGGATCAGGATGGAGCTACGTTACGTCCCTGAAATTTCCTTTGCCCATGACCCTTCTCTGGAAAGAGGGAGCCATATGGAACAGGTCTTTGCAAAGATCAAGGGAAATGAAAAACAACCATGAGCCCCTCTGACGAAATTGCTTCGGTGCTGGCACAGGGAAAACGGTTCCTCCTCGTGACCCATAAAGATCCGGACGGAGATGGTATCGGCTCCATGCTGGCCCTTGGCAGGAGCCTCACCCATGCGGGCAAGGACGTTCTACTTCTTGCCCAGGATCCGATTCATCCCCCCCTGAACTCCCTGAAAGGGGCACACCGGATCGCCCAGGCGCCCCCTGCAAGAGGAAATTTTGACGCCCTCCTGGCCCTGGACTGTGCGGAAAGGTCAAGGCTGGGGGAGTTCGCCCACATCATGAAGGACTGCGGGCTGGTCATAGATATCGATCACCACCTGATGGGAGAACCCTTTGGGGACCTGAACCTTATTGATCCTGAATGCTCGTCCACCGGCGAACTGGTGTTCAGGTTAATAGAAGAGGCAGGCCTGCCCATGGACTCTGATGTGGCAGGTAACATCTTTGCTGCAATCCAGACGGACACGGGCTCTTTCAGATACAGTAACACAACGCCCGAGGCCTTGAGAATAGCCGCAACCCTGATGGAAAGGGGGGCAGACCCATGGGAGATATCAAACAAGGTTATGCACGGCCACAGCCTAGCCCGCCTGAAACTCCTGGAAATGGCCCTAAGTACGGTGGAACTGCATCATGGGGGTAAGATATCCACCATGATACTCTCCAGGGAGATGTTTGAAGAAACAGGGACCCTGCAGTCCGACAGCGAGAGGTTTGTGGATTATCCCCGCTTTATTCGTGGGGTTGAGCTGGGCGCCCTGATCCGCGAGACAGGGCAGTACGACTGCAAGATCAGCCTCCGTTCCAACAGATGGCTGAATGTGGCCAGTCTGGCATCCCGGTTCGGGGGAGGGGGCCATGCCAGGGCCGCCGGGTTTGAGGCCCAGGGATCTTTGGAGGACGTAAAGGAGAATTTTCTCATGGAGGCCGGCCGGTTTTTTGATGGAAAAGGGGGTTAACGGGATCCTGCTGTCTGACAAGGGTGTCGGAGAAACCTCCCACGGGGTGGTCAAGAAGGTCAGGGCCTTATTCCGGGAAGGTGGCCCTGTCAAGGTGGGACATGCGGGAACCCTGGACCCCTTTGCCACCGGGCTCCTGATCATCCTTGTGGGCGAGGGAACAAAACTCTCCCGCTTTATCATGTCAGAAGATAAGGTATATCTGGCTACCGTTGAATTGGGGATTGAAACAGACACCCTGGACCCAACCGGGAGGATCTTAAGGACCAGCCGCGTGCCCAACCTTGAACATGACTTCATACGGGCCAGTGCCGGGAGGTTTGTGGGCAAAATCCGTCAGGTTCCTCCCGCCTATTCGGCCCTAAGGCACGAGGGTACCCGGGCTTACAAACTGGCCCGGAAGGGCCTGGACGTGGCACTCCGGGCCAGGGAGGTCACGATCCACGCCCTCGATATTGTAGAAATTGACCTTCCACTGATCTTCATGCGGATCAGATGCTCAAGCGGGACCTATATAAGGAGTCTGGCCGCGGACCTTGGAAGAGATCTGGGACCCGGGGGACATCTTAGAGAGTTGCGGAGGATCAAAAGCGGCCCCTTTGACGTTGAAAACGCCATTTCATCTTCAGAAATGGGGGACAAGGCCTGTGGAGAGATTATTTCCAAAAGGGTAATCAGTCTGCCCGACGCCCTTCCCCATATGGAAGAGATATTCATAGACAGGGCCCTCGCCAGAAGGATCCGGCAAGGTTATCAACCCTCGTGGAAGGAATTGACCGCGGCTCAGGAAGGGAAAATAGCCATGCACCATGGTCCCCACGGCGGGTGGATCAAACTCGTTGGCAATGGTAAACTTGCGGCGATTATAAGGGTGTTTTTGGGAGAGGAGACCAATGAAATCAGGGCCAAGGTAGAGAGGGTATTTTCCGCGTAAAGTACCGGCGCAGAGGCTCGCGCGGTCCCGGTGGGCCTTTGCCCGGCAATTCGTAACAAATCAACTTACAGGAGGTATAAGCAGTGGTTTTGACAGCTGGAGCAAAAAGGGAAGTAATCGAAAAGTTCAAGGTCCATGAAACCGATACCGGTTCCCCCGAAGTGCAGATTGCCTTACTTACCAGTCGAATCAAATATCTTACGGGTCATTTCAAGGTACACAAGAAGGATCACCACTCAAGACGGGGACTTCTGAAACTTGTGGGACAGAGGAGAAGGCTTCTCAACTATCTGAAAAAAAAGGATGTGGAAAAATATCGGAAACTGATCAACCAATTAGGTATTCGCAAGTAGATTAAACGAATTGCGAATACCACCATTTAATACCCAGCACCAATCAGTCTGGGCGAAAGGACAGAGAAGAAAATGATGAAGAGCAGCTCCATTGAGATCAATGGCAAGACCCTTAATATAGAAACCGGCCGCATTGCAAAGCAGGCAAGCGGGTCCGTCGTTGTTACCTGCGGAGAGACCGTGGTACTGGTAACAGCGGTCTCTACCGACGAAATCCGGGAGGGGATCGATTTCCTGCCACTGACCGTTGAATACCAGGAGATGTCTTACGCAGGCGGGAATATCCCGGGTAACTTCTTTCGAAGGGACATGGGAAGACCCAGCGAAAGGGAGACACTGACGGCACGTCTCATAGACAGGCCTCTCAGGCCCCTGTTCCCTGAAAGCTACCATTTCGAGACCCAAATCATCGCCACTGTCCTGTCCACTGACAAGGAAAACGAGTCTGACATGTTAGCCATGTTAGGGGCTTCGGCGGCCCTCGAGATCTCGGACATCCCTTTTTCCGGACCAATAGCAGGCGTTCGGGTGGGAAGGATTGATGGGAGATTCGTAACAAACCCTACCATCAGCGAGCAGGAGGAAAGCGACATAAACCTGATTGTGGCCGGCAACCGGGACGGGATTGTGATGGTCGAGGGTGGAGCCCTCTTTGCCTCTGAATCTGACCTTATCGACGCCATTTTTTACGGCCATGAGGTCATGCAGCCTATGCTTGAGATGCAGGAGAAGCT
>Ga0136651_10002455_pt1 | contig 10179 bp, 9 predicted proteins | sample Mar14236cmmetaG_FD_94867 | JGI IMG/M metagenome (GOLD analysis project Ga0136651, IMG submission 94867) | Marine hydrothermal vent microbial communities from Guaymas Basin, Gulf of California to study Microbial Dark Matter (Phase II) - Marker... ...
CCGGTCGAGGAGCCGGTGTCGAGCTGTTTGACAGTTCCTTCGCCGTGCAGTTCCGCAGGCGCGATATTGAGTTCCTGGCTGAAGAGTTTTCTTATTTCACGGGCGATAAGACCGTTATCGACGCCCATCGGGCAGGTCTGGGCGCAACGGCGGCAGAGATTGCATCGATAAGCCAGTTGAGCCAGCCGGGCGATGGTATCCCAGTTGAGGTCGATATCGGCGCCGGTAAATTTCGCCGTCAGTTTTCCGCCGGGCGAAAAATGTTTTTTGATAATCCGCCTGAAGACATCCGAGCGAAAGAGCGGGCGATAAATTTCGGCACCGCCGCTCATTTCAAAGATGGGACAGGCATCGGAACAAGTATTGCACTTAACACAATTGTCCAGTGAAAGCAATAATGGTTTTAAGAACGTCCAGTTATTTTCTCTGGAGAGCAGTTTCCTCAATCCCTCGAGGAATTTGGCCACCATGGCTTCTTTTTCTTCCTCTGTTTCGGGCTCGGGGACGGCAATATTAAGAAATCCGTCGAGGGTAATATTTTTCCCTTTCTTTTTTATTTCAGGCAATTCCGGGATCGGGGAATCCTGCCAATTCTCGTAGGGATATGGAAGTCCGGGCAGGTTCTTCAGATCGAGATTATACAGTTTATCCGTTTTTTTGCCGAAATCCTTGATTTTGATATCTTTACTGCTCATTGCCAGTCTCCTGTACAACATCAATCCATTTTTCACCGGTTTTAATATGATCACCGCTCCACCCGACCTTTTGATCAAGCAGTTCCATCAGGCGTTTTTCAAGTTTACTGCCCCGTTCATTCGGTTCGTCATTCCATCGAACGGAATGATATAGAAAATACTTGGCGACGAAATGCGACATCCTGGTCAACGGGACATACATGATCAAAAGAGAAATCATCACAATTTCGATCGTCATCAGAGTACCAAGCGGCGGTGCGGCGCCGAAAGTAACCAGCGATCCGACATAGCTTCGCAGGGTTGTGAAAGATGGATCGGCACCAAGTTGAGAGATTAATGTCACGGTAACTACGGCTACAAATATAAGAAGGTTGATATATTCAGCCGGCGAGTTGTATCGTCTCTGGGCCTTGTTTGATGAACGCCAGGCAAAAAGCCCAAGGGCGCCGACTCCGGCCAGCACGAGACCGGCATAGCCGAAGATGATGGTCAGATAATGGATTATAGTTGCAAAGGTGTTTCCGCCTGTTCCGACAGCGACACCGGCAGTCTCAAGGATACCGCCAAGGAGAAGAAACAGCAGCCAGCCGATGGTCAGGTAACAGCCAAGATGAAAAGGAAGAGAAAAGGTCCATACCTTCTTGTTGTTATGATAGACTCCCTTAAGCAGGAATATTTCCTGCATCATCTCGGAAATTTCTTTAAACCAGTCGGAGTGACGCGGTTTGCTCCACCAATCGAGTTCTTCCAGATACGATCCGCCATATTCGGCGCGTCCCTTTTCATGGGGAACCGGATATAGTTCCCATCGAAAGCTCTCGGGCGCTGTCAGATACCGCAACACTTTGGCGATCATGGCAATGACGGCGACAATAATTGAAACATAAGTAATTACCTGAGCCCAGTACATAGATCAGATTCCTCCACTATCTTTATCCTGCACAGGGCAGCCGTCGAATCTATCTTCGGCGACCTGTGCCATTATCTTGTCCGGGAATAAAAGCGGCAGATGGGAATGGTTTTCCACCACCCCGGCCAGCCTTTTTTTATCTATTAAATCTTCAAGACTATATTTATCCAAAATTTCCACCATGCTGCCGCTCATAATCACCCAGATCATGCGCGCCTCGCAAAAACTGCTGTTAAGACAAATATCGGGATTGTTGACGCAATCGGTCAGGCAGATGGGCCCCGCCACGGCCTTGACGATTTCCGATATTTTAATATCACTGGCCGGGCGAGAAAGGTAATATCCGCCTTTTTTCCCCGAAACCCCGATTAAAAGACCGTCATTTTTGAGCGACATAGCCAGTTGCGCCAGGTAATTTTCAGAGACACCGGTAATTTTGGCGATTTTACCAAGATGAACAAGTTTTTCCTTTCGCAATTCGCGGGCGAGTTCAACCATTAGTCTTAAGCCGTATCGGGCTCTGGTAGAAAATTTCATCATAAGGCAAAAACCACCTAAATCCGGTTAATATTAGTAAAATGATAAGATTATTAATATAACTTGTCAAGTGAAATCTTTCACTTTATTAAATCCATAACTGCCTTTTTATTATACGCTTGGGTGATATCCAAACCGCCAATAAGCGACATTATAGATTTCAGGACTTCTGTTTTCAATTGTAAATCTATTGAATGGGATAATAGACAGGGGGAAAAAACCACAGGGCAATGATTATATTACTGTCAATGGGTGATACCCACACCTGTTCTTTATTCTGCATTTCGGGCAAAGGACAAGATACTTGATAATTGTCCGGCGGCGGCAGAGATGCACCTATTGAAATGGGAATAAAAACAATCAGGATAGCCAATAACGCAAATAACCCCTGTTTCATCAAACCCTCCCGGGTTATGGTTTGTTATCAAGCGGGTGATATTATTTATCAAAAAATGGCTGTAAATAGGCCAATAACGCAACAAGGGATGGCAATTTATGAAGTTTGAGAGGCGTAATAATATTAATATTACATCTTAATTCTATCGCTGATTTCAGCGAAATGAACGCCTGTTTAAATTATTAGGTGCACAAAAAGACGAAATATTTCATCGCTTTTAGAAAAAAAATAAAAATATGATTTTAAGTCATATAAGTTTTACAAAGAAGACAATACCGCCGACTAATAAAGCAATTATTATCAAAGGCATCGCAGTCGCCACCAAGGCAACACCAATACCGAAAACGGCGCCCAAGACTCCACCGATCACACCGAAAACGGCGCCGATTATACCGGCGACAACACCGAGTATACCTCCGATAAGGCCGAAGAAACCTCCTATTAAACCCAATCCCCCGGCGCTTAAAATCGAGATCCCCAGAATTATTAACAGTATTCCAAGAATGGTCTTGCCCATCGAATGATCCTTTGCCTGATATCTCTTTTTATAATAGTAAATACGTGAATCGATATAAAATGTTTCAATAGCGGGAATTCATTATTGCCGATGCGGGATCGGATTGTAATCCCGCATCGGACAAGGAGATATCACAGATTACTTTTCTTTGAAGACCACATAATCGGCATCCTGGAATCCCGTTCCCGAGACGGCCTCGACGGTTGTCACGCCTTCTTCTACCTCGGTTGCTTTGACAACACCGACTTCATCATATATTATTTTCAGGATTTTTCCGGTTTTCGGATGAGTGACTTTTTTTCGCTCGCGTTTGACATCGAATTCCATACCGGGTTTTATTCCGATCTCAGAGCCGGCATCGATGAAATAAAATTCATCGGCGACAATCAGAATCCCGGTCCATTTCATATCTTTGGTGATCTGTTCGATCTTTTTGACGATATTGTCGATCACATTACGGGTAGCCTGTCCGACAATGTGTTCATCGAAAGTATTCTGATCGCCGAATGAAAACTTGTCAGTACTGATGCCAATCGAGGTCGATGTTTTTGTTTCGGCGAGATTGTCCGCCCAGAGGACTTCGCTGGTGCCGACCGAGATAATTCTCAGGTCAACGCCGACCCGGGCGGTATATTGCTTGACGGCGGCTTTTTTAAGCAATCCCGAAGCAATACTGCCACCGATCTTTTTTTCCTTATAGCCGAATTCGGTAATTGTCCCCTTGACGAGCACATCGCCAATCTCAAGTTTTTTCCCCGCCTCGACACCATCATTGGCCAGATCGGATACGCTCAGATTTTTCTCGGCCAGGATCTCATCAAGCGCCGCACGTTCATAGACTTTAAATTTACCGGATTTAACCAGCGCCGTTATAAGCATATCAGCCATACCCTCGCCGGGATTATTGCCGCGGTACCAGGCATGGTCTGATTTGTCGACAAAGGTGCCGACAATGGCTCTTTTCTTGATGGTCGGACTGTCGTCGCCGCCAAAAGCACTGGCGCCGAGCAGCATAATAATGCCAAAACAAATGACAACGACCAGAATTGTTTTGAATAGTTTCTGCCTCTCCACAATTACCTCCTGTTTAAACAGACATTGATGTTGTTATTTTTTATGATTGATAGATAATTAATTGTATCAAATGTCTTCCAATGTTATTAATATTAGTATAAAATTGAATGTTTGCAAGACTAAAATATTTATATAACCTCGAAGATTTTCCGACAATGAAATATCAGTGGGATATTTAAAGCCAGGGTGTTATAATTACAGAAAATGATTGTCGAGAGCCCAGACGGGCATTGCTCTGAAGCAGATGATATGACAGATACAAAAGGTCTGATATTTGATATCAAGAAGTATGCCATCCATGACGGGCCGGGAATACGTACAACAGTATTTCTGAAGGGCTGTCCCCTGGAATGCTGGTGGTGTCATAATCCGGAAGGCCGTAATGAAAGTCGGGAAATAATATCGATCAGAAAAGAGACCCCGAACGGCGGAGTAACAAAAAAAGACGAGGAAATCGGGCGGCTGATTTCGATAACGGAGTTGATGAAGGAGATTGAAAAGGACCGGGTTTTTTACGATCAATCGGGCGGCGGAGTGACATTTTCAGGCGGTGAACCGCTGGTTCAGATCGATTTCCTTGCCGGGACGCTTGAGGTCAGCAGGAAAGCTGGCATTGCCACGGCGGTTGATACCTGTGGTTGTGCTCCGAGGGCAGATTTTGAGAGAATTTATGACCATGTCGATATTTTTCTTTTTGACCTGAAACTGATGAATGATGAACTGCACGAAAAATATACCGGAGTTTCAAACAAGCTGATTCTCGAGAATTTGGAATATCTGGCCAACACCGGGAATAAAATCAGGCTTCGGATACCAATGGTGCCCGGCATTACCGATACGGATGAAAATCTATTGGGTATTCTTGAATTTATATCACCATTTAATAATATCAAGCATATCAGCCTTTTGCCGTATAATAAATTAGGTGAAGACAAGATACGCAGATTCGGCCTGGTCGACAAGCTGGGCAGGCTGACAACCCAGGAGCGAGATGTGCTGCAGGGCAAGGCAAGGATTTTTGAGGAGCACGGTTATATTGTAAAAGTCGGGGGTTGAATCAGCATGAATGAGAGAATAAGAAAATTACGAGAACAAAGCCTGAATGCAGTGCCGACTTTATCGATGGAACGGGCCAGGCTGTTAACCGAGTTTTATCAAAGCGGCCAGGCGGATCTGGTCTCGGTGCCAGTGGCGCGAGCGCTGGCTTTCAAACATCTGATGGAACATAAAGACATCTGTGTCAATGAGGGCGAGTTGATAGTCGGCGAACGGGGTCCGTCGCCAAAGGCCACTCCCACTTATCCGGAAATATGCACTCATACACTTCAGGATTTCGAAATTCTAGATACCCGCGAAAAAGTATCATTCAAAGTCGCCGAAAAAGACCGTGACTATCAGCAGTCTGTAATCATCCCATTCTGGTCGGGGCGATCGATTCGAGACAGGATTTTCAAAGCGGTCGATCAGGCCTGGATCGATGCCTATGAGGCCGGGGTGTTTACGGAATTCCAGGAACAACGGGCCCCAGGGCACACAGTCCTGGATAATAAAATTTATCACAAGGGCTTTCTTGATTTCAAGAAAGATATCGAAGTCAGCCTGGGGAAACTTGATTTTTACAATGACCCCGATGCATATCGCAAGAGAGAACAATTAACGGCGATGGATATCGCCGCCGATGCCATCATATTATATGCGCGCCGTCATGCCGAAAAACTGCGTCAATCGGCGGGGGCTGAAAAGGATACCTCCAGAAAAAAGGAACTCGAAGAGATGGCAGAGATCTGCGAACGGGTCCCTGCAAACGCTCCGCGCAATTTTCATGAGGCACTGCAGTCGTACTGGTTTGTGCATCTGGGAGTCATCACCGAGTTGAACACCTGGGATTCGTTCAATCCGGGCCGGCTGGATCAGCATCTTCTCCCCTTTTATAGAAATGATATTGAGACCGGGGAGATCACAGAGGAACGGGCTCGGGAGCTATTGCAATCGTTCTGGATCAAATTCAACAATCAACCGGCTCCTCCCAAAGTGGGGGTTACGGCGGAAGAAAGCAACACCTATACCGACTTCTGCCTGATCAATCTGGGAGGAGTAAACGAGCGGGGTGAGGATGCCTGCAATGAAATGACTTATATGCTCCTTGATGTTATCGAAGAGATGCGGCTTCTTCAACCCAGTTCGATGGTACAAATCAGCAAAAAGAATCCTGACCGGATGATCAAAAGAGCCCTTAATATAATCCGGACCGGTTACGGACAGCCTTCTCTGTTCAACACCGATGCCATCGTGCAGGAGATGATCCGTCAGGGTAAAGATATTGTCGATGCCAGAAACGGCGGTTCCAGCGGCTGTGTCGAAACCGGTGCTTTCGGAAAGGAAAGCTATATTCTTACCGGATATTTCAACCTGAATAAGGTGCTTGAAATAACGCTACATAACGGAATCGACCCGCGGACCGGAAATGAGATTGGTATTAAATCGGGCCGGCCGGAGGATTTCGGGACATTCGATAATTTATACACCGCCTTCGAGAAACAACTAAAGCATTTTATCGATATCAAGATAAAGGGTAATGTCATCATCGAGCGATTGTGGGCAGAGTATCTTCCGGCGCCGTATTTGTCAATTCTTATCGATGATTGTATTGCCAAGGGCAAAGATTACAATGACGGCGGCGCCAGGTATAACACATCTTATATACAGGGAGTCGGCCTGGGGAGTATTACCGATTCTCTGAATGCACTCCGGTATCAGGTATATGATAAGAAGAACTTCAACATGCAAGAGATTCTCGATGCGCTCGATGCCGATTTCGAAGGTTTTGATGCATTGCGTGAAAAATTATTGGAGGAGACACCCAAGTACGGCAACGATGATGATTATGCCGATGAGACGGCACGGCGTGTGTTCGAGAGTTATTTTGCGCTTATCGACGGACGCCCAAACACCAAAGGCGGGCATTTTCGAATAAACCTGCTACCGACCACATGCCACGTTTATTTCGGCCGTGTGATCGGGGCCATGCCTGATGGGCGCAGGGCCGGAGTGCCGTTGTCGGAGGGTATCTCCCCTGTGCAGGGCGCCGATCGCAAGGGCCCGACAGCGGTTTTGAAGTCGGCGTCCAAGATCGATCATATCCGAACGGGCGGAACGCTTTTGAATCAAAAATTTACGCCGCAGGTGCTGGCCGATGAGGACGGAATCGATAAACTGGCCCACCTGATCCGGTCCTATTTCACCATGGATGGTCACCATATTCAATTCAATGTCGTTTCGGCGGAGACCCTTCGCGAGGCCCAGAAGCACCCGGAGGAATATAAAGATCTGATTGTCAGGGTGGCAGGATACAGCGATTACTTCGTCGATCTCGGAGTCGATCTGCAGGATGAAATAATCCGACGCACGGAGCAATCATTGAATTAATATAATTCAGATACTAAAAAAAGACGTCCTTACGGCTCCTTTTTTTATTTATATCATTTATTCATGGAAAAATTCGACAAAATACAGTGATTTTGACAAGAGATCGTAAAAAGCTCATATAACGAGGATACGCCCGATCCATATCAGACATAAATGTTATGTGGCATCCGGACAATCGATCCGGGAGATATTCAGAATGCAAGAGAAATTTCTGTCACCAATCGTTTATAAATATACACCTTCTATTTATCTGATTCGGTGACCATATCATAATCGCCGGTTTTATCACGTCCGTGGAGCATATGCGACAATGTCCGGTTTTCAGTCTCCATATTCTGCATTTTTGCCCGGTAGATTTCCCAGAGTGAAATCAGACCGATTACTTTTTCGCCTTTAACGATCGGCAGATGTCTGATTTTATTCTCTTCCATGATTTCAGCGATTTTTGAGAGATTGTCTTCGGGTGAGCCCTTAATAAGTTTTTTCGTCATAATATCTCCGACCGTTTTCTCGGCAAGCTGAGAAATCTCCTGATTAACCATATTAAGAATATCTCTTTCACTGATGATGCCGATAAGTTTCTCATCATCATCAAGCACGGGAAGACATCCAATATTATTGGTAACCAGTAAATTCACGGCATCGTTCAACTTTGTCGAAGGATTTGCGGAAATCACCACTTTATGCTTGGCTTCCATAATATTTCTTAAAAGCATTTCTATACTCCTTCCATATACATTGTTTTTTACTATTGGCATTGCCTTTATTCATACGGCAGCGGTTAGGTTTTTGCCGCTCCTTTCTTTTCGGGCATTCGCCGGACACTATTGGAACGGCATTGAGGGCAGGTTCTTTCGGTCACATTTTTTATATCATACAGAGCCCGGTACTCGCGGCCGCAATTGAGACATTTGAAATCATATTCTTTCTGTGCCATATCACACCTTCTTTGCCGCGGCTTTCAGTTTTTTCTCAAGGATACGATTTTCTTCCTCGGCCATGATCTTCATGGTATATTCCATTTCCTCCATAGTGACCGACCTGACGGAATCCTCCAGTTCGCGCATCACCTTGGCGAATTTCTGGCCCTCGGCCGCGGAAATCCATTCAAGGCGAAGCCGGTCAGGTCGAATTTTGAGTTTGTCCAATTTATTCCACAGGCGATCCATACGTTTCTGAGTCCAGTGGACCGCATTGATGTAGTGGCAATCGGCGAAATGACAGCCGGATACAAGAACCATCGGCGCCCCCAGACGGAAGGCGTGCAGTACGAATTTCTCATCGACCCGGCCGGAGCACATGGTCCTTATCAGGCGTGATGTTGTCGGGTATTGCAGTCGCGCGGTACCGGCATTATCGCCTCCGGCATAGCTGCACCAGTTGCAGGCAAAGGTCAGCAGGTGCTTGTGCGGCTCGACTTCCAGAATGGCCTCGATCTGCGCCATGATTTGCTCATCACGGAAATGTCTCATAATGATGGCATCCTGGGCACATTCCGCGGCGCAGGCACCGCAACCGGCACAGGCCGCCTGAATAATGGTCGGGGCTCGTTTTGCCTTTCGATCGGGAGCCAGGATAGCATTATACGGGCAGACATCGGCACAGATACCGCAGTAATTACATTTATCGGTCTCGACATGGGAAGTTATGGCCTCGACTCTGGTTTTGCCCGCATTCAGCAGGATACTGGCACGTGCGGCGGCCGCGCTTGCCTGAGTGACGCTATCTTTAACGTCTTTCGGGGATTCAACACAGCCGGCGATATATACTCCTTTGGTGGGGGCATCGACGGGTTTGAGTTTGGGATGCGATTCCATTATAAAACCGTCGGAGGTAGTCGACAGAGTCAGAAGTCTTTTGATTTGATCGCCGTCCTGCCGGGGAATCACACCTTGTGAGAGCACGAGCATTTCCAGCTCGTGAATTTCGCGCTTGCCGGTGGTGGTGTTTTCGACAGTCAGGACCAGATTTTTATTTTCGTCATTCTCGATAACATCGCCGGGGATACCCCTGACATATTTAACACCCTCTTCCCTGCTTCGCATATAGAGATCTTCAAAACCTTTGCCGAAAGCCCTCATATCCATGTAGAACACTTTGGCCTCGACACCGGGATAATGATCGCACAGCAACAGCGTATCTTTTACGGTATTCATGCAGCAGATATTACTGCAGTAGGGATTCCCGCGACCGTTTCTGGATCGTGAACCGACGCATTGTATAAAGCCGATACTTTTGGGAATTTTCCTGTCGCTGGGTCGGATGAAGCGGCCCTCGGTCGGCCCCCCGGCGCAGATCAGACGTTCGAATTCCATACTGGTAATAACGTTATCGAAACGGGTGTAACCGTACTCATCATATTCGGTAGGATCATAGACATCCATGCCGGTAGCGACAATAATCACACCGGCTTCAATATTTATCAGTTCGTCCTGATCATCATAATTAATACATTTTTTCTCGCAGACATCGGCACATTTGCCGCACGCAATCGGATTATTGCCAAGACAGTTTTCCATATCGAGTATATATGCCGACGGGACCGCCTGCGGAAACGGCATATAAATAGCCTTGCGCGATGAAAACCCCTGTTGATATTCATCCGGGACGGCCACCGGGCAGA
>Ga0136651_10002459_pt1 | contig 10174 bp, 6 predicted proteins | sample Mar14236cmmetaG_FD_94867 | JGI IMG/M metagenome (GOLD analysis project Ga0136651, IMG submission 94867) | Marine hydrothermal vent microbial communities from Guaymas Basin, Gulf of California to study Microbial Dark Matter (Phase II) - Marker... ...
TCGCGGGTGACCTGGATGGCCCAGGCGTCAGTGCCGCTGCGACCCGGGATAGGGTCAATCTGATACGGAATCTCGTGGGCCTCGGCCACTTTTTTCAGGCGCGCCGCGAGCCCCGGATGAAAATTGGGACCGACGCCGATGGTCGGCCCCTCGCCCAGGGGGAAACTGTCCACCTCCAGGACGCCAGGATGTCTGCCAAAGGTCACGTCCAGCGCCACGGCCAGGTCTGGCGCGACACCGTAGGCGGAGGTGATGGCCCCCTTTAGCCCCGTCTCCTCCTGCACCGTCGCCACGGCAAAGACGTCCCAGGCGTGGCGCACGCCGGACAATTGCTCCAGCGCCAGCGTCACGGCAGCCACGCAGGCCCGATCGTCCATCGCCTTGCCTGCCACACGATTGTTCTCTAGTTCCACCATCTCGCGCCGGATAGAGATCGGGTCGCCGACCGTGACCAGATGCTCGACTTTTTCCGCTGGCAGCCCCACGTCCACAAAGAGTTTATCCCAGGGCATCGTCTTTTTGCGCTCCTCCTCGGGCAGGACGTGGGGCGGGCGCGTGGCGACAATGCCGGGCAGGTCGCGCTGTCCGTGGACTATTACTTCTAGCCCTAATAGCACTCGTCGATCTGTCCCTCCGACCCGGGTAATGCGCAAAAAGCCCTTCTCAATACCGGCAACCATCAACCCGATCTCGTCCATGTGCGCCGCCAGCATCAACTTGGGCCGAGGCTCGGAACCTGCGCCTTGCTTGAGGGCAATCAAACTCCCCAGTTTGCCCTCACGCATATCGTCCACGAAAGGCTGCCAGGTCTGGCGGACCAACTCGCGCACTGGCGCCTCGTAGCCAGAGAGGCCAGTGGCTTCCGAAAGTTGTTTCAATAAGGGAATTGTTTCCATGCAGGACTCCTTCTGTAAAGTTGACAATGGCATCTATGAAGCCCGAATAAATTCGCGGGGTATCTTCTCAATAGGTAGGGGCGAACCCTTGCGGTCGCCCTTGTGGGCAAGAGCAAGTCCTGCCCCTACCCCAGGATATTGAGAAGATACTTCGCGGGCAACTATTGCAAAGTCCACCTACGTGGAACTATCCCAGTCGTTGAAGGGTGACTTTGCAGATTAGCACGCGGTTTTAACCGCCGTGCGATGCAAATATGCCATTGTTAAATTAAATATTGCTGCTCACGATTCCATCGTCGGCGTGATAGTCATCGTCGGCGTGAGCGTGAGCGTCGCGGTGACTGTGGGTGTCTCTGTCGGCGTCTCTGTTGGGACTAGTGTCTCTGTCGGTGTCTCCGTCGGAACGAGTGTTTCGGTCGGGGTCTCTGTCGGGGTCTCCGTCGGCGTTTCTGTGGGTATGGCAGTGTCGGTCGGCGTCGGGGTGAACGTGGACGTCGCCGTGGGTGTGAGCGTCGGCGTGGCCGTAGGTGTCGGTGTGGGTGTAAAAGTCAAGGTTGGCCGAGATGTGGGCGTGTGCGTGGGGGGAAACCATTGGGTGGGGGTTGGCTCTAGCGTCTCTGTCGGCTCCAGCGCCTCGAGCGTGGACGTGACCGAAGGTATCTCGATAAACGTCGCGGTCGGCGTAGGCGTCAGATGCCCGGCTTCCGGCTTCAAGGCCACCAGCACCGAGATGCCAATGCAGTAGCATGGTAATGTCAAGAGGATAATGCTGGCCAGTACCCAATGGATGGGACGCCATTTACTCGTGTCGCGCATTGAATAACTCCGTTGCGAGGGTCTGTCAAAGCAACAAGGGAGGCCCAGGTGTTACAACAGGCACAACGTCCTTCACCATCTCTTCCGCCTGGCGGAGCACGATTTTTTCTCCCTCGGTGTCCACCAGCACTGTATCCCCGGCAGCAAAGGAGCCCGCCAGCACCGCGTCAGAAAGGGGGTCTTCGATCCGGTTCTGGATGACTCGCCGCAACGGCCGCGCACCGTACTCTTCGCTGTACCCCTCCTCGGCAATGAGCGCCTGGGCTGCCTCTGTCACTTGCAGATTCAGATCGTATTCCACCAGTCGCGTGCACACCTTGTCCAGTTCCAGGCCCACGATCTGAGCGATCTCTTCCCGGCTGAGGGCGTGAAAGACGGTGACGCTATCCACCCGGTTGAGAAACTCGGGACGAAAAACACGCTTTAATTCCTCAATCAACTTTTTGCGCATCTCCTCATAGTTGCGCTTGTCATCTGCCGTCTCATCGTGGAGTATGGCAAAGCCCAGACTCGTCTCGCGCTTGATCATCTCTGCCCCGACGTTCGAGGTCATGATAATGATCGTGTTGCGAAAGTCCACTTTGCGTCCTCTGGCATCGGAGAGATTACCCTCTTCCATGATCTGCAACAACATGTTAAAGACCTCGGGATGCGCTTTCTCGACCTCGTCGAAAACGACGATGGAGTAGGGGCGACGACGGATGGCCTCGGTGAGTTGACCCGCATCCTCGTAGCCCACGTAGCCAGGGGGCGCTCCGACCAGCCGGGACGCCGTGTGCCGCTCCATGAACTCGGACATGTCCAGTTGCAGCAATGCCTCTTCGCTGCCGAACATGAACTCGGCCAGTGCCTTGGCCAGTTCCGTCTTGCCCACCCCGGTGGGGCCGAGGAAAATAAAGGAACCGATGGGCCGGTGCGGGTCCCTGAACCCGGCCCGGGCCCGGCGCACTGCCTTGGCGACCGCCGTGATGGCCTCGTCCTGGCCGACGATACGCCGGTGGAGATTTTCCTCCATGTGCAGCAACCGCTCCGTCTCATCGCCGTGCAACTGGGTCAGTGGGATACCGGTCCACATCGAGACTACCTCTGCAATGTCGTCGGGACTGACGACGACTCCGTTTTTGAGAAAATCCGTCTCCCAACCGGTGCGCAGGTCCTCCAACCCTTCCTGCAATTCTATCTCTTGATCCCGCAACACGGCGGCATCCTCGTACCGGTGTTCCTCGATGGCTTTGTCCTTGGCCCGCTGCACGACTTTGAGCCGGGCGAACATCTCCCGCAAACTCTTGGCATTGGGCGCCTTGTGCATGCGCACGCGAGATGCACTCTCGTCTATCACGTCAATCGCCTTGTCCGGGAGATAGCGATCCGAGATGTAACGGGCCGAAAGCCGGGCCGCGGCCTCCAGCGCCTCGTCGCTGATGTGCAGCCCGTGATGTTGCTCGTAAGCAGATCGGACGCCCTGCAAAATCTCGACCGTCTCTTCGACCGATGGCTCCTCAATCGTAATGGACTGAAAGCGCCGCTCTAACGCCGCGTCCGATTCGATGTACTTGCGATACTCCTCCAACGTAGTCGAGCCGATGCACTGCAACTCGCCCCGGGCCAGGGCGGGCTTGAGAATGTTGGCCGCGTCCACCGCAGAACCGCCCGATCCGGCCCCGACCAGCATATGCACCTCGTCTACGAACAGGATACTGTCACTCTCTTTGATTTCGGCAATGACTTTCTTGAGGCGCGCTTCGAACTGTCCCCGGAGTATTGTCCCGGCCACCAACGCGCCGACGTCGAGTTGAAACACACGCTTGTCCAGCAACGGCCCGGAGATCTCACCGGTGGCGATGCGCTGTGCCAGCCCTTCGACGATGGCCGTCTTGCCCACGCCGGGCTTGCCGATGAGCGCCGGGTTGTTTTTCGTCCGCCGGGCCAGGATTTGGATCATGCGCTCAATCTCCATCTCGCGGCCAATGACCGGATCCAGTTTATGTTGTTCGGCCAGAGCGGTCAGGTCAATTGCTAATTTGTCTATCAGCGGGGTTTTGGCAATCTTGCGCTGCTGTTTGCCGGCGTGGGCCGGTTGTCGCTGCAACATCCGATCGGTGTAGCGGCGCACTTGCTCGCCCGTGACACCCAGGTGGTCGAGCACCTCCAGGGCAGTACCGTCACCCTGGCGCACCAACCCCAGCAGAATGTGGTGTGTATCTATCCGAGAGTCCCCCCGACGCCCGGCCTCGTCCTTTGCCAATTCCAGCACCCTCTTGGTGCGGGGTGTGAGAACAAGTTCCCTGTCGATCAAGGATTGGCGTTGTTGCATAGTACACAGTCGTTCGACCCAGTTCTGCACATCGCCAGATTGCAGCCCTATTTCGCGCAGCACGCGGCTGGCGTTCCCTTCTTCCTCACGCAAAAGCCCCAGCAAGAGATGCTCGGTGCCAATTTGTACGTGGTGCAAACGCTTGGCCTCTTGCTGGGCCAACTCGAGCACTCGTCGGGCTTCGCTGGTAAAGAATCTAGTCAACTTGTCCATGATGCCGCTGCCTCATTTCCTGCCGTCTACGGTACATCTCCCCCTGTATCCTCTAAAGACTCCATAGCACCGTAGCCGCGATTTCCATATCGCGCCAACCCCGCGAGGTGTAGAAAACTCGGCTACGGTACAGCTCCCCCTGTATCCTCTAAAGACTCCATGGCCTCAGAAAGCGCGGCCGAGAGAGAACTGGCAGACTCGGGCTGTTCGTCCGCGAGTGCCGCCTTCCACTCCTGCTCCGGGGCTTCTCCTGAGGCTACCTGCTTGAGACTCAACGCCATGCGGTGGCGCGCCCCATCCACGCTGATCACACGCAGCGTGACGACCTGCCCAGGCTGGACTATGTCGCGGGGATGAACGACGGGACCGTAGTCCAGTTCTGATACGTGGATCAGCCCCTCGATAGCCTCGTCGCCAATGATGCCGGCAAAAGCGCCCCACTTGGCGAGGCGCGTGATGACCCCTTTGACCAATTGCCCCTCCTGGTAGCGCTCTTCTACAGAGACCCAGGGATCAGGCTGCAATCGCTTGAGACTCAGAGCCACCCGCTGGCGTTCTCGATCCACCCCCAGCACATAGACCTCAATCTCCTGTCCCACCTCCACTACCTCGCGCGGGTGCGCCACGCGTTTCCAGGAGAGTTCGGACAGATGCACCAGCCCATCCACTCCGCCCAGGTCAATAAAAGCGCCAAAGTCGGCCAAATTAATGATCTGACCCCGGCGCACATCTCCTTCAGCCAATTCGCTCAACAATTTCTCGCGCTGGCTCTTGCGCAAATCGCGTACAGCGGCCCGCTCAGAGAGAATCAGTCGGTTGCGCTCCCGGTCAACTTCGATGACCTTTAGTTTGAGGGTCTGGCCGACCAACGCTGCCCAACGGTTCTCGCCGCTTGAGCCGGCAGATGGCTGACCGGCAGCAGCAATACGCGAGGAATCCAACTGCGAACCCGGCACAAAGCCACGCAATCTGCCAACGTGTACAGTCACGCCACCCTTGTTGCAATTGGTGATCTGGCTTTCGATGATGTCCTGGCTTTCAAAGAGATGCTGCGCTGCGCTCCAATCGCGGGCTATCTGGGCGCGCTCGAGCGAGAGGATAATGCTACCGTTGTCATCTTCCGGGTCTACGACGTAAACCAATACCTCATCACCCACCTGGATAGCATCTCGGTCGGCCGGCGACACTTTTTCCAACTCGTACCCCGGCACGATGCCCTCGTACTTGGCGCCGACGTCTACGATAACCGCGTTGGGGTCAGCGCGGATGACTGTCCCTTTGACGATCTGTCCCCGCTCGAGACGCCTGATGAAAAGATACTGGTCCAGCATCTGCGCCATTGGATTCACTTCTTGGTCGGCAAAGGACTCGGGCATTTCTTCCCCGGTGGGGCTGGTCTGTTCGGTGGGCATACTGTCCGCTCCTCGTATGGCGATGCCGTAATTATAGGCTGTTTGGCGATAAACTGCAAGCGAGCAATGTGGGCTCTTTCCAATGTCATCAAGAGATGAGAACCAGACCTGCCAGGTTTTATAAGCACTTTCGAACGGAAATACACTGTCAATCGTGTCGAATCTGGCTCACAAAAGCTCTGGCGGAAACCTGGCAGGTCTTTACAATCTTGATGACATTGGGGCTCTTTCCAGACTTGCACGCTTTAGAACCTATGGTATAATGTTACTGTCTCAAGCGGGCGTAGTTCAGTTGGTAGAACACCTCCTTGCCAAGGAGAAGGTCACGAGTTCGAGTCTCGTCGCCCGCTCTGTTTCCGAAACGTTGTGACCAAGAGGGGAAAGCAGGGTATGCGATTCCAGCCTCTTGGTCTTTTTTTTTCTTTATACCTCGCCGCTAGCGTGTGGCGGTGGATGTGGTATAATCTAATGCGTAATGCGTAAGAGCGAAGAAGACGATGCTTGATCTGAATATTCCTTTCATCCGATGTATTTTTCTGGCAATGGCGGCGCTGATAATGCTGCCGGCCTGCGGCGAGGTAATCACCCCACAGCCAACCGTCGTCACGCCGTCCACGATTGCCAACGCACCAACTCCTGCACCGGCAGCGTCCACACCCACGCTCTTCCCAACTGCAACGGCGCCGCTCCTCCCACTGGCTGCCACTGCGACACCGACCATCACTCCTACGCCCGTCACTCACGTCGTCCAGGAAGGGGAGACGCTGTTGAGCATTGCTTACGAGTACGGGGTGAGCCTGCAGGCGCTCCAGGCGGTCAACGGTATCGAGAACCCCCTGTTGCTGCAGATCGGTCAGGAACTCGTCATCCCCATCGGCGAGGAAACGACCGAAACCACACCCGGACTGCTATTGCCCACTCCCACGCCGCTGCCATTTAGCGTGCAAGCCGTCGCCTTTTACGAAACGCCTGTCGGCGGTCTGGAATGTCTGGGTGAGATAACCAACACCACCGCTCTCACTTTGACCAATGTGCTGGTGCGCGTCACCCTCCACGACGGCACGGGGGCCGCGCTGATATCCGGAGATGCTTTTGCGGCAGCGGACCTGATCCCGTCTGGCAGCCGCTCCCCGTTCCGCATTCTGTTCACAGCCCCGCCCGCAACCTGGGCCAGCCCACAGGTGACGATCATCCGCGGCGAGGCGGCCGGAGCAATAGCCGCCGCCTACGTGCCAATCACCGTGACCGAGGTAGAGGGCCACCCTGCCGATTCACAGTTCCAGGTGAGCGGCATAGTGCGGAATGACAGCGCAGAGCAGACCGCCGGTGACGTGAACGTCATCGTGACGACCTACGACGCCCAGGGACGAGTCACCGGATTCCGACAAGGGACAGTAGAGAGCGAGGGCCCGCTTGCGCCCGGTGCGACAGCGCCGTTCACCCTGTTGCTCACCTACCACGGTGACGCCCCCACCGATTTCAACGTCATCGCGCAGAGCCGCATCCCGGCTGAATAAACCCCAGTGGGAGGATATCTGTGCTGTACCGCATCTTGCGCGCTGTCGTCAACCTCATCTTGGGCCTGATTTCCCGTCGGGAGTGCATCGGGCTGGATAACTTTCCCGAACCACCGTACATCATGGTGACCAATCACCTGGCCACTTTCGATTCCCCATTGCTGATGACCGTATGCCCGCACACGGCCCGTGCCTTCGCCGCAGCCAAATACAGGCGCCACCCATTCTATGCCCCTCTGCTAACAGCAGTGGGTTCAATATGGGTGCGGCGAGGCGAGGTGGATCGCAATGCGTTGCAGGAAGCATTAGATGTGCTAGAGCGCGGGGAGGTGCTGGGAATGGCCCCGGAGGGCACCCGCGCCCGCGGCACCTACGCACTGCAGAAAGGCAAAACTGGCGTAGCCTACCTGGCCACTCGCGCTGACGTGCCCATCGTGCCGGTGGGACTGACCGGCACCGAGCAGATCAAGCACAACCTGCCCCGACTGCGTCGCACCCATCTTTGCGTCGTTGTCGGCGAGCCCTTCCGTCTGCCCGAGAGCGGCCGGGTGCGCAGCCAGAAATTGCGCGAGTACACCGACCTCATCATGCACCGCATCGCCGAACTATTGCCGGAGGAGTATCGAGGGGTGTACGGTTGATAAAGTGGCTCTCTGCCCTGCGAGTTGCTTTAGCACACGACGGCGCTACACCTCGAGCAACTTTCTCCTCTTCACAAACGATTCCCAACCGCTCCAGTTCCCCCAACACCGGTTCATAGATCTCTGGCAACACCGGGATGTGAACGCCGGTCAGGTTGATTTCTCCCTCCAGGATCATGCGAGTGTCAGACCGGCCTGGGGTACATCGAACTTTTCGTCGGCCATGTGGAATTTTAGGGCCCAAATCACCAAAGGATAGGTCCTGATTGGCCGACAAATTTAACATTCCAGAGCGAGCGGTAGCCCGGCGTGTCAAGCCCCGTCTGTCCTTTCCAGATGCTCAAGGCCTGCCATTGGCAACGCGGGTATCATACACCACGGCTCTGGCTGTGTCAAGTTTCCGCTTCCTAATTCTCCTGCCTCCCTCTCTGGGGACGAGGAAGGGAATTTATGGCAGAAATTCCTCCAGGTAGCGATAATCGGGCGTCAGTTCCCCCTGGTAGACGATGACCGCCCGCTTTATTTCTGGCGGCAGGGCCAGTTTCTCAAAGGGCACGCTGTAGTCGGCCCGGGCGATGGCGGGGATGTACTGCATCAACACGTCGCCAAAATATTCCGATGCCTCGCGGGGCAACTCGCTGGGCAGGATGTCCACCGCCAGCACCACCGGCCCCCGGCCCTCGAACCCGTCAACGGCGCGGTCCTCGAAGGGGTCGTAGACGTAGACGGGATCGCCAGGCTCGGTGCACTTGACCGTGCTCTCAATGGCCCCCTCAATGTCGCAACTGATGTCGCCGATGACGTGCAGGCGCGGCGGCTCTGTTTCCCCATACAGTTGTTTCACGTCAGCCTTCGTCACCAGCCGGGGGTACTTGGGCTCCCAGTAGGTGCAGTTGACCAACAGCGTCAGGTGGGGCAGGTAGGCGTTGAACACGGGACGGTATTTCTCGGGATGGTCGTAATAGTCTTGCAGTTCGAAGCGGGCATCCGGGGGGACAGGCTCGACCGTGTGCTTCTCCTTGAACACCACCTTGTAGACCACGTCGCGGGCATAGTCGCTGCTCTGGCTCACAGCGGCGACCTCGCGGGGCTCAACCTCCCGCACCGGCAAAAGTTCAATGATCTCGTTGGCTCCGCGAAAGACGTTCCCGTAACCGGCAAAGCCACAGATGAGAGGTGTGATCTGCTCCGGCAGCCCCTCCCGAGCGATGCGCTCCCCGACCGCCGTCACTGCCGCCTTCGCCTCATCCAATCCGTCATAGTAGCGGGTCTGGCGCAGGTCGCTAAAGGGATTGGGGATACCTTCCCAGTCCAATCGTTGCCCCAGGGCCCACAGCGTGTCAATCATCCCCGCCAGCCCGGCGTGGCGGCCGAAAAAGATCAGCCGCCGGCCCTGCTTGTCAGTCGCCTTTTCGTAATCAATCAACTGGCAGCCCAGTTCCAGCAACGCAGAGAGCATTGGCATGTTGTACGGCTGGCCCTTGATAACGTGGGCAAAAAAGACGTAGGTATGGCCCGGCCGGAAAAAGTGGGCCGGGATTTCTTTGACGGCCAAGACGACTGGGCACGGAGAAAGGTCCTCCTCAACCCGGGCGCCGGCCTGGACGAATTCCTCGTCACGGAAGACACGGATCTCTGACGGCTGTACCCAGACTTTGATGTCGTGTTCCTCCTGCAGTTGGCGCACGTGCTCCGGGGTGATGGGCACGCGGCGCTCCCAGATATTCTTGTCCTCACGACGAACTCCGAGATGTACACTCATTTTTCCCCTCCTGGATAGTAGATAAGGCTCTTGTCAGGTCTCGCTGCCGGACACTTTTTGCCAAACGCACTAATTCCGGATGTCGCAACTTGTTGCCCAAACCAACAGCGCAAACCGCATCTTTGTCGGCCAAAAACGCCAACAAGTTAGCGCATCCGTAAAAGTGTCCTGTATCTGCTCAATAAAGTGGGGCAATGTAGCCGAGGTTTCCATACCTCGCGGGCATAACGCGCTATGGAAAGCGCGGCTACGTTAAAAGTGCCCCAGAATATTGAGATGATACAGTGTCCTGTAGTGAATGTCAGGTAAGTATACGCACAATGCGTCATTCGACAAGTCGCGGTTGCCACATATCGGCCAAAAAGTAATTGACGTTTAGGGGCAGTGTAGGGCAATCGCTTTTATATTTTGAGTCGCTCCAAACGTATCTTTTCAATAAAGTGGGGCAAGACCTCGATCACAAGCCTGTCATTCTGAACTGGAGCGCAGCGGAGGTGAAGAATCTCGCCTTGGATAGGCGGTTTGGGCACTGTAACGTGAGATTCTTCGCTTCACTGCGTTTCGCTCAGAATGACACCCCCAAATATTGAAAAGATACCTCCA
>Ga0136651_10002464_pt1 | contig 10165 bp, 7 predicted proteins | sample Mar14236cmmetaG_FD_94867 | JGI IMG/M metagenome (GOLD analysis project Ga0136651, IMG submission 94867) | Marine hydrothermal vent microbial communities from Guaymas Basin, Gulf of California to study Microbial Dark Matter (Phase II) - Marker... ...
GTATGGTGTAGCGGAATCGGCCCAGGTATCTGTGCCAAGCAATATCTTTACACCATGTTTTTTAGCTCGTTTAAGGCTCCTTACCCAGGACGGCAGAATATCTTCACCCTCTTCCAGATCAAAATAAAAAATAGCCAGGGTGGGAGTGAGAAAAATGTTCTTTTCGACCATTTTCAGACACGTTTCATCATCCAGCTCATACCCGTCATCGTCATCGGCGTGTTCAATTGATCTGACGCCAAGATCTACCGCGATCTTTACACTTTCAACACTTTCTGCATGGCACATCACCGGCAGACCCACCATCCGGGCTTCTTCCATAATGACTTCCATCTCAGCCCTGGTAAAATGCAGATCGGTTGCCCGTTCTTTTTCCCATGCTCCGCCGCCTGTTGCCCAGAATTTGATATGATCAACATTCTGTCCAATGAGCTGCCGAACCGCTTTTCTGACCTCGTCCACACCATCAACAAGCTGAGCTTTGGGAAGATTATCTTTTACAAAGTCTTCAGGGAAGTCATAGATATCTCTTCGAATGTAGTCACCATGCCCCCGTGAACGACCGAGCGCAAGACCGCATGTTAATATTCTCGGTCCAATAACGGTTCCTTCCTCAATGGCTCTTTTTAGATAAATATCGTACCTTGAACCTCCACTTCGAATCGTTGTGAATCCATATTCCAACAGTTTTCCGGCTTCAACAACCGTTCTCATCGCCTGTAAATAATTGGATTCGACTATATTATCCAGCAGCTCCGGACTTCCAACACCGATTATATGGACATGGGCATCAATTAAACCGGGAAGGATAAAATGCCCGCCAAGGTCAATTTCTGGGGTATTGTCTTCGACAACAATTGACTCACGACTGCCAACTTCCTTTATAACACCGTCCTCCACAAGAACCGTGGTTTCTTTCAATGGGGGGCCACCATGACCATCGATCACAGTAGCACCGGTGAGGGCATATGTTCGAAGGGGTTCAATCAACATAAGATCTCCTTTCAGAAGTCACGTAAAATATCCTGCCCCTTATCCACAACTTAGGATTAATAAGTAAGAGGATGGGCAATACGACATTCTAGATAGTTTCGGAGCATGGAACAACTCCGGTATGATTATCTCCCATCTTCTAGCTATGATGTAATTAAACCTGCTGGGTCACTGTCACCCTGGTGATAATATCGTACACCTCCAATTCCTTAAAGAATGGCTCGGGGTCGAGGCAGGCTTCAGGAGGGTATACTCCCGGCTCAATTCTTCCTTCTGCAAGCCAGATTGCAGCAATGGCTGGAGTTGCTCCAGTAGGAAGAGCACCTTTACAGGTTAAGGTTCCAATCCGGTACATTACCTCCTCTCCTTCCTTTGATCCCCGGATCTCGGAGACTATTTCTTTGGTCCAATTAGGAGGTTTTGATTTAGCAGGTGCCAACAAATCTTCAGCCGATGGAACATAACCTGAAAGCATGGCTACCATCAGGTCTCTGGGAATTACCGAAAAATCTCCTACCTGTACAGGCTCCTCGCTGGCAAATCCATAGTCTGCCAATACATTGAGTTTTTCTATGGTATTTTTGGCCATGCCCCAGTAGTTGATCTTGAAGTAACACTCCCGGATCCCTTTATCTTTAAAACTGATTGGGAGAGTAGCAACTTCGGAATGCAAAGACAAATGCATAGGCAGGATTCCCAGCGGCTCAGCAAAATAATAATCCTCAAACCCGCTCAAAGGTGATTTGGCCACAAATTCACCATCTTCAAAAACCATCGGTTCTACGGTTAGCTCGTCAATAATTGTAGGAACTGCGTAGGAAAAACGTTCATCATCAGGAGCTGGAGGCTTGATCCCGTCGAAGATCCTGATGCTCTCAACTGTGTCCAGCCGGTCAGCAGCATAGCGAGCTTGAAGATTGGGAATTCCGGGAGCGGATCCCATGCAAAGCACTGCGCTAACACCTGCTTCCTGGAAGCGGCCATGAAGTTTAAGCTGTTTCCGGGTGATATGAAACAAGCCCCCCAAATCCGTATAGGGCACACCCGCTTTCAAACAGGTCTCCATCACCAGCAGATTTGTATAATATACAGTTGCATTCAGACAGGCACTGGCGCCATCCAGCGCTTTGAGAAACCCTTGCTCGTCATTAACATCCACCTGCATGATTTTTATCTTGGGGCTGTTTATTATGTCTGCAACGATCTTTGCCTGTTCCGGGTTCAGATCAGCAATGACGATCTCATCAACACGATCATCTGAAGCCAGGGTCTGAACGGCTATGCAGCCCATTTTTCCAGCTCCCCCAAGTACCAAAATGCGCATGTCACACCTCCAGGTTTGTATGCAAGGATGATGAAAATTAAAATTCCATCATCCTTGCGAATTCGTTCAAGTTAAAGCCACTCGACTTCCTCACTGATGGTGATACCACGGCGGGCCAATTCATCAAAGAAGATCTTGGGATCAATGGCAGTTTCAGGAGGCAAAACACCGCGCTGATCCACATCTCCCCGTGCGATCATCTGCGCGCCAATGCTGAGCGGAATAGCGATATTCTTATAATAGGCTGCTTCTCCTCCCCACTCGTCCATGGGGGGGTGTTCAGTCCAGAGTTTGATCTTGAGGTCTTTGCCGCCTTTTTTACCGAATACCTCCACAACCAATCCATAAGCCCAAATAGGAGTTTCTTTGGTCTGTGGGGACCTCAGCAGCAGCTGGTGGATCATCTCCAGAGAATTGATCTCAATATCCTTGTATGTAAAGGGTTCTTCATCATAAAGTCCCCATTCCAATAAGGTTTTGGCGAGATTCATGGCCTGGGGTGGGAAACATCCATGCACAGATACCTTTTTTGCTCCCAGGCTTTCAGGCATGGTCTTGGTTTCAGGATGAGGAATATAACATACTTCCTGTTTACCGATTTCCCCGCCAAAATCTACATCTTTCAAACCCTCAAGGGGTCCCACCACATGGAATTCACCATTATCATAATAGGTCCTGCCTTCAGTTTTAGGATGGAATTCCCACAGGAACGTGATCAACAACCCGGGCGCCGGTGCCGGACAGCGGAAGGCAGCAAAGTTGATCTGGATATCGTCGATTTCATCCATCTGATCAGCAGCCTGTCGGGCCATTTCGTTAGTAATACCTGGGGTAGCTCCAACACCGGGGATAAAGACCAAACCTTTTTCTTTAGCAGCACCATCATAGTCCCATTGCTCTTCTTCGGTTGAGACATCCAGGCCATTCACACCAACCTCAACACAGGCCTTGGTAACCGCCAGGTCATATTTCCAGGGCAAGCCATTGATCACAACATCATAACCTGGAAAAATCTTTAACATCTCATCGTAATTATTGGCGTCAAACTGAACAGCTTTTAATCTGGGATCACCAATTTCTTTTATCAATTCATTAGCTGCCTCCAGGTTATATTCTGCGACTACGATCTCATCAAATTTGCTGTATTCTGCCAGGTCGCGTGTTGTATTACTGCACACGGCTCCCGCTCCACCCAATACCAATGCTTTCATCTTACTATCCTTGTCATTCCTAATAAAATTATCTTATCCGTTGAAATCCAAGATTGGATTCAAGTCCACACAATGATCAGGTAGCATTGATTAAATCCATTCCGTTTCTTCTAACACATTGATACCCCTGATCTTCAATTCTTTAATGAATATTTCTGGATCAATGGCCAGTTCAGGGGGTACGACTCCCCGAACACTGATATCTCCCCTGGCAATCATTTGAGCGCCAATACTGAGAGGAATGGCTATGTTCTTGTAATAGGCGGCTTTTCCGCCCCATTCGCTCATGGGTGGGTGTTCGGTCCAGAGTTTGATCTTGAGGTTTTTGCCATCTTTTTTACCAAATACTTCCAGAACCAATCCATAACCCCAAATTGGTGTTTCCTTGGTACGGGGTGATCTGAGCAATAGCTCGAGCATCATATCGCAGGCATTGGTCTCAACACCTTTGTAGGTGAAGGGCTCTTCATCAAATAAGCCCCATTCCAGCATAGTTCTGGCAAGATTCATAGCCTGGGGTGGGAAACAACCATGCACAGACACATTTTTAACACCCAGGCTTTTAGGCATGGTTCGTGTTTCTGGATGAGGGATATAACAAACTTCCTGAACGCCGATCTCTCCTTTATAATCTACTTTCTTTAATCCCTCTAAAGGACCAACCTTAATCTTCTCCCCATTTTTGACATAGAACCTGGTATCGGTTTTAGGATTGAATTCCCACAGAAAGGTAACTAATAGACCTGGCGCCGGCGCCGGACATCGGAAGGCAGCGAAGTTGATCTGGATCTCATCAACTTCATCCATCTGGTTCACTGCATGTTTGGCCAAAGCGTTAGTGATCCCGGGGGTTGCGCCCACACCCGGGATGTAGACCATATCCTTTTCTTTGGCCACTGTATCATAGCTCCATTGGTTTTCTTCTGTGGCCACATCCAGGCCATTTACTCCCGTCGCAGCACAAGCTCTGGTGACTGCTAGATCATATTCACAAGGCAAACCGCTGATCACTACATCATGGCCTGGAAATAATTTCACCATGGCGTCATCGTCATTGGCATCGAACTTGACAGCTGTTAATCTAGGATCGCCAATTTCCTTTATAAGGTCATTGGCAGCGTCAAGATTGTAATCAGCCACAACGATTTCATCAAATTTGCTGTATTGCGCCAGATCGCGGGTGGTCTCACTGCAGACAGCTCCTGCCCCTCCTAATACTAAAACATTCATCTTCATCTCCTTTTCCTTCCTGCATCGTTATGATTGAAATTGATCACATCTTTTCATTGAGTATTCATTGTTGATGGTCAATTGGAGTCGATTGCTAACCACCGGATACCGCGGTCATCAGGTTAAGAACATCTCCATCTTCTAGCACTTGACCAAGACTCGTTGTTCTGCCATTAAGTACAAACAACATATGGTCCGGATCTTGATCTATCTTCATTAGTTCCAATAGATCTCCGATAGCACTATTTTCTGGCAAATCCATAACAATGACCTGCCCATTTCCTTCCTTGATTACCCTCCTTAATGTCGCATGAAGATGTACTTCAACCTTCATCTGTCATCCTCATCGATCCAGTCAAATACTTTATCGAGGTCTGCGTTTGGAATATCAAATACAGCATTATGTGGTGAAAGTTCTTCCCTGGTCATCCAAACCGGCAGTCGATCATCATCTTTGCTGAATCCCGCTCTCCGATTGAATTTCCTTTCCAGGATCAATGTCTGCCGACCAAGCTCCTGGAGAACATCTCCAGGAACGTCCCATCCATACCGCGCCTGGAGCAGTGCAGAAATTGTTTCTGGCGCTGACCCGAAACCAAATCCGGCAAAAGCACAAACCCCGAGAGTATCATAACCCGCTGCATTGATCTGGGCTTTTCGTGACACATCAATCTGAATATGGGGATCCAGATGATCGATCTTGGCTCGAATGGTCAATCCACTGGTATGATCTGCTCCCTGGGGAGAGGTAGCGTAAGTTACCCCTGTCCCTTTAATAGCCCTGGGATCATAAGCTGACATAGCCTGTCCTTTCACAACTGGGACACGCTCTATCTGATAAGCCAATCCGGTCGATACCGCACCATTCCCAATGACCAGCCCAGTAGGTGTGCCTGCTCTGATTTCACCGATGAGCTCCAAGGCTTGTTTAAAATTCCCAAATTCCATCTTTCCTGCTTCCGCGGCCACAGCCAATGCTGCTCCCAGTTCAATCGAATCCAATCCCAGATCATTTGCTTCCCAGTTGAGTTTGGCCACCTTCTCCAGGTTTCCAATCCCCAAATTGGATCCCAACAACCCAATCGTTTCATATTCCAGTGGAGAGACGACCTCCTTTCCATTTCCATCTGCATATACATTGGAACAGCGAATTACGCAGCCGACCATGCAAGCGTGGGTTGTATTGCTGTCCCCTCCTCTTTCCAGCAGCTGATCCCGCATGGTCTCAGCGCTGATATCTTCCAGGGATTCAAAATTCCCTTCAGTGAAATTCCTGGTTGGTAATCCGCCTAAGCTGTGACATATCCTTGCCATGGCTGCAGTACCATAATCGGCATAGACTTTTGTCTGGGGATGATCCATGAGGGCTTTGTTATAGGATTTCTGGGCTTTCCGGAATCCTTCCAGATCAGCGATATCAGGTGGTGAACCATCCCTGGAATCGATGACCAGGGCTTTAATTCCCTTGGATCCCATCACTGCTCCAAGCCCTCCCCGGGCCGCTATTCTCGAAGGCACCAGGTCCTGATCAAGATTCTGGATCCCCGCACCCTTGAGCTGCATCTCGCCAGACGGTCCGATCAAGGCGATTGCAACCTCGGGGCCGTACTGCTGTAAAAGGATATCAGAGGATTCATAAACCCCTTTACCGGCCAAGTTGGAAGCATCATCAAATCTGCAATCTTGAGTGGACAGGTAAATAACAGTCAAGTTTGAGTCTATAGGCTGATCCTCAAGGATCAATGCGGAACAACCAATGTGAGTTAGGTGCAAACCTGTGCTCCCACCCGCATTGGCTTCCTTTACACCACCTGTTAATGGGCTTTTTCCCCCGATAGAGATTCGGTCACAACTTGAGAGCCGATGACCAACCAGCAAACCCGGTGCGAAGATCAGCTTATTTTCTGGTCCCAGTGGAGCACAATTTGGGTTTAACTCATCATTCAGGATCCTGGCAATCAATCCTCTCCCACCAAGTCTTTCCCAGCTGGCGGGGAATTCACTGATTTCCAATTTCCGGGTTCTGGTATTTATCCTCCATACCTTCATCCGATTTTCCTTTTCAGCTCAATACTTCGGTTATGGCTTCCTTGAATATTGAGACAGCATCAATGATCTGTTCATCCGAGACGATCAGCGGGGGTATCCATCGGATCACATTTTCATAGGTGCCGCAGGTGAGCAGAAGCAGGTTTCTATCCAGACAGCCTCTCTGGATAGATTTTGCAGTTTCTCGATCTGGTTTTCCTTGTGATGTGAACTCTGTCGCTACCATCAGACCCATTCCGCGCACATCTCCGATCACCGAGTATTGACCTTGTAGATCTTGCAGCAATCTCAGAAGTTGATCGCCCCTATCGTTGGCATTTTTAAGCAGTCTTTCCTCTAGTAGAATTTCTATAGTTGCCAGAGCAGCTGCGACTGCAACAGCGCTTCCGCCACCATAAGTTCCTCCGTGGGAGCCTGGTTTCCAGCCTGCCATCAGCTCCTGGCTGGCTCCAATCCCGGAGATTGGCATTCCGCTGCCCAATCCTTTGGCCATAACAATAATATCCGGTTCAATACCCGCATGCTCGAAGGCAAACATCTTCCCCGTTCGCCCAAAACCAGATTGGACTTCATCCACAATTAACAAGATCTCATGTTCAGAGGTTATTTTTCTCAATTCCTTCAAGAACCGGACCGGTGCCGGGACATATCCCCCTTCTCCCAATACTGGCTCGATGATTACCGCTGCCACTTCTCTGGGATCAACCTGCCCGTGGAGTAAATTTTCCAACTGCTTGATGCTGAATTCTGTCGTTTCCTCATCGTCCCAACCATAATAATAACTATAGGGGAACGGAGCAACATATATCCCGGATGGCAGTGGTTGATAATCGTAACTGTAAATATTTTTCGAGGTTGTCATAGCCATGGTCTGCGCAGTCCGCCCATGGAAACTTCCCTGGAAGACAATGACTCCACGTTTTCCTGTAGCATGCCTGGCCAATTTGATACTGGCTTCAACTGCTTCCGCTCCGCTATTCGAAAGGAAAAAACTGTCAATCGATCCCGGAGTAATTGCGTTTAACTTTTCAACCAGCTTCATCGATACCGGAGGAATAACGATATTCATCTGTCCGAAAATCAAGGATTCGCTTTGATCCTGGATCGCCTTGACAATTCGTGGGTGGCAATGACCGGTATTCGTTACACCAATCCCGCTTGTGAAATCCATATATCGGTTTCCTGTCGAATCATATAGATATATGCCTTCACCGCGTTCCGGTTGGATCTCGGTCAAATGGGTCCAGACAGGAGATAGATGTTTGAGAGTTCCTTTCATAGGCAGTTTTCTCATCAGATTATCGATCGACTAGCCCGCAGCTTGGGCTTTTTTGTGAATGAGATTTAACTCTTTTTGCACATCAGCATCAAGAGGTAAAGGTTTATGCGTTTTCAGGATCTGATCGACCTTCTCCCTGGCTTCGTCCAGGATACCTTTTCGCCCTGCTCTATTCCAGGCTTGTTCAGTGCTGTGCACACCCAGTTCTGGAATGAGCCATTCCCCGGAGCGGATATTTTTGATAGTGGATTTCTCTCCCAGGAAATGTCCGCCCGGACCCACTTTCTGAATGACCTCGTCCAGCCAGGCCTCATCATGAGTTGGAATGCCGCGGTAAGCCTGTCTGCTCATCCGGAACATCTCAACATCAATCATCAACTGCTCCAGGCTGAGGATCATTGAGCCTCCCAATAAACCGGGGCCCACCAAAAAATCAGGCCAGGACAATGTTCCGATCACTGAGGACATGGCCCGTTCATAGCCAGCCTGGATTCCAGGAACGTAGGTATCTGTTCCCCCTCCTCCACCTAAGGCAGGTAATCCATAGTAACGACTCATTTCAGTCGCTGCAGCACTGAGCAAAGCATTTTCAATCGCTCCGGAGCTGTACATACCAGTGCGGGGATTCATTACTGCCAATGCAGGAGCATAGATAAATGGAGTGCCTGGATCAAATGCCTGGACCAGGCATAACATGGCCAACACTTCACAGTTTCCCTGGATAACCATCGAGATCATATTGCCTGGTCCGGTTCCTCCCATCAAGGGCATGGGCATGACCGCGATCGGGATTTGATATCCCTTGGTTGCCAGATAGGCATCAGTATGCTCCTCCTCAATTATTAAAGGGGATTGAGGGCAGACCAGAAATGAGTATGGATTGGTTTTCTTGATAGTTTCCTTATCCCCAAAAACAACCTCCAGGATTTCTAGCAGCCAGGCACTTTCTTCAGCTGTTCCCGTGCCATCCTGGACATGTTTTGAGAAATTAGTAAAGATCTGGATCCAGTGGTTAATTGATTCCGGAAGTGAGTCTTCGACATCACTCTGATCCACCATCCCCCAATAAGCGCCAAATTCATCTATGGCATCAATGACCCGGGTTGCATCGAACCAGTCTGAAGAAGTTGAGGGGCGTTTTTCCCGAGTCCTGTGATCTATAACTTCTATTCCTGAACCATCGATGAGTAATGAACAATTACCTTCATTCATCCCCAGATCCCATCCTGGCCTCCTGGCACCCAAGGTAAATTTCTTTGGTGCTGCCTCCAGGGAATCCTCAAGCAATTTCCTTGGGATTTGGACGATCTTTGTGTCCTTATTAACCTCGGCCCCGGCTTTCTTCAAGTACTCTCGACCAAGATCCGTCTCTACTTTAACCCCAGTCTCTGCCAGGATTTTGATTGTTTTTTCATGAACCATTTCCCGATCCAAACCCGAAAGGACCCGCATATATGTTTCCATGTATTATCCTTCCCCTTTAAGTTCCTTTTCAGCTGCCTTGACAATCTTGCTCAATTCTTTTTGCTGGGCATCGCTGAGAGGTTCAGGATTGTGATTCTCAAGGATCCAATCCGTCTTTTCCCGGGCGACCTCAAGAACATCCCTGTACTCCCCATTTTTGGCAGGCACATTCTGCACTTCAGAAAAATCTAGCTTCCGGAAATATTCCCTGGTATGGCGCTCCCTTAGGAAATGCCCCCGGGGTCCTACATTATCGATCACATCCAGGGCCATATAATCAGGGGATGTATCTAACTCAGCCAGATCAGCTCTAATAGCATGATAAAGCTCAGCATCAAGGACCAGTGCTTCGGGCACGAGGAGAGTGCTGCCGCGAAGCAGCCCCATGCCGCTTCCCGTTTCTCCCCCACACAAGGCACATAACATGGAAGCTCTACCACCGCCGCTGCCAAATTCCCAACCCAGGGATTGGGCACCAGAGCCGAACGACCCTGCCAGGGTAGGCAGGCCCCACATATGGGCCAACTCAACGCCGATAGCATAGACATAACTATCCAGGCCGTAATAAGCTCCTGTGCGAGGATGGGTCATTCCCGGCATATGTGAGTAATAGAC
>Ga0136651_10002466_pt1 | contig 10163 bp, 7 predicted proteins | sample Mar14236cmmetaG_FD_94867 | JGI IMG/M metagenome (GOLD analysis project Ga0136651, IMG submission 94867) | Marine hydrothermal vent microbial communities from Guaymas Basin, Gulf of California to study Microbial Dark Matter (Phase II) - Marker... ...
CCAAGTTTATCAACCGTGTATTCTGTGTTAATCACAATGCTGTCGCAGAGGTCATTTAGATGTTCTATACTGAACCTTTTAAGTTCTGCATTGGGGAATTGGTTGCCTATCATGCCCTCAATCTGTTTTCTCCTCTCCTCTTCCTGTAGGTACTTCCATGTTCTTATGCTCAAAAGTTTCTTCCCCCTGTATATCCACCTGTCTTTGATAAGTGCATCCCCATTTTTATAGAGTTTTACACTTCTCCTGATCGTCTCTGATTCCTTTTCAGGCTCAAGTAGCGGGATTTTTAAAATTGCACCTGATGAAAGTGAGAGTGCATAAACACCCTGATATTCAGGTCTTATATATCCAGGAGGAATAATCTCGTAAGTGGGGTCGTACCAAACAGAATCACACCTCACAAGCGCTCCATCAAACTGGAGAAGTGATGGTGTGCTTACAGAAACCATTCCCCTCTCCTTTGAACGGACGAGAATGAGTTCAACATGGTGTTTATCTTTATTAATAAGTGTGTAGAGAAGGTATGCCTTTTCAAGTGAGTTCCCTGTTTTTGTCTTCAGGATTTCTTCAGCCTTTCTGGGAAAGATACTGGAGCCAGATGATGGTACATCTATGTATTTTATTGTCTTCAAGACCAGTTTATATGCACTGTCTGGTGAGAGTGTTCCTTTGACTGAAAGGAGGTCTTTGTATTCTTCAACAATGTCATTCCATGAGGATTTAAGCCCTGCAACCACCCTTGGAAAGAGATAAACAGGTGGGGGACACATAATCTCCCTTAAAAGGGGTGGTATTCTTTTCACATGCCATACATAGGTTGTGTTCTTCCCCTGTTTTTTCACCTCTGGCTCTGTCATACCGTACACAGAGTATGCAACATCAAAATCCGAGGGGAACTCCACAATAAAGTATGCATCTGCAGTCGGACCATTGTCACCAATATACTCATCCATCACAAAAGGATTATCCTTTGTTATCTTTCCCCTGATGCTTATCTCCCAGTCAAGAATATTACCAGGCTTTACCTCAGGCATTGCAAATTTTCTTTCATGCATGTTCTCATGCTCTGGATATCTGGAGTATATGGAGGCATCCTCAATGGCAATCTCTCTAAGGTTTAAGACATTCCCATCACCTGTTACTGTCCTCGCAAAGTCAATCTGGAGTTTCTCGTTTTTCCATCTGTACAGTTTTGATATATTACCTGCATTCCTTCCACGCTCGTCTGTGATACCCCTTATGTATCTTTCGGTATAGACATATGTGGAGTCCCTGTTTATCTTCAGTTTCTTTTCCACATAGATGTTTACATAGCCCATGCCTCTGAAATCAGACAGGGGAAATTTCAGGGCTTCAAGAAGGGTCTTATCTGTAATGTCTGATACTGATTTCCAGTTATATCCCTGCCTTTTTCTTGCAAGGTCAACTGAGAGAATTTTTGACAGGGGCATGGAGGTTTCACCTTTTTCAGTGATGAATATCAAGAATGTATCTTTTGTCCCTATCACCTCACAATGATACTCTTCTCCGTTTTTGAGATAAACCATATCATTGAAAGCATGTGGTGCCTTCTTAACAAAGGGCATTGTACAGGATGATATAAGTGTTATTGCTATAAGAAGTAATTTTTTCATTCCTCACCTCCTGTGGAAATAATAACAGGCATTTTTACAAATTTAAGCATGGCGTTCATATATCTTCTGTATTTTTTATAGTGTTCAACAGGAATCTTCCTTCCGTATCTCCTGAAGTCATCTTTGAATAAAAGTGTGTCACCTTTAATCTGGTAGTATCCTGAATATTCATACTCGTGATACTTCACCTTCCTCTTCTCAGGGACATACTCCACCTTCCAATTTTTCGGGAGGATTATTTTAAAGGTATGTTTTATCTCCTCTGATGTCATATATACAAGTGGATACCTTCTATCAGAAAGGGCAAGTTCCCTTCTTGTGTATCTTCTGTCTATCTCGGGAAGTTTCAGGATGTATAAGTCTCCTGCTTTTTCAAGAAAATTGGGGAGTCTGTAACGTATGTGCATGATAAGAGGTTTTGAGATATCTTCAAGGTTTTCAAGGTTGTATTCAAGGAGTTGTGCATCAGGGGATACATCACTCACCATCCTTGTGAATGTCATCTTCCTCTCCCTCTCCTTCAGCCTTATCCAGTATCCCCTTATCCCTGCCTCATAGTCACCAGTGTATCTTGAAGTGAATGAAACATCTGCAGTTCCGTCCGGGGTGATAAATATTTCATAGGTATAGTTTCTCAAGTTCATATCAGGGGAAGGTACCTTTATAAAATCAATTTTCTTCTTCATAGCACAGATTGCATGCATCCCATGGTCCATTGATGCAAAGGATGGATATCTGGAATAAGTGGAAACAGGGTCAAGGAAATAGGGGGGTCCATTTTCAGGGAATACTTCAACAATGGCATGGTTCCCCCAGAATGAGGGTATCTCCTTAACAAGGTCAGGCCCATCATTGGTATGGAGGTAAACAGGATAACATTCTATACCAACGGCCTTCAGAAGAGTTGAAAATAGTATTGCCTTGTCAGTGCAGTCCCCATATCCATTCTTCAGTGTGACATCCGCTCTGTGCCCTGATACACCACTTGAAGCAGAACCCTTTATTGAGATATACCTGATGTTCTGCTGAACCCAGTGATAGAGCCTTGCAGTTTTTTCCTCATGTGTGGTTGCACCATTTGTGAGACTGTCTGCAAGGACTTTTATTTCTGGTGTGACAATCATCCTGTTTTTCTGGAAGTTTGAATACCAGTTGAAAAGATAATCCCAGTCCTTCATAATACCTGCGACAAGCCTCGGAAGATATTCCTCTTTGGGAGGCATGTATATCTCTTCAACAGGGGGAATTGCATCATGGTTTACAAAGGTATAAATCATACCAGAGTCTGTTTGAGTAGAATCCACCTTCACTTCCGGAGCATTAAAGAGTTTGTAATAAAGTTTTTTCCCTTCAGGAAGGATTATTTTTATCCTTGAGAATACAACAGGGTCGTCACTTCCAAAGTACCAGTTGGGATTAAAGACATTCCTGTCCCATGGATTGAATATTTCCTCTGTATATTCATACTCAACAATGTCTCCAACCTCAACTGATGGGAAGGTGAATGTAACAATCTTTCCCTTACCAAAGAATTCCATTCCCTGCCGTGGTTTTGTTACCGTGATTTTGTTCAGGTCAAGGGGTATTGTTCTGCCATCGGGCTTAATCACCCTTGCTGAAATTATCTTCAATCTCTCTGCATCCTCATCAAAGTATCTTACGAATGTTCCCCAGTTTCTTCGTGTGTCCTTCAGGATGAGCCCTGCGAAATGGTATCTGTAAAATCTTATTCCATCAGGGAGCAGGTTGTAAATCCCGTCGTCAATAAGTACGACACCCTCATAATCACCATATTTTTTCCTTGCCTCTTCAGCCTCCTGCAGAATCTTTTTAACATCTTCAGGGAGTTGTTTTTTTTCTGCCTTAACCTCTCCTTCTGAGAAAACAATGGATTTTACATCATTTCTTGAAATCACCGTATCCTGTAAGACAATCTGGTTCCCTTCTATTTTCAGAACAGGGGACTCCAAGGTTCTTCCATCAAATAATTCAATCCGATGGGCTGATATTAACAGGGGGAAAAACAAAAAAACAGGAATTAACCTACTCAATGTAACCTCCTTTTTTCCTGATATTAAACCCACATGGGATTCAGTCAAGGGGATAAAATGGCTTGTCAAAAAATAAACTTTGCTTTAAAATGGCATTATGAGGATATGGATAGACATTGATAATGCCCCTCATGTTCTGATAATGGAACCCATAATAGAGGAACTGGAAAGAAGGGGGCATCAGGTTTTAATAACAGCAAGGGACTATGGGAATACAAGGGGTCTCCTTGATATGAAGGGTTTCAGGTATTTTCTTATCGGGAGACACCCTGGAAAGTCAGGAATATTGAAGATACTTCATCTTGGTTTGAGGATGGTCAGGCTTTTCATATGGGCTATGGATAAGAATATAGATATTGCCTTTGCGCATGGCTCCCGTTCCCAGGTTATTCCAGCAAGACTTCTTGGGATACCTGTTGTAACCATGTACGATTATGAGCATATATCTGATTTTATATTCAGATATTTTGCAAATATTATTCTGATGCCCTTTGTTTTTAAGGACCTATTAAAAGGGCAAAGAAAATTTCGGGTTTTCCCTGGGTTGAAGGAAGAACTGTACATATGGGAACACGAATACATACCTGATTGGGGAAAGGGGTTATCCCTGGACAGAGAAAAAATTGTGGTTGTAAGGCCACCTGCATCAATGGCACACTATCATAATCCAGTGGCTGAAAAAATCTTAAACTCCCTTCTCTCTGAATTTGCATCCAGAGAAGACATAACAGTTATTGTTGTACCAAGAACAGGTTGCCAGAGGAAAGAGATAATGAAGAAGTTTGGGAGATATAAAAATGTTATTGTGCTTGAAAAGGAGGTGGACGGAATAAGTATGCTCAAGGATGCAGACCTTGTTATCAGTGGCGGTGGCACAATGAACAGGGAGGCAGCACTACTTGGTAAGCCAGTATATAGTATTTTTCAGGGGAAGAAGGGAGAGGTGGACAAGTGGCTTGAAAATCATGGAAGGCTTCGTTTCATTCAAGAAGGTGATTCTATAAATATTGACTTTAACTGGAAGAAATCTCCCCTTGCGCTGAATCCTGATTTGAAGAACTGGATTGTTGATTTTTTACTGCATTTCAAAACAGGGAGGAGATGAAGATTTAAGTCCTGATCAACAATCTGGTAAACCCCTGACTTGACAATGTATTTACATTTATTATGATAAGACTATGAAACGGCTTTTTTTTGTGATTCCCATACTCCTTCTTATCTGGGGATGTCAGAAACCTGGATTTTTCTTTAATCCACCTGACACAGGAAATGGGAATAATAATCAGGTGGCACATCTCCTTGATGGTGTGAATGATTTTTCAATGGATGAGATTGCAGGCATTGACAGGGTGGGTGATATATCTGAACCCAATCTTGACCTTGATACACTATGGGCAGTTAAGGATGATTCCATGCTTTACATTGGATTCAATGCCCATTCCTCTGCTGGTTATGGAATGAGTTATGGGATTTACATATTCACCGATTCAATTTATGGTTCTGGTGCAGGGAATGACCCCTGGAACAGGCTTGTAGATTATACGGGTGGGATTTATCCACCTTATGTGGTTTATTTCTGGCATGATGCCAATGTTGATTCAATCACCTCTGCCCATTTCAGATCCTTTGATAGTGACTCGAATAACTGGAATGAAACTGTAATTGGCAGGGACATCTTTGTTTACAATGCTTCAATTGACTTTATGGAGGTTTTTATCCCCCTTGAATGGCTTGGGGGTCCTGACAGTATCTATATAGAGGTGTTCACCACGGGAGGGAACGGCCATGCACAGGATACATCCCCTGAGGATGAGAATGTCCAGTTCCCTGACCCTGACTGGAGCCAGACAACGGTTTCACTCTCCTCAGCAGTCCTCATAAAATGATCCTTTTATTCCTTTTTTCAAGGCTTCTTATACCCATGGACCATACACAGACCGACCATCTGAAGGCATATGGTCTAACATACTGGGTTCTTGAACAGGGGCTTGATGCAGAGTGGCTTTTAAACTATCGTGGTGGGAGTTTTCTCCTTCCCTCACTGGATGGCATAAAGAGAAGGGCAAATGTCATGGGTGTAAGGTGGGAGGAGATTTCAGAGGATCAGGTTAATGATATTTATGCTGAAATAGAGAGAGGAAATATGGAGAGGGTGCTTCTTGAAAAGGCACCAAGGATTGCGGTTTACATACCGGAGTTTGAAGGACCATGGGACGATGCAGTAACCCTTGCCCTTGAATATGCAGAGATACCCTATGACAGGGTATGGGATCCTGAGGTTCTTAATGGGGATTTGAGAAAGTATGATTGGTTACACCTACATCATGAGGATTTTACTGGACAGTTCGGGAAGTTCTATCTGTCATACAGGAACACACCATGGTATAAAAAGGTTGAAGAGGTTAACAGGAAAACGGCAAGGAGGCTTGGTTACAAAAAGGTATGGCAGATGAAGCACGATGTTGCAAGGAGAATAAGAGAATATGTGGAGAATGGAGGTTTTCTTTTTGCCATGTGCTCTGCACCCATCACCCTTGATATTGCCCTTGCGTATCTTGATGTGGACATAGTTCCTGAACAGATTGACGGTGATGGAATAGACCCTGCATACAGGTCAAAGGTTGATTTTTCAAGAACCTTTGCCTTTACAAATTTTAATATAATACCACAGATAACTGTTTATGAACATTCAGATGTTGATGTGACCCGTGAGGCGGCAATAAGGGGAGAGAAGACAAGGTTTGTTTTGAAGGAGTTTTATGCAAAAAGAGACCTTCTTCCCACGATCCTTGTTCAGGACCATACCAGGTTTATAAAGGAATTTCTTGGGCAGGATACTGGGTTTAGAAGGGACAGGATAAAGCCAGGGATAGTTATTCTTGCAGATGTGCCTGGTACTGATGAGGTGAAGTATCTGTTTGGTAGCTTTGGCAAGGGAACATTTTCCTTCCTTGGAGGTCATGACCCTGAAGATTATGCCCATTACATTGGTGATCCACCCACCATCCTTGAACTGCATAAACACTCACCTGGTTACAGATTGATTCTTAACAACATATTGTTCCCTGCTGCAAGGAAGAAACACCTGAAAACATGAAAACCTATATTGAAGGCTTTGTTCAGTATTTGAACTCAAGGGATGTATCTCCACACACTTTGAAATCATATAAGAAGGATATTGAGCAGTTTATAACCTTCTTGAAGGATATGGACATTGAGAATCTTAATCAGGTGAAGCCCCTGCATATAAGGTCATTTCTTGGAACAATGATAAACAGGGGATACTCACCTGATTCCATAGCAAGGAAGGGTTCTTCAATTAGGACGTTCTTCAGATACCTAACAAGGATGGGGTATGTAAAATCAAACCCTGCAGCAGGTATTAAATCCCCAAAGAGAAGGAAGAAATCCCCATCATTCCTCAGTGAGAGACAGATGGAGGAACTGTTTGATTCTATTGAGCCAAAGACTCCGCTTGAGATGAGGAACAGGGCAATACTTGAACTGCTGTATGGAACTGGACTGAGGGCATCTGAACTTGTGAGTCTTGATGTGGATGATATAGACATCAGGGCAGAAAAACTCACAGTATTGGGAAAGAGAAGAAAGATGAGGGTACTTCCAATACCATCCAGGGCAAAAGAGGCATTGATTGACTACCTGAAAATCAGGTGGGCTGATGTTAAACCCTTATTCATAAGTAAATCGGGTAAAAGGTTGGCACAGAGGGATTTACAGAGAATTGTTAAACGTTATATTCAGCAGGTTGCATCCCTGAATAGAATGTCTCCACATACCCTGCGCCATACCTTTGCCACGCATCTTCTCACAAGGGGTGCTGACCTTAGGGCTGTCCAGGAACTGCTCGGTCATAGTTCCCTTTCAACAACCCAGATATACACCCATTTCACTGTGGAGAAACTCAAGGAGATTTATAAACTTGCACATCCAAGGGCGGAGGAGGAATGATAGAGGATATAAAGGGAATAGTTAAAGATGCAGGAAAGGTTTTACTTGATTATTACCATAAAGTGTCTCTATCTGTGGAAAAGAAGGGAAACCTTGATTATGTGAGTGAGGCAGACAGGGCTGCTGAAAAGTTCCTCGTTGAGAGGCTTAGGGAGAGTTTTCCTGACACTGGAATAGTGGCAGAGGAAGGTGCCCATGTTTCAGGGGAAAAAATCTTTTTGATTGACCCCCTTGATGGAACAAACAACTTTATCCACCACATACCCTATTTTTGCATCTCTGTTTCCCTTGTTGATGGAGATAATATCATTCTTGGAGTTATCTATGACCCCATCAGGGATGAGATGTTTCATGCAGAGAAGGGGAGGGGTGCATATCTCAACGACAGAAGAATACAGGTAAGTGGGTTAAGGTATCCTTCAAGAGCGGTTTTCTCATTTGGGTTTTCTCCACCTGCATACAGGATGAAAAAGGAATTTATCCTCCTGCTTGAGGAACTGGTGGGAGATGTTAATGCAGTGAGATGGCTTGGTGCTGCTGCACTTGACCTTGCTTATGTTGCTGCTGGAAGGATTGATGGGACTGCCCAGTTTGGACTCAAGCCATGGGATGTGGGGGCTGGTGCCTTGCTTGTAAAAGAGGCAGGAGGTATTATAACCGACTTAAATGGTGGTGGAGATGTTCTTTCAGGGTATGTTGTTGCTGGTAATAAGAACATCTATTCCTTCCTCAGTGAGAAAATACATAGGCGGTTCAGCCGTTATCTCAGGTGAAGTCCTTGGGGTTTATTCCAAGTTGTTTGAATTTGATGTATAGATTCTGCCTTGCCTGGCCTGCAATCTTTGCTGCAAGGCTTACATTCCCCTTTGTATGCCTCAGCAGGTTTGTGAGGTAATTCCTCTCAAAGATTTCCTTTGCCTTTTCATAATTCATTATCTCTGTGTCTGTGGTGGTAATATCCGGTTTGTATATCTTGTCAGGAAGCAGGTGTTCATCAATTGTATCTGTTGTTGTGAGTATAACCGCCCTTTCAATAACATTCTCCAGTTCCCTCACATTCCCTGGCCAGTGGTAGTTTACAAGCAGGGCAAGTGCCTTCTCAGAAACCCCTTTGATATTCTTGTTATGTTTTTTTGCATAGTGTTCAAGGAAGTGGTTGACAAGTAATGGGATGTCGTTTTTCCTCTCCCTTAATGGAGGAAGTCTTAACTTTACAACATTCAGCCTGTAAAAAAGGTCTTCCCTGAAGAGTTTTTTCTGAACAGCCTCTTCAAGGGAGACATTTGTGGCTGTAATTATCCTTACATCAACCTTTACAGGCTTTGTTGAGCCCAGATGGTAGAACATTCCATCCTCGAGCACACGCAGGAGTTTTGACTGGAATGCAGGTGTTGTTGAACCAATCTCATCCAGAAAAAGTGTTCCACCATCGGCCTCTTCAAAGAGCCCTGGCTTTGATGTTGCCGCGCCAGTAAATGCTCCCTTCTTATATCCGAATAATTCTGATTCAAGCAGGGATTCAGGTAGGGCAGAGCAATTCACTGGAACAAAGTTTTTATCCTTCCTCGGTGAATTCACATGTATTGCCCTCGCAACCAGTTCCTTTCCAGTGCCACTTTCTCCCTCTATCAGGACTGTTACATCAGTAGATGCTACAAGTTTTATTATCTCAAATATCTCCTTCATTTTTTTGCTTCTTCCAATTATGCCTGAGAAACTGTACTTCTCCAGTGCTATGTTCTGAAGGCGTCTGTAATCACGGATAAGCCTGCTGTGTTCAATGGCCTTGTCAAGCAGACTTGTTATTTCTTCAAGTTCAAATGGCTTTTTCACAAAATAGAATGCACCAAGTTTCATAGCCCTTACAGCAAGTGGGATAGAGGCATGGCCTGTTATGATTATAACAGGAAAATCAGGAAGGGTTTTCTTAATCTCCACAAGTACATCAAGACCATCTATGTCAGGAAGTTTTATATCAACAAGTGCAGCATCAAGTATCTCATTTTTGAAGATTTCAAGCCCTCCACTCCCTGTGAGGGAAGGGAAAACATAATAATTTTCCTTCAATGCCTTTGAAAGCAACTCAAGTATTTTGGGGTCATCGTCTATAATTAAAACCCTGCCCTTTTCACCCATTTCCATCCTCCATGATTTTTATACCGATTTTTGCAATATCCGGGTCAAACTGTTTCCCTGCATTTCTTTCAAGTTCTTCAATCACTTCTTCCTTTGAAAGCTTTGCTCTGTATGGTCTTTCAGCAGTCATTGCCTCTATGGCATCTGCAACACCTATGATTCTTCCGAACAATGGAATATCCTCTTTTTTCAAACCTTCAGGGAAGCCAGTTCCATCATACCGTTCATGGTGATATAGAACACCGTCAAGGATGTTTTTATTTTCAAAAAGGGGTTTGAGGATCTCATAACCAATTGCAGGATGCCTCTTTATAACCTCGTACTCTTCAGGTGTGAGTATATCCGCCTTAAGTAGTATCCTGTCTGGAAC
>Ga0136651_10002468_pt1 | contig 10157 bp, 10 predicted proteins | sample Mar14236cmmetaG_FD_94867 | JGI IMG/M metagenome (GOLD analysis project Ga0136651, IMG submission 94867) | Marine hydrothermal vent microbial communities from Guaymas Basin, Gulf of California to study Microbial Dark Matter (Phase II) - Marker... ...
CTTTGGACATCATTATGAATGGAAGATAATGATCCGGTCCGAATAAAGTGTGTAAAAAACCGATTGATAAAGCCGTAACTAATAATATCGTTAGTTCATTTCCCATCAACATCTCCTTTTTTTCTCACCATGAAGGCACTAATGTACGAAGAATCACGAAGTTATAATTTAATTTGTTAATGTTTGTTCGTGTTCTTGGTGAATAATTTTATTAAATTTCTCCAGTTGTTGCCAGATTAAGATTTGCATGTTTAACACCTTTCGCTGCTTTCAGTTTGGTGCAGAGATTTTTCAATTTCTTCGGTTTTCCTTTTACCACAACAATCTCGAAGCAGTAATCATGATCTAAATGTATATGTTGCGATGAAATTATCAGTTCGTGATTTTCATGTTGGATATTGGTAAGATTATTCAGCAGATCGTGTTTGTGATGATCAAAAACAAGAGAAATAACACCGGTAATAATTTTATCTTCATTCCATTCCTGTTCGATCAGTTTTTCGCGAATAATATCCGCAATTGCATTGGATCGATTAGGATAATTCTCTTTCTTGATAAGATGATCAAATTTGTTTAGAAGTTCCTTTTCCAGAGAAACACCAAATCTAACTAATTCCGACATCTAACCTCCGTGTTACGAATGTCAAAAATGTGTTACTGAATTTGGTGTCAATAATATTCAATCGAAAATTTTCCGATAAGAATGACAATACGGATATTTCCCTGTTTTTAGATAATAATCCTGATGATAATCTTCCGCTGGATAGAATTTTTCTGCTTTTCCCAAGGTAGTAGCAACATCATAATCCATTTTCAGAAGTTGTTTGATGATTTTATTTGCAGTTTTTTTTTGACCTTCATCGAGATAAAAAATTGCCGATCGATATTGTTCTCCTATATCTGGTCCTTGCCGATTAATCTGAGTAAAATCGTGGATTTCAAAGAATAATTTAACCAGTTTTTCATAAGAAACTATTTCCGGATCAAAGGTTATTTCTACTGCTTCCGCAAAACCTGTTGATCCCGAACAAACCTCTTTATAAGTTGGATTTTCGGTCTTTCCTCCAATATATCCGGAGATGACCTGCAGAACTCCATCCAGTTTTTGAAAATGATATTCCACACCCCAGAAACAACCTCCGGCAAAGATCGCTCTTTGAGTTTCCGGAGACACTTCTTCTATAAAATTCAAGGATAATGAATTTACACAATGTCGAGTGTTTTTATCTGTAAAGCCTTCTCCCAGAAAAATGTGACCGAGATGTGCTCCGCAATTTGCACAGACAATTTCAGTACGAATTCCATCTACATCCGGGTTTCGTTTCACAGCATTTTCGATTTCATCTTCAAAACTGGGCCAGCCGCAACCGGAATCAAACTTATCATCTGAGTGATACAAAGGAGCATTACATCTTTTACAGAGGTATGTTCCGGATTTATCGTGTTTGTAGTATTTTCCGGAAAATGGTCGTTCTGTTCCTTTATGGATGATGACCTGCTCTTCTAAAGGAGTAAGTTTGTTGTAGTTCATAGATTCGTTTCCTTTTAAAAAAATAAATGCTATAATTAATAAGGCAAAAGTTGTTGATTTCATTTCTTTCTTACAATCTACCTTTTTCTATTTCAGACATGATGCTACCTTTCCGCCCACAACTCTAAAACATTCCCGTTCGAATCTTCAAAACTTGCACAATATCCAAAACCTTTCCCGATATTATATTTTTCTTTTATTAGTTTGCCACCTAATTTTACGATTTTATCAATTGTTCGATCAATATCTATAACGGTTATCGAAAAACCTATTCCTTCTGAACACGGCTTTTTGTTTTTGTTCAATCCACCTTTGATGTTTCCTGCTTTGAAAAATAGATAATCACGACTGTATTCAGAGAAATCCCAACCGAAAATTTTTGAGTAAAACTCTTTCGCTTTCTCCAAGTTTGGAGCAGGAATTTCAATCCATTCGATTTTACATCTGTTTTCCATCTTTTTCTCCACAATTCACCACAAAGACACAAAGGCACAAAGAAAGACACAAAGAAAATCTCCTCTTGAGAGGAGTACCCGATTTATCGGGGGAGGTGTGTTTCATTAATCATTTTTTTCGTGCCAATTAGTGGTTTCATTCTTATCCGTTTAATCCCTGAAAATCCGCGAGCCAAAAGATCATTCCACACGAAACCGAAAGATCTCCGCTTCTGCAAAATCGTATTTCAGACGCTTCAACAGGTTCTTTTCTTCATCCAGAATCTCGATCATACCGTTCTTACCGACCAATCCGGGATTTGAATTTCGATACCACCATTGTCGTATCATTCCGTCCTCCTTGCGGTCGATGATCTTCAATTCATAACATCCGGTAGGAAGCTCGATCAATTCTTCATAAATTTCATTGTCCTCAAATCCTTCTTTTTCATACAAAATTTTCCCGACATCATCAGTGATCGTATAAGCATTATCTTTTGCTCTTCCCAAACCTTGTGCTTCGATATGCATAAGGAATTTTCCGGGAAGTATTTGCGGACGAAACACGATAGAAGTCATTTTATCATTGTTTGGATATTCATCGAATTGTCCGTTCGGTTTGGAAATTTCTACGACAAAAATACTGTCAGGACTTTCCCAATCGATATGCGGCAAAATGATATTCTCTTTTTCCAAAAATTCCAGGTTTCCGAACCATTTATGAATATACTTTTTTTCAGAACATAATCCGTATTTGATAGTTAAAGTTTTCAAAGGATCTTTTCCGGAATTGCGAATAATGATTTCCGGATTTGTGCAGATGGGATTTATCCTGCTGTAACTGTCTTTATTGGAAGGAACAATAATATCATAAACTTCAGCATTGATTCTGAAGTTCGGTTTTCCATAAGAAAAAAGTTGATGACACTGACGAAACATTCCGTCCTTTTCACCGTTATCTCGATACATTTCAATTCCATAATCGAACATTATCGTATCACCAGGATCCACAATATTCGTCAGTTCATAATCGTATGTATCGACTGGAGTTCCCGGACACCAGCCGGCTCGATCAAATTGCCAGGTTCCACCTTGCGGATAGATAGGATTATCACCGCAATTCTTCCAGATTATCCAACGAAATAAAATACTCTCATCGGCATAATAAGTATGAGTTTTGCGATCCCATTCGCAGCAGTTTCGCGGACCAAAATGTCCATGACCGGAAATCCTGGCTCGCATTTTATATCCGCTGGCTTTAGGATCAAAAATCAGTTCAAATGGTTTCATAACACTATCAACAGCGATTTTTTCGTATTTATAATTTCCCCATTCATAAAGATTTTTCACAGAAATAACATCTCGTGGTGGAATTCCTTCTATAAAGACAAACTTCAGATCGAGAAGTTCAGATTGACTGCCGGATGAAATATCTAATCTGCCTTTTAAAAGAGGAGCATAATCCGTAACATCATAAATGTATGTCCACCCGCAATCTCCGTTCAAGTCGAGTCCAATTCCGTAAGGAGTTACATAGTTATCCAATTCGAAGACTTCGACCGTATCGTTAACCGGAATATGAAGAAGAGTGTAAGTGCAGTAATCCCACTCTCCGCAAGGGAAACTGTCTTGTTTAGTTTGCTCATCACATTTCAAAGTTCTAAGCATATAAATCTTTTCCCAGGTTCGTTCATCATCAGGGAAATCAAAGAAATCTCTGCGTTTTTCAATGTCACCAAAGGTGAAGGTTTGCACGATGAGTGAATCACCAACTGCAGAAAACAGCGGGAAGATCAAGATAGACAAGATAGTGAATAATATGGTTTTCTTCATATCTGATCCTTTTTTATTTTAATTCAACATTCCGATGTTAATATTGATCGATATTAACAAGATTTACAAAAATATAATCCTCTGGGAAAAACCATTTCAAGGTTTTCTTCACAAAACATATTGTTCATCGCACTTTATGTAAATCAATCTCTCATCCCTTCGATCGTCTCGATATGCAATTCTTTTCCTGTGATCAATTCCGTATCAAACGATTCGCATTTTTCGCAGAAAAAAATCGGTTCATTCAGGATCGTTTCTTCTCCGCAGTTTCTGCATTTTATCCTCACATCGATTTCTTTCATAATTAGTTTGGCATCTGCAAAACCTTCATATTCGGTTTTCATCAAGTCAAAATGCATCATCATTACTTCTTCTACGATCTGATGGAATTTCCCGACAATGATCTTAACTTCTTTGATCTCGACCAGCTTTTCTTTATCTTTTATCTCTTTGGCTATTTCAAATAACGAATGAACTATTGCTCCTTCGTGCATAATTTTTCCTTTTTTTACCGCAAAGACGCAAAGAGCGCAAAGGTTAAGTTTCTCATTCAACCATGAAAGCGTTAAGCAGGAAGAAGTCTTGAAAGAAACATTTTCATGGTTCTGTTATTCCTGATATCTGAATTTTCCATTCACGAATTTATGAAGAATACTGGAAATAAATGTTTGATATGGTAAACCTTCTTGAATCGCCTTTCTCTGTAATTCTTTCAAATCCCGGGAAGAAATTCGGATGTTTACTCGTTTATCTTTTTTTATCGTATTTCGAGCATATAGTCTTAATTCCGAACTTCGTTTTTCAATATTACCCGAAGTTCTCCATTCTCCATTCTCAAAAGATTTGAGTATTTCCATATCATCCTTATCAAAATTATTTTTCATCTTTTTTCTCCAAATATTTACTTGTTGCTTTTCTGCTTGGAATTATTGTTTTCAGGAATATTTCTGTGTCCGATTCAATATATGGGACTAAACAAGCATAATTCTCAATATTAATCACAAAAATATTCTGGTTTGGATATTTTTTTTGTTTGGATGTTCCAGGTCATCAAGAAGACCATCGTTTTCCAGGTAAAATAGGACATCTTCAAAAGAAATACCTCGGTTCTTTTTTAACCAGATATTCTTCTCTTTACTCCAATTAAATATCTTCATAAAACAAATCTAATCCAATGTGTGCATTTTGGCAACAAAAATATTGCATACCTTGAAAAAGTCTCTTTCAAATTATTCTATCAATTGACTCTTTCAAGGTTCAGCAAAACAAGTTTTATTCTATGAAATCAACATTTTTGAAAACTGTATTACAGACAACCTTGAAAGTGTTAATTAGTAAGAGATTTTGAGAGAAACATTTTCAAGGTTCTTCTTTGCGTTCTTCGCGTCTTTGCGGTTAACATATTCTCGGTAGAGGGTCACTTTCCAGCATCAAAAGCGGACGCAATCCACCAATAGAAGTTCGCAGATAAACGCCTTTCACTTCGTTTGTGACTTCTCCGATTATTGCGGATTCTTTTCCGTGTTTGTGTTTTTTCATCACATTTATCAGTTTGGAAGTTTCTCCACTTATGAATGAAACCAGTTTCCCTTCATTTGCCATATAAAGAGCATCCAGACCGAGAAGACCGCAAACTGCTTCCACTTCTTCTTTGATGGGAAATTCCTTTTCATCGATGATGATTCCGAAACCGGTATCTTCTGTCACCTCGTTTAGAATTGTCGCAACCCCGCCACGGGTAGCATCTCGCAGAAAGTTCACATTTCCATGTTTCAGCATTAATTGAACAAGTTCATTCAAAGAAGCACAATCGCTTTGTGGAGCTGGAGTAAGCCCCAGATTTTCACGAGCATTTATTATTGCTACAGTGTGATCACCCAAAGTTCCGTTAATGATAATTCTATCTCCGATTTTTATATTTTTTGAAGAAAGGTTCACACCTTCGGGAAGAAAACCAATTCCTGTAGTTGTGATATAAATTCCGTCTGCTTTACCTTTTTCCACAACTTTCGTGTCTCCGGCAATGATCTTTACATTTGCTTCTTCCGCTGCTTTTTGAACAGATTCAGTAATTGTTTTCAGGTCGTTGATTTTGAATCCTTCTTCTATAATATAAGTAATCAACAGATATTTCGGGATCGCTCCTTTCATCGCAACATCGTTCACAGTTCCGGTTACAGATAATTTTCCAATATCTCCACCCGGAAAGAAGATCGGTTTGATTACATGCGAATCTGTAGTAACTACCATTCTGTTCTCGATTTCAACAGCATCTTCAAGAGAAGGAAGTTTAAAATTTTTATCGAAAATATCATTGATCAATTTTCTTGTTAGTCCCGCTCCACTGCCGTGACCAAGAGCTATTATTTCTTCTTTCATTTTTTCCCTTTTTTTGGAAAGCATCAACCGTGTTGATGCATAAAATAACATGGTTATTTTACTCCAAATCAATCATTCGTAAAGTTTTTATCGGTTGTTAAAACTTCACAATCCGGCAACTGCCGGATTAGTAAGTTTCTTATTCGTTCAATCCGTGAGAATCCGCCTGCCAGGTCGTAGATTTATCGAAGACTGGTGAGCCAATCATCTTTCATACTTAAAATATGCAGCACAACTTCCTTCCGACGAAACCATACATGGTCCAATCGGATGTGATGGATTACAGGCTTTTTCAAACAATGGACATTCCGGTGGAATGATCTTACCTTTCAGAACATCAGCACATCTGCAGCCTGTATTTTCTTCCACTTCCTTCAAAGTAATTCCATACTTTTTGGAAGCATCGAATTCTGTGAATTCTTCTCGAATTCCTAAACCTGACTGCGGAATCCAACCAATTCCCCGCCAAAGAGCATCTTCAGTATGCAAAACCGTATCGATCACTTTTTGGGCATTCCTGTTTCCGGTCAGATTCACAACTCGATTATATTCATTCACGATTGCCGGTTTGTTTTCTTCGTTTTGAAGTGTAAGATATTTCACTGCTCGCAAAATATCGAGAGGTTCGAAACCTGCCACAACACCGCCGATTCCGTATTTTTCAGGCAAGTTTTTATACGATTCCGCTCCAATGATCACGCTCACATGACCCGGAAGCAGGAAACCATCCAGCTGAATATCTTCTGCAGAAAGAAGTGCTTCTAATGCTGGTGGAACGAGTTTGAAAGCGGGAAAGACAGAGAAATTTTTCAGATTCTTTTTCTTTGCCATCAAGATGGTTTGAGCGATACCGGGAATGGTCGTTTCAAAGCCGATTCCAACGAATACAGTTTCTCTATCTTCTGCAAATTTCAAAGCATCGAGTGGAGAATAGACCATCCTCACATCCAAACCTCTGGCTCTGGCTTGCTCAAGAGTTTCTTCTTTTCCCGGAACTCGCAGCATATCACCAAAAACCGCAATCGTTACGCCGTCTAACTTCATCAATTCATCGATCAAAGAACTCGGTGTTACACAAACAGGACAACCCGGACCCGAGATCAACGAAATATTGTTCGGAAGCAGTTTTCGGATTCCCCAATGTCCGATCGCCATGGTATGAGAACCGCAAACTTCCATTATCTTAAGCGGTTTTTCCCACTTTTTCAATTCTTCTACGATCTCATTGATCGCTTGAGGATCACGGTATTTTTTCAGATTAAGTGACGGCATAAGTGTCCATTTCCTCAAATATCTTCAAAGTTTCATGCGCATCTTCTTCTGTAATAACATTCAAGGCAAAACCTGTGTGCATCAAAACCCAATCTCCGACTTTGGCTTCCGGAGTAAAAGAAAACATTATTTCTTTCGTTACTCCACCCAGGTTTACAATACCTTTTTCACCTTCAATTTCCACTACTTGAGCTGGAATTGCTATACACATATTTTTCTCCTCTAACAGCTTACGAATTTGTGCAAACACTTCGGAATGTTTGATTTTAATCTCAAAACAATCGGAAGACCTTTCATCTTTCCCCTGGAAAGTTGATGAACATTCCGATGTTTAAACATTCCGGTTCGCTACCATTACTTGACCAACCGAAATCGAACCATCATTTGGTGTCAATTCCGAAGGCAGAAAAACTTCAAAACCGTTCTTTTCCAATATGAATTTCAAACCTTCCAAAATGACTTCATTCTGCATTACACCGCCGGAAAGTACAACTTTTTTGGTCCCTGATAATTTATAAGCCTTTTGCACACAATCCAAAGTAAATTTTAAAATTGTATGATGAAATTTGCGAGCGATAGTTTCAGGAGCGGTATTTTTTGAAATATCTTCGGCAATTTCAGAAATTATATTTTTTATTCTAATAATCTGATCATCTATATTATAAGAATAAAATTCTTCCTCGAAAACAGGTTTATTTTGACAGAGAAATTCCAGAGCCATTGCACTTTGCGCTTCAAACGATATTTCAGGATACAAACCAAGCATCGCAGCGACACAATCGAACAATCTTCCCATACTCGAAGTTTGGAAAACATTGAAATTATTCTGCAATTGTTTTGAGATGATATTTTTCTCCAAATCTGAAATATCTTCTAAAAAAGAAATATCGATGCCAAATTTGGAAAGATAAGCAAAAGCGATCCTGATCGGATGTTTGATGGCAGCATCTCCTCCGGGAAGCGGCATATAATTCAGATGAAATAAACGCTCGCATTTTTCATATTCAACGAGCAGAATCTCACCTCCCCATATTTTCCCGTCTGTTCCATAACCTGTTCCGTCATAAGAAATTCCGATAACCGGTTCATCGAGATGATGTTCTGCCATAATTGCGGCAATATGAGCGTGATGGTGTTGAACTTTTTTCAGTGGAAGGTTCAAATTTTCCGCAAATCTGGTTGTCATATAATCAGGATGAAGATCGCAGGCAATTAATTCCGGCTCAAGTTTGAACCATTTTTTATACTTCAAAAAAGTTTCAATGTAAAAATCAAGAGTTTCTTTACTGTTGGAATTTCCGATATAAGGAGATAAAAATAGAGATTCTTCTTTGGATAAAGAAAAAGTGATCTTCAGTTCTGCACCCGCTCCTAAAGTTTGTTTTGTTTGGAATGGCAATTTTATCGGAGTTGGAACAAATCCTCTCGACCTTCTGATCATAATATTTTGAGATTCTGAAGCACGAATAACGGAATCATCGGAACGGTTTAAAATGTGACGATCGTGTGTTAAAAAAGCATCACATAATTTTATCAATTCCTTTTCTTCAACCGCAATTGGTTCATCGTGAAAATTTCCGGAAGTCATGATGAGAAAAGGTAAATCTTTATTTAAGATTTGATAATGATGAGGAGCGTAAGGTAAAAAAACTCCGATATTGGGATTTTGTGGTGCTATATTTGGAGCAATTAGATATTCTCGCTTTTCTCGTTCCCAAATTGAATTTGGGAACGAATCATCGATTGATTTTGACTCAAATTCTGTTCCCAAATTCAATTTAGGAACAAGATATTTATTTTTTTTCGGCAAGATCAAGATCGGAGCAGCAGGTGATTTCAGTAATTTTAACTGCTCATTATTTATTTCGACAATATCCTGAATTCTTTCCGGAAAACACATCACAGCAAAAGGTTTATGCGGACGATTTTTTCTTTTACGAAGCTCCTCGACCGTTTCGTAATTAGCAGCATCACAGGCAATATGAAATCCTCCGATCCCTTTTATTCCGACAATTTTTCCATTCTTCAAAGCTGAAATTGTATTTTGGATCGGATCACCTTCGACTTCCCGGAAAGTTTTATCCAGAAATTTTAGTTGAGGACCGCACTCCGGACAGGCAACAGGTTGAGCGTGAAATCTGCGATTCAAAGGATTTGTATATTCATCTTTGCAGTAATCACACATTTTAAAATGTTTCATTGAAGTGAATGGTCGATCGTAAGGCGTATTTTCGATGATAGAATAGCGAGGTCCGCAATTTGTGCAATTTATAAAAGCGTATTGAAAGCGAGGATCTTTCGGATCATTAAATTCGTTCACACAATCTTCACATACAGCAAGATCGGGAGAAATAAGAGTCGAACCTGCGGTTTTGGAACTTATTTTTATTTCGAAATTTTGATAATTCTTATCAGGATGTTTTTCAAATGTGAATTCTTTGATTATAGAAGCCGGAGGTAACTCTGTTTTAATTCGATGAACAAATGTATTTATAGAATCTTCCGAACCTTCTACTTCGATCTGAACGCCATTTGTCGAATTCAACACGAAACCTTTCAAATCCAGTTCTACTGCAATTTTATAGACAAAAGGTCTGAAACCTACTCCCTGCACTATCCCGTTGATCAATATCCGATACATTTTCACCTCAAGAAAATCGATGTATTTCTTTTAAATGATGGTTTTTAAGTCAAGTGTGAATTATTTA
>Ga0136651_10002469_pt1 | contig 10157 bp, 8 predicted proteins | sample Mar14236cmmetaG_FD_94867 | JGI IMG/M metagenome (GOLD analysis project Ga0136651, IMG submission 94867) | Marine hydrothermal vent microbial communities from Guaymas Basin, Gulf of California to study Microbial Dark Matter (Phase II) - Marker... ...
ATGTAAAGCTCGGCCCCGTCGGTGAACAGGATCAGTCCCACCTTGTCATTATTGCGGACCGCCGAGAAGGCCAGTACGCTTCCCAATTCGGCCATCATCTCCCGTTTGCTCCAGGTGGCGGAGCCGAATTCACCCGAGGCGCTCACGTCGATGATGAGCATGATGGTCAACTCCCTCTCCTCGGTGAATTTCTTTACATGGGGCCGTCCAGTGCGAGCGGTTACGTTCCAGTCGATGGCCCTCACATCGTCGCCCGGGACGTACTCCCTCACCTCGTCGAAGTTCATGCCGCGGCCCTTGAAAACGGAGTGGTAACGCCCTGCAAGGGTCTCATCCACCAGGCGGTTTGTCTTTATCTCAACCTGGTGGACCTTACTGAGGATTTCGCTGCTTATGCGGGTATCCATGCCCCTTTTCCTTTCTCTGATCGTTAACCCAATATTGGAGAGGCTTTTCCTCAGGGCACCGGAATGGTGTCCAGGACCCTCCGGACAATATCGTCGCTTGTCAATGCCTCGGCCTCCGCCTCATAGGTGATGATGACTCGATGCCTGAGAACGTCCATGGCAATCGATTTGACGTCTTCAGGGGTGACGTATCCCCGGCCCTGGAGGAAGGCCAGGGCCTTGCTTGCCGACTTGAGGTTTATGCTCGCCCTTGGAGATGCCCCGTTCTGGATGTAGGGCTTAAGATCAAGGCCGTAGGCCTCGGGATCGCGGGTCGCGTACACCAGGCTTACGATATAGTCCTTGACCTTTTCATCCATGTATATGGTTTTCACCACCTGGCGCGCCCTGATGATGTCCTCCACCTGAACCACCTGATTTACCTGAACGGTTTGATCCATGGTCTCAACCACGTCTAAGATGACACGTTCTTCAGATACCGAAGGGTAGGTGACGGTTACCTTCAGCATGAAACGGTCCATCTGGGCCTCGGGCAGGGGATAGGTCCCCTCCTGCTCAATGGGGTTCTGGGTGGCCATCACCAGGAACGGGTCCGGAAGCGGATAGCTCTCCTCTCCAATGGTTACCTGTCTCTCCTGCATCGCCTCGAGGAGTGCACTCTGGACCTTTGCGGGGGCCCGGTTGATCTCGTCTGCCAGGACCAGGTTTGAAAATACCGGACCGTGCTTGACCACGAACGACACGTCTTTCGGGTTGTAGATCTCCGTGCCTATAATATCGGCCGGAAGCATGTCGGGCGTGAACTGTATCCTCCTGAATCCGGTCTGAATGGCGGCGGCCAGTGTCCTCAGGGCCAGTGTCTTGGCCAGGCCGGGGACACCCTCGAGCAGGATATGGCCGTTTGAGAGGAGTCCCACCAGGAGGCGGTCAATGAGATATTTCTGCCCCACGATGACCCGGCTCAACTCCTGCTCCAAGGGCCTCACCCACCCGGATGCCCTCTGAACGGAATCACTGATGGTCTGTATGCTCGTAAACTGAGGACCGTCCGGTCTTGCGGCCCCTCCTGGAGGCCTTGAATAGTTCTCGTATGTCCCCAACCCCCTCTCCTGAAACCTCTCTGATGGTCGAATGTTCATAGTATCTCCTTTCTCTCTGATTTTTGCTTATGAGCGGGTCGTCCCGGAGGGCCTTTCCCGCCGAGGTTGCAGGCAAGGTAGCACCCGAGTCTTGCCGTAACCTTTCGGGAAGATTACAAGTTGGTAATGAAGGAGAAAATCGAGGCCTATGGGGGGTAAGTCCCGGGTACGCTTACAGCGGGAGTATAGACTTCCAGATAAAGATTTTGGACTGCGTTATCGGTCGGAATCGTCGACGACGTACTATGGGTACGACTTACTCCGATTCCTCCCTCTGGCCTTGCAAAATCATTATCTGAAACTCTATAGATATTTTCAGCCGAACTGCCGGGAAAGATATCCTGAAAACCAACGCTCTTTCCGCCCCGTGAGAACAGGGATCTTCCTGTCAGGGTACGGACTTGAAAGGGGCCTGAAAGAGGCTGTCCCTCCAACCATGGACACGGTTGTATCATAGAGCATATTCAGTCGGGAAGACGGCGCATGACCGAGGAATTGGGAACGAGACCGTTTTTGAGCAGGGGGTGGCACTCTTATGCGGGGCTCCACATGGGGAGGGTTCGGCGATCTTAATTTTCTTCATCGTCTCAAGAAAAATAAACCTTCAAGAAGTCACTTCTTGAAATCCTGGACTGAGTAAGGATTGTTCGTAAAGTCGATTCTTTCAGGACCGGATGATTCGGAATTGTAAGTGGCGTGCGTGTGCCATCAGGATTTTCTCTCAGCATCGCAATGTGATTTCCTTCCTGGACCAACCGAAAGCCGAGTTGCTCCAGAACGCTTATGACTTTTCGAAGGGGGGCATCTGATGGAAATTTCGCCATTAGACGGAAACCCGAGCCTCGGCAATGAATGCCTCCACAATTGAAGGATCGAAATCGAGTTCGTTAGGGCCGAAAGTTTCGATATGAAATTTGATGGCTGATTTCACATCATCCAAAGCGGCCTCATAAGAATCACCCTGCCCGACGACCACTCCCTTTAAGCCAAGCGGATAGGCAACGTATACATCTGGATGCTTTTCAACAACTATTTTAAATTGTTTCATTTTTACGCTCCAACGCTCAGGTTGTCTTAGTTTTAATAACATATCAGAGATTCGGAAGCTTGTGAAGAACGTAATTCGCTTCGCTCACAATTGGAATGCTGGGATAATGGGTTTTGGGAAAATGGAGAATTGGTGTTGTGGCAACATTCATCTTTACAAGTCATCCCGGCAGGACTATAAGATTCGTGAACAGATCGCAAGCTCTGATTTATCTGGTTTCACGGGAAAGACTGGAAAGCCATATGCGAATCGTGCTTGTACACCCGGTAGGCTCAAACTGGGTGCCGGGGAAAAAAGATGTGACGGCCACTGCCAACAGGATGGCCCCCTTGGGCCTCCTCTCCATTGCCGCCTATCTGGAGGGCGAGGGGCATGAGGTATTTGTCCATGACTGTCTGGGTCCCAGGGCCCCGCAGGGTAATGAGGCCAGCGCCGGAATAATCCTGGGAATGAACCCCGATCTGGTGGGCTTTTCCGCAACCACCTCCGGTTTCCTGGACGGCTACGATCTCGCCACCCGGATCAAGGCGGCCAGGCCCGGGATCAGGATCGTATTTGGCGGGGTTCATGTGTCTGCCATGGGTGGGACACTCCTGGACCGGTTCGAGCATATAGATTATCTGTGCATGGGAGAGGGAGAGGCCACCCTTGCCGAGCTTGCCTCGGGTGAAGAACCTGCCCGCATTTCAGGTCTGGTATGGAGGGATCAGGGAGTAGCGGTGTCCAACCAGCCACGACCCTACATCCCTGACCTGGACAGTCTCCCTTTTCCTTCGTACGAAAAACTCGCCGGGTTTCCAAAGGGCTATAACCTTCCGCTCTTCAGTTATATCCTGTCGCCGGGGGCAACCATGGTTACGAGCAGAGGTTGCCCCTACCAGTGCTCCTTCTGCGACCGGTCTGTTTTCAGGCGGGAGTACCGTTACAACTCGGCCCAATACGTGTATGAGCATATGAGGTATTTGCGGAAGCGATTTGGGGTCAGGCATATCAACATCTACGACGATCTCTTCACAGCCCACCGCAGAAGGATTACAGAACTCTGTGACCTCCTTATCTCCAGGCCGCTCGGCATGCAGTTCAACTGCGCCGTTCGGGCCGGACACTGCGATGACGAACTCCTTGAGATGCTGAAGAAGGCCGGGTTCCTGCAGTTATCCCTTGGGATTGAAACAGGCGACCCTGGCCTCATGAAGACCCACAAGCCGGGTGTTCACCTTGAGGAGGTCTGCGATACGGTGAGGCGTATCCAGGCAAAGGGCCTCCGGGCCAAGGGGCTCTTTATTATGGGACTTCCGGGGGAAACCCGGGAGTCGATCCTGAAGACCAGCGATTTTGTCATCTCCCTCGGTCTTGACGACATGAACATGTCCAAGTTCACGCCCTTTTACGGGGCCCCGTTGTGGGCTTCCATTGATGAGGAGGGGACCTTTGATCATGACTGGCGTAAGATGAACTGCCTGAACTTCGTGTTTGTTCCAAAGGGGATGGAGTCAAGAGAGGAGCTTGATCAGCTCTACAACAGGCACGTAAAGCGTTTCTACACCGATCCCGGCTGGCGCAGGAGGTTTCGAGGGCGCATCTGGGAGCACAGGAGGAGCCTTATCTACTTTCTAAGGAACCTGCCCACCTTCCTCGGGGCCATGCGGAACTTCGAGCCTGAAAAGGAGTCATGACCACTGAGGATCATGTGGGCCTTTTTCTGGGCCGACCTTATGCTTTCCTCTACCTGTCGGCAGTAGCGGTCCATCTCTTCCGGATCTGCCTTCCTGGGAAATAAAAGCGGTTTGTCCACAAGGATAACCTGCCGGGAAAAGGGAAGTGGGATGTAGGCCCGGTTCCAGGATTTCTCGAACACATATCTGCGTGTTACGGACACACCCACCGGAAATAGCGGTACGCCCGTCTTCTGGGCAAGCATGACGATGCCCGGCTTGCACACCCCGCGGGGGCCCTGGGGGCCGTCCACCGCAAGGACAACGGGATGGTCCCGCCTGAGTGCCCTGATCAGGGCTAGGAGCCCGCCCACGGCCCCCCTTGTGGATGAACCCCGGGTCACCCTGTAACCTAATACCCGTGCTCCCCTGGCCATGATCTCCCCGTCCCTGGAGTGGCTCACCAGGATCGTAAGGCCAAGGCCGCCAAAATGGGGCATGAGTGCCAGCTCATCCCCGTGCCAGTGGGCCACCGCATAGGGGGCGCCGGGGGCCGGCATGTCTCCCATGCCCACAAGCTCGGTGCGGATAAGGCCAGATGCCAGTTTCATTATACCGGCGGCCCACACGGGCCAGCGGTTGTCAAACCATTGGCTGTAAAAAGACCTGTCCATGATGAAAAACCGAGGGCCTGCTGTCTCCGGCGCTCTCTCCGGGGATGTTGCTGTCCGTGACAGTCTGAGTCGGTTCAATCAGATCCCTCAGGTGCAGGCGGGATAGGGGGATCAGTCATCCGGGACCCAGCAGGCCCCCTCCCCGAGAAGGCCGACCCTAACAAGCTTACCGGATTCAAGGGGGAATGGCAACCCGGAAACCTCCCTCCAGGACAGGATGGCTGTCAGACGGGCCCCCTGTGGGTGCTCCAGATGTACTTTCATTACAGACTCTGTGCGGTCAAGGCCCACAATACGCATATCTACCCGAGACAGATAATCCCGATTTTCATTTACGGGAAAAAGATCAACGGCCCAGCTGGGCACAGCAAGACAGAACCTTTCCGGCCTTTTAGCCGAATCCTGTAAGGGATCAGGGATACAGATCCCTAACCCCCTTAAAAAAAGCCCGCCCTCGGGGCCGGTTTCAGCGGGAATGAAGTTCTCCATGCCCAAGAGTTCGGCCACAAAGCGGTTTTTGGGCCGGCTCAGGCCATGCTCCGGCCGTCCCTCCTGGACTATGGCTCCGTCTTTCATTATCAGCAACCTGTCCGCCAGGAAGAATGCCTCACTCAGATCGTGGGTGATATGGAGGATGCTCACCCCTATTTCCCTGTGTATCCGTTTCAATTCACCGCGGAGCCTGTCCCTGGTAAGGCGATCCAGGGCGCTCAGGGGTTCATCCAGTAGGAGCATGTGGGGATCAAGAACAAGGGCCCGGGCCAGGGCCACACGCTGGCGTTCACCCCCGGACAGGAGCCGCGGTCTCCGGTCCAGGATATGCTCGATCCCAAGGAAACGGGCCATCTCCCGAACCGCCCGGTCCACCTCTCCGCGGGTCATGCCCTTCAGTTTCAGACCAAAGGCGACGTTGGCGTATACGGTCAGATGGGGGAAAAGGGCGTAGTCCTGGTACACCACCCCCAGGTGGCGTCCCTCCGGGGGGATATGAGTCACGTCCGAACCCTTGAGATATATGGTGCCTGAATCAGGATGGTTTATGCCGGCGATGGTCTCAAGGAGTACCGTTTTTCCGGTACCTGTGGGCCCCAAAAGGACAACGTATTCCCCCTGCCTTACCTCCAGTGACACCCTGTCAAGGCTGAAGTCCCCCAGGTTGAGGGATATGTCCTCCAGTCGAAGCAATCAACCCTCCTTTCTGGGCTCGGCCAGCCACCTCAAGAGGGCGAAGATCAGGAGGCAGAGTAGTATGAGGAGTACGGCCACGGGTTTGGCGTATTTGAGGCCATAGGCCTGGAACCTCTCCCATATGAGGATAGGGGCGGTCATCGGGTGGTAGGTGAGGATTACAACCGCCCCGAATTCGGAGATGCCCCGGGCCCACATCATGATACCGCCGGAGAGAACGGGCCGCCAGGCAAGGGGAAGGGTTACGCGGAAAAAAGACTGCCACGGTGATGCCCCTAATGTTCGGGCCACCCTTTCCAGTTTGGGGTCCACCGCAAGGAAGCCGTCCCTAGCCGCGTTCACCAGAAAGGGGAGTGAAACGTAGGCCATGGCCAGGCTGATGCCCAACTCCGTACCCACAAAGTCCAGTCCCACCTCTTCAAGGGCCTTTCCCAGGAAAAAACTGCGGCCATAGACCATGAGGAGGGCAATACCCGCGGCAGTATGGGGAATCATGACGGGCAGGTCCACCAGGCCCTGGACAAGGCTCTTCCCCCTGAAGTTCCAACGGGCCAGAAGATATGACAGTGGGATACCCAGGACGGTGCAGACAACGGTTGCCCACAGGGCGGCTCTGAGGGTAAGAAAGATCGAGTCCATCACCTCCCTGTCCGCGACCGCGGATCTCAGTGCCTCAGGATCGGCACTCAGAATCATCCTCAGGAGGGGGACTGACACAAGGATCAGAAGAAGTAGACTGAGTCCTGAAAAGGCAAGTTTGAACCCCTTTCTGCCTGAAAAGGGTTTGGTCGGGCTGTTCATGGGCTTTACCTGAGTTCGACATATCTGCGAAGCAGTGGTGGCAAGCGATCCACTTTTCCCGTGGCCTCGGGCGGTGAGATGGGGGGCTGTCCCTGCTGCCGCATGATCTCCTGCCCTTCAGGTCCCACGACAAACGAAACGAACTGAAGGGCCGCGTCCCGGTTCGGTGCCCCCCTGGGGATGGTTATGCCGTAAACCATGGGCTTGCCCCTCTTTACGATAAATTCTCCAGGCTTCCTGCCGCTGATCTTTATCTTCGCCTCCCTGTAAAATGCCTCGTACCGGGCCGATTTCAGATTGATCCGGGCCGGAAGCCGTACAAAGGGCATGCTGTGCTGCTCGCATACAGAGCGGTATATGAACAGGTAGTCGATCTCGCCCGCCTCAAGCATGGCTATTAGATCGGTCTCCTTGGGCCTCACGTTCTTGGGGGGACAGCCCTTTACAAGCTTCTGGTAAAGTCCGGGGGCCTGGTAGTACTTCTCAGCCAGCTGCCAGACCAGCATGGTGCGGTATCCGCAGGGATCTGAGTTGGGATCGGAACGGCCGTACTCCACACCCTGCCGGAGCAGGATCCTGTACCAGTTATCCATGTTGATCTCTTTGGAAAGTCTCGATTCGGGCCTGTACATTATGGCCATCTCGTTGGTTGCAAAGGAAATATTCCAGTCCGCGTATCGGGGAATGAGCAGATTTTCGATCACAGTGTAGTCGGCCGATGCCATTACGTCACATGGTCGCTTGAGATCCGTGATCTTTCGGGCACACGTCCGCGACCCGGCCGCCTCGAGCTCTATGCGGACCCGGGGATGTATGGAGGTGAACTTCTGCTTCATCACCCTGAAGGGAACTGCGAGGGATCCGGCGTTAAAAACGATCAGTCTTCCGGTAGGTTCGGCCCGGAGGGGGGATGAGAAGAAGATATGGGCCAGGAGTAGCAGCACCGTTACAAAAGAAGATCCTGGGGAAAAACAGGTCCTTTTCATAGATCAGGGCTCCTTTCCTTGGTCCGCGTCATAGGGGAAGACCATCTTGCCGCACATATCCAGGTTATATCCTGCAAGATCGGTCTGAAGGTCTCTGAAGGCAGGTTCGTTCAGGAGCCCGAGGAAGAGCTGAACCCCTTTTTCAAAGAACCGGTCCTTTTGTATAAGGAAATCGAACCGCTCCCAGCGAAGGGGGATAAAATCCAAATCCAGGAGCCCGGCAACGGCCCTTATGGCCAGCCCGGCGTGAGCCCTGCCCGAGAGGACCTCTAATCCCACCTCAAGATGACGGGCCATCTCACGGTCGTAGCCCTCGATGCGTGCGCCCTCTATTCCCGCCTTTGAAAGTTCCCTGTCCAGGAGCACCCGGGTTCCTGTTCCCAGGGGACGGTTCACGATCCTCATGCCTGGTCGGCCAAGGTCCTTTATACCTTGAATATTTTCAGGGTTGCCTTTTCCTACGAGGATCCCCTGTTCCCGTTTGCAGAAGTTGATCACCCCGGGCATCTGTCCAAGCTCTTCCCGGGCCACCCCGAAGTTGTACTCCTGTTCGTTTTCCTGGAGCAGGTGGCTTGATGCAATATGGCAGAGGTTGCGTCTCAGGGCGCGGATTCCACCCAGGCTCCCTAAGTTGCCGAATACGGCAACATTTTCAGGGTAGAGCCGATTGAACAGAGAAACGGCCTTATCCAGAAGGATATCGTTACTGCCGGCTATGATGAGCAGACCGTGGTACGGGGGGAGAGGATCGGTTGTCTTAGGGTAGTTGATGGTCCTGTTCTCCAGCCACTGCTCAACGAGATGCCGTGGAAAGAGCCACTTGCCCGTGGCCTTTGTGGCGGGAAGCCCCTTCTCCGCGATAAGGGTATAAACCATCTTTTCGTTAATGTTGAGGAAACGCGCGATCTCCCTGGTGGTAAACAGCGTAGTGTTCTCCATATCTCCTCCTCCATAGTCTGCCAGTAATAGAGCATATTTGTCATTGGCAGTCAATAAGAACTTGATAGAACAATTCTTGAACCCATACGGACCAAAAATTACACGTGCTGTCCCAACATCCCCCACGGGGCCACGGTCATGAAGCTCTCGGGCCCACCGGCCCAGGTACCCACCCTGACCGGCTTGGGTCTAATCATACTGTCGGCCCTCCTGGTCGGCATCACCTTTCTTGTAATCGGCAGGCAGAAGAAGGCGTCATGCTGACCCTGACCCCCTGCCCCTTTATAGATAAAAGGGGCAAGGGGCCTGTGGCCCGCGCCCTCTTGACAGAGGATACCCCGTGATCATCATTCTCCCACGACAAGTTTTCCCTTTTTCAGGATGAGCGTCCCCATGGCCACGGTCGCTGAACGGATCCTGGATTCTCCTGATACCGAGGTAAAGCCGGTATCCAGACCGCTCTCAAGGGCTATCTGTCTGTTCGTGTTCAGGGTAACGTCCTCGGAGTATGAGCCCTCTCTTACCTTGAGGACAGCCGTTCCGGAGGCCTCGTTAATTGCCGTCTGAATGGAGGAATAGCAGGGGGAATGATCAGAGCAGTTCCCGTCGGCAGCCACATAGGAGGCCAGGGCCGTCAGGGCGCCGTAGATAAGTATCTTTTCCTCATCCACGTACTGCCATCCCGCCTCCAGCAGGTCAATGTCGGTGGTACCTTCGGGAAGGGGCTCAATCCTTATGATGGTCGCTGTCCGGGACGCGGCTCCCCCGTTATGGTCCCAGTTAAAGTCATAAGGCCAGGTTACGTCCTGGTCTTCCGCGCTGCTGGCCTGATCCGGGGGACAGGGCGCCTTCTGGGGGGGAACCAGTCTGTACGGCCCTTCTCCCGTAAGTTTACTATCCCCGCCCAGGACCCCGGGTTCCAGGTCCTGGCCTTCCCTCTCGTAGGCGAGAATCATCTTCAGGCCACCGGGGTTTACTATCAGGTCCTTGTTGCTCCGTCCCGCGCATGATGGAGCGCTGTAATCGCACCATCCGGACACGGGATTAAGGGCCGTGTCGGCCTGGGTATCGTAATAGTAGACCGCTTCCGGATAAACCCCTTTCACATGATAGAGCTCGGGGTCCGAATCAATCTCCAGGGGATGGTAGTTTGACCATCCGTCCGGGGCGAATACCGTTATGCCAGTGGCGGTTGCCAGGATGCCGGCATCCTCGAGCAGATCCTCCACCGGTACCCCCGTGTACTGGACGTAAAAATCTCCCGAGCGGCTTGTGTTCATGAGCATGAACTGGGTGTGCCGGGTCAGGGCCTCTAACTGG
>Ga0136651_10002471_pt1 | contig 10153 bp, 9 predicted proteins | sample Mar14236cmmetaG_FD_94867 | JGI IMG/M metagenome (GOLD analysis project Ga0136651, IMG submission 94867) | Marine hydrothermal vent microbial communities from Guaymas Basin, Gulf of California to study Microbial Dark Matter (Phase II) - Marker... ...
TTATTGTTCCGAAGGTTCTGATAATTTTGGTCGTATCGTTATATTTATTCTCGAAATATTCAGGGATAGTAAGGGCGCGGTTATTTTCGGATTCGACCCGGAGTCGGCGCGAAACAAACATCCATGAGAATAAAATCCCTGATGTACATCCGATAACAACCCATAATTCCGAAAGTCCCGATGCAAATACCACCCCCGGCAGACCCAGAAGGAGCCAGGCCGATTCGCCCGAAGCCCGCTCGGAAAATGTTACTACCCAGACTCCGAGTCGGCGACCGGCCAGGACATAGTCGGCCAGCGTTTTGTTGAAACGGAATGTTAGAAAACCGACAACCAGCAGAATAAGCAAATAGGTGATAAAACCGATAAGGGTGGCGCTCATTTCGACACCTCCTTACCGGTTATGAAATAGTAAACGACCCCGATAACGACAAGAATTATCGGCGGTGCGAAGAGCCAGAAATATGTCCAGAAATTCATACCCGGAAATCCTTAAATATTACTGTTTCGAATAATCCTCACTATTAGTTTGCCGGTCAACCCATGCAGACTCAAAAAACAGAGAGTCTTCATCGGTTATTTTATAATTATCCCGTTTTTTCTTGATAATGGCAAAAGCATAAGCCTGTCCGGTGGCGACTATCGATAAAACATATCCCCATATTATCAGGAATATTAAAAATAGCGAGATTGCCATAATATATCCGGCAAGACTTTCGGATGTAACCTGAGTTGGAAACAATGGTTCAAATCCGAAATTTATTCCGGGGAATAGATTGGCAATAAATTGTACAACCGGGCTGTCGAGCGGAAGATGACTTATGCCGGAGGCAATAATTTTATCGATTTTCGCCCCACCGCCGAGTCCGGTCATAAACTGCAGCAGCTGCACCGCCCGATAGGCAAAATAGGCAAAAACAAATGAGGCGACTTTGGCGGTTATAATAGAATATGCGGTGTAGCCGACCCATCTGACAGGCTGGCGGGTGATTGTCAAAAATGTTTCAACTATCGAGCGGAATGTTTCTCCCTTGTAATCGGCGGCGACTGCGGCCGGCATTATTAAAACCGATAAAAGCTGAATAAATATCGCCAGTGTTGTAAACAGGGCGACTATAAAATTAGGGAAGAAGAAGAAAACCGAATATAGCAGTTCGCCGATATACGGTATCCTTGTTATCAGTCCGACAATTATCCCCATAATTACTATCAAAGCGATAAAAAGAGCTATTACCAGCTCTGAAAGAAAAAGTTGTCTGATTCTGCCCAGGCCGAACTTTATCGATTGAATATATGATAAAAAGGGATTGCCACGGAGCTGCTCGAAATCGATTACAGCTACCACCATTGTTCCAGTCATAATGGAAAAAAGCGCCAAGAATGGACCTATATAATAATAAAACAGGATTGCCGGATAAGAGCTAAGGGCAAAATTATCAATCGGCAGTAAACCGTGATTATTATAAATATCCGGGATAGAATAACCCTCAATAATCAGACCCAGATATGCGCAACAGTTGAAGAGTATAAGAGCAATTAGAATAAATATCGACGATAATAATATCTTTTTGGCCCTGAGCGCTTTGGCCGGGACCGAAATTATATCTTTATAGTTGTAGTCGAAGTGAAATTCCACAACTGTCAATTTTATTCGAAATTGAATCCAAGTCAAGCCATTTTTCGATTATCTTGTTTGATCTGATGCGGCTGATTTTAGCTCAAGATAAAAAGAATTAATGTTGAAAAAATAAGATATTAGTGATATGTTTAGAATCGCAAATTGAACATTATATGAGAAGTATAGATATGTCAGGTAGCATAATCGAGCTGGTTGATGTCGCTCTGTCCGGCCATGGCGGAAAGAAGATATTTGCACATTTGAATTTCAGCCTCCCGGAAAGTGAAACGGCTGTAATCTCCGGACCGACCGGGGCCGGTAAGACACAGATGGTCAAACTCATTATTGGGAATTTGAGCCCCGATGCCGGTTCTGTATTTATTTTTGGCAAATTTGTCAAGGTGAATAAGCCGTGGCAGTTGGCCGGAATAAGAAAAAAAATCGGCGGGGTCGGGGGGGCTTTCAGATTGATATCGTATCAGACTGTATATGAGAATCTGCTTTATCCGATGATTCTGAATAAAAAGGCGGTTTCCTTTCAAAAAAATAGAATTGAACAGATTCTTAGTCGATTCGACCTTATCGGAAGAAGAAATGAAATGGCGGGCAATCTTTCGCAGGGGGAGAAGATCGAGACGATGCTGGCCCGGGCGATTATTGCCGATCAGCCGCTGCTTCTAATCGATGAGCCTTTGGCTGGAGTCGATGATAAGATGGCCGAAAGAATCAAACGACTTCTGGTAAGACTGTCAACGGCCGGGCACAGCATGGTCATTTTGACCAGTAATCCCGACCGGCTCGGAATTCCGGGCTCGATTAATCTCAGACTCGAAAACGGCGGACTGGTATGAACAGATTTAGGTTTATATTAAGAAAATTTATCGGTAACATAGTGAGCAGACCTATGGCGGCGCTGGGTTCACTTCTTTCGCTGTTTTTATTATTTCTCTTATTTGATCTGGTCTGGATAACATCGATGACGGTCAACAATTATTATGATAAAATAATTTCTGAAATTGATATCGAGGTTTTTCTTGATGACGCGATTCCCGATTCGACTATTACAATAATAAAAGATGTCATCGGTTCGCTTGACGGGATCGAATCTATCGACTTTATATCGCGGGATGATGCCCGTCGCAAACTCAACGATATGATAGGGGTCGATCTTCTGGAGGGATTTGAAAACAACCCGCTACCGCGTTCAATGATAATCTCTTTCGAACCGGATTATTTAAACAGCGACAATCTGAATACTCTAAATCGCGACCTTCAGCGGATGGCCGGTGTAACCGATATCTATTATCCCAGCCGCTGGCTGGTGAAGGCCGAATATACCAAATTGATTGTATCGGAAATATTGATTCTCCTTGGGATTGTGATAGCGGTGGCGGTAATCCTGAATACGATTCATTTTATTGTACTGTCGGCCCGAACCCGCGCCGAGGAGCTGGTTCAATTGCGGCTATTGGGAGCAGGACCTGCTTTTCTGGCGGTGCCTTATATTTTTGAAGGGGTTTTTTACGCTCTGGCAGCCTCGCTTGGCGGATTGGTTGTTATTCTATATGGTGTTGATCTGTTCAGTTTCAGAAATATCGATATTATTCTGCCCCCAACGGTAGAATGGTTTTATTTCTGTCTGGCCGGTTCCCTGATAGGTTTGATAGGCGGATATCTGGGAATTAGACGAGAGCTTTGATTATGCCGAAGATTAATAATATAGCCGCAGTCTATGTTGGTCTGGTCATGACCGTCTTTTGCTCAAGCCTGCTGGCACAATCAGATGATATTCTGGATCAGAAAAAGGAACTGGAGAAAATCAGGAGGGAGCTGGAAGACAGCCAGAAGGCACTCGACTCATTAAAAAGTATCGAAAAATCGGTCTTAAAAGAGATCAATAATTATGAACAGCAAGCCTCCGCCAATAAGGCTGTTTTAGAACGGCTCAATAATCGATTGCGTTCGGTTCGGAGAGCGGCGGAAAAATCAAAGCAGAAATTGGATAGATCCCGGAATCGATTTCAATTAACTGAGAGCCGGTATTTGAATAATCTCAATTATTATTATATGGGCGGACGGGGAAGGGAAGCGGATGACGCCGATGAGATGGATGACGAAAAAAACAGTTTTCGGCGAATGGTCTATATTAGAGCCCTGGCCGAATATGACAAAGAAGATTTGACAAAATCATCCAAGTATCTTGCTCTGGCCGAAGAGGATTATAGCAAATTGGTTAGCGAAGAAAAACTGGTTGGTGATGCCCGGAAAGAGAAAAAATCTGAGGTCGTGATACTCACTTCGCACAAAGAAAAAAGGGAGCGCGATCTGTCCAAACTTCGACGCAAAAAAGAGCGCGAGGCCGACCGCCTGATTACTTTATCGGAAACCGCCCGGCAGATGGAGGATTTGATAGCCAGATTGGAAAAGGCCCGAATGGAACGAGAAGGTTCCGACATTCTTACCCTGTTTGATTTCTCGACCGGAAATTTTCTTTCGTATAAGGGCGGCTTACCGGCTCCTCTGAAAGGAAAAATTACCAGCGGCTACGGATGGAAAACAGACAAAGTAACATTTTTAAAATCATTTTCACCCGGAATTGAAATTACCGGGAAGAAAAAATCGGCTGTAAATTCGGTCGCGACCGGTGTCGTCGCTTACATTGGAAACCTGCGCGGATATGGAAACTTCCTGATTATAGAGCATGAGGATGGTTATTACTCGATGTATTCCGGGCTGGAGAGCCTGATCGTTGAGGAGAATCAGGTGGTGACGCGCGGCGAAAAGCTGGGGAATACACCGACCGGAGTGATTAAGTTTGAATTGCGTCAGGGTCGAGATCCGATTGACCCGATTGAATGGATAAAAATTGACTCCTTTTAATAACATTATCGGCCAGGAAACGGCCAAAAAAATACTGCTAAGGTCATATGATAAAGAGAGACTGGCCTCAACTTACCTGTTTTACGGGCCGGATGGTATCGGCAAATGGCCTGCCGCAATTGCTCTGACAGCTCTGGCAAACTGCAGCGAACCTATAAAAAATTCAAACGGGAAGACCTCCGATGCCTGCGGTGAATGTGTCAATTGCCGGCAGATTCTAAATCTTACTTTTGCCGAGTTTTACCCTGCCTTGCCATTGCCACCTCATAAATCTGAGTCAGAGGCGATCGATTTGATAAATGAATTTATTGAGCGAAAAAAGAAGGAACCTTACGGTATAATCAGCTCCAGGCGGCAGACAACAATTCCGATTAAAACAGCCCGAGCCATAAAAAGAAAGGCGGCCATAAAGCCGCCGCCGGGATTGACAAGGGTCATCTTTTTCTACCAGATGGAAAAAATGCTGGCCGCCTCGGCCGATTCAGTATTGAAACTGATAGAAGAACCGCCGCCGAATACAATTATTATTTTAACGGCCAGAGATCCGGATAATCTTCTGGCAACGATTCAATCCCGATCGCAGAAAATCTCTTTTAAGCCAATTATTCCTGAAAGAATCAAAGAATATTTAAAAAGCAGGTATAATCTTTCAGGAAAACAGGCCGAACTGCTATCACGGCTTTCCGAGGGTTCAATTGGGCGGGCTGTTAATCTTATCGGCGATGACGATGAATCGCCGGTTCGGCAGATTGCTTTTCTTATTTTTAAGGCTCTCATTCAAAAAGATACACCTTCAGCGGTGGCGACAATTAATGACTTATTAAATCCGCGTAACCGAGGTGAGACCGAGCAGGTGTTGTTGTACTGGCAGTCATTTCTGGCCGATATTATTCAGATTAAATTTGGGAAAAACGCAGATAATATAATCAATTTGGATTTATTGGCGGAACTTAAGGCCTTTGCCGCCAGATTTATTGAATCGAATGATTTTTCCAAATTCGTAACCCATTTTGCCGATTTCAACACTGCTTTCCGGCGAAATGTTCATATTCGTCCGGCGATGACAGCTCTTGTTTTCGAATTGAGACGGTATCTCAATCAATCTTCTTGACTTAGCGTAGTATTTATATGATCTTTTTAAATTAAAGGAGAATTAAGTGCCTGATTTATATTTGGTAGGTTTCAAGGGGAACCGCAAGGAATATTTTTATAACAATTTTCATCATTCCCTGAAATTGTATGATTATGTTATTGTCCAGGTGGAAAGGGGCGAAGATATAGGATTGTTGCTTCAGAAAGCCTCCGGGGGAATGACCTTGCCCGATGAGCTACGTCCCGGAAGCATTCTCCGTCCGGCCAATGATGAAGATATGGCAAAAAGGGATGAAAATCGCGCGGATGAAGATTCTGCCTGGGAACGTACCCAGGAATTGATAGATAAGCATCAACTGGAGATGAAACTGATAGATATTGAATATCAATTTGATCGCAATAAAATAACTTTCTTTTTTACTGCTGAACATCGTGTCGATTTCAGGGCATTGGTTCGGGATCTCGCTTCGGAATATAAAACCAGGATTGAACTGCGGCAAATAGGTGTCCGCGATGAAGCCAAGCGGATTGGCGGGTTTGGTGTCTGCGGGCTTCAGCAATGCTGTTCCGCATTCCTGACAAGCTTCGAACCGATATCAACTCAGGATGCAAGGGTGCAGGGGCTTTCTCTTAATCCGTCGAAAATATCCGGCAATTGCGGCCGATTATTATGTTGTCTTAAATATGAGCTTGATTATTACTCCGAAGTTCGCAGGAAATACCCTGAAATTGGACAGAGATATTCGAGAAACGGTATTGAGGGTAATGTTGACAGGATTTCGATTCTTGATGATTATATGGTTGTAATAGACGACCGGGGAGAGGAAATAAAAGTCTTCGGGCATGACCTTACTAAAGAGGATGATTTTGATATAGACTATCCCGATAATCGGACTAAACCGGATAATAGAAACAATCAAAATGAGGGAGGCGAATTTTGATTAGACCTTTCTATATTACAACACCGATTTATTATGTTAATGACCGTCCGCATATCGGACATTCCTATACAACAATTTCGGCTGATTTACTGGCGCGCTATCATCGCCTCAACGGCCGCGATGCCTTTTTCCTGACCGGCACCGATGAACATGGAAACAAAATTGCCGAAGCGGCCGAAGCGGTTGGTATCAAGCCGCAGAAATTCTGCGATGATGTCGTTAAACATTTTAAGATGGCCTGGAATAAACTGGAAATCGAATATGATGATTTTATCCGGACCACTGAAGATCGTCATACGGCGGCTGTCCGGCAACTTCTGACGATTCTTAACGATGCCAAAACCGATAAAGGTGATCCGGTCATATATACCGGAACTTATAAAGGTATGTACTGTACCGGATGTGAAAAGTTTCTTACCGAAAAAGATTTGGTCGATGGTGTCTGTCCCGACCATAAAACGCCGCCCCAGCTGCTCGAGGAGAAAAATTATTTTTTCAGACTGAGCGGATTTCTTGATAAAATCAAGGAACAGATTGAATCGAATGAACTGTTGATTCTCCCCGATGAACGTCGGCGCGAGGTTCTCGGCCTTCTGAATCAGGAGCTTTCCGATTTCTCCCTGTCGCGCGAAAATGTGAAATGGGGTATCCCCCTGCCGTTTGATCCGTCGCAGGTGGTTTATGTTTGGGTGGAGGCATTAACCAATTATATCAGCGCCATCGGTTATGGGCGTGATGATGATCTTTTGAAAAAATGGTGGTATGAAGCTGAAACGGTACACTTAATGGCTAAAGATATACTTAAGTTCCACTGTATATATTGGCCGGCGATGCTCCTGGCCGCCAATCTGCCTTTACCGAAAACGATTTTTTTGCATGGTTTTTTTACGGTCGATGGCGAGAAGATGTCAAAGACGCTGGGGAATCAGTTTGACCCGATTGATTTGGTTGAGCGGTTTGGAGCCGACGCCACCCGTTATCTGCTCTTGACACAGTATCCGTTCGGTGTGGATGGTGATATTCAGAGCCAGCGCTTTGTTTCAAAGTATAACAGCGATCTGGCCAATGACCTGGGGAATCTTATTTCGCGTGTCGCCAAAATGATAGAGACCAATTTTGGCGGGAAACTACCGGAGCCGGCGGACAGTTCCGAGGGACTTCAGGAACTGGTCGGCAAGGCTGAAGCACTTCCCGAAAAAGTTGAAGAGCATATTAACAATTTCAGAATCGGTCTGGCCATCGAAGAGACAATGAATCTGGTTCGTGCCACCAATCGTTTTTTTGATATTAATGCCCCCTGGAAATTAGTTAAAGAGGGTGAAATTGAAAAGGCCGGCGCTGTTCTTTATACCTGCGCCGAGGTTATACGTATTATTGCAATAATGCTGAATCCAACTATGCCAAACAAAACTATGGAAATATTTTCGGTCCTTGGGTTGACTCAAAAGAATATGAACAATCGCGAAGCCCGCACTTTTTATAGTCTGACGCCGGGCTCTGCCATAGAAATATCAAAGCCGATTTTTCCGAGAATTATTGAAAAGAAGATTGAGGCTAAACCGATGCGGGAGAAAAAGGCCGGGAAGAAAAAAGACGCGGCCGAGGGGCTTATTGATATCAAGGAATTTGGACAGGTTAAAATGGTTGTAGCCGAAGTGCTGAAAGCTGAAAAAGTTGAGGGTGCCGATAAGCTTCTGAAAATTCAGATAGATATCGGTTCTGAAAAAAGGCAGATAGTCGCCGGTATTGCCAAACATTATACCCCCGAAGATTTAGAAGGCAAAAAAATAGTTGTCGTGAAGAATCTCAAGCCGGCGAAAATTATGGGCATTGAGTCAAACGGGATGCTTCTGGCCGCCTTGAAGGGAAAAAAACTGACGCTGGTTCTTCCGGAGAATGATATGCCGTCGGGAGCAACTATCGGCTGATGATAGATTCGCATTGCCATCTCGATTTCAAGGATTTTAATCACAATCGTCTGGAAATTATTGAGAGCGCCGTTTCATCCGGTGTTCACACTCTTATAAATATCGGGGCCGATCTTGAGTCATCGGAGAGAACGGCCGGCCTGACTGATGAGCATGATTGCATCTATGGCACTGTCGGTATTCATCCGCACGATGCCAAAACGTATGATAAAAATGCGGAAGATATAATCTGCCGTCTGCTTGAAAGCAAAAAAATTGTCGGTATCGGTGAAATCGGGCTCGATTTCTATCGTGATCTGTCACCGCGCGAAATTCAAAAACATGTTTTCAAAAGACAATTGGAAATCGCGGTTGAAAAAGATATGCCGGTTGTTATTCATACCCGTGAATCTCTTCGTCAAACGGTTGAGATTGTCAGAGAATATGCCGGCCGCTTGCCGGGTGGCGTTTTTCATTGTTTTCCGGGGACGGCTGATGACGCCTTTGAAGTAATTGACCTTGGATTTCTTATAGGTATAGGCGGTGTGGTTACATTTCCCAAAGCCAGGATGGCTTTGGTGGCCGAGGAGATTCCATTGGAAAATATTCTGCTTGAAACCGATTGTCCTTATCTGGCACCGGTTCCGTTTCGCGGCAAAACGAACCAGCCGGCCTATGTGAAATATGTCGCGGAAAAAATAGCCGAGCTTAAAAATATGAAGCTGGCCGAAGTAGAGAAAATTACCGATCGAAACTGCCGAAAGCTTTTCCGTCTTGTTGAGATTTTTGGCGGGTAGGACGGCAAACTTTTATGCCCGGCAGATACCCCAAAAAAAGATTCTCGCAGGTTTTTCTGGCCGATAAAAAGATTGTCCGAAAGATTGTTGAATTGCTTGAGATAACAGGCGATGACACAGTTTTTGAAATCGGTTCCGGACGGGGAACATTAACAGAACTTATTGCCGGAACCGGCGCCAGACTGTTCAGTTTTGAGATCGACCGCGACCTGATAAACAATCTTGAAAAAAAATTCAATGAATCTGAAAATGTTGCCATTATAAACCGGGATTTTCTTGAAACCGAACCGGCCAGATATTCCGACGGCAAGTTCAAACTGATTGGAAACATTCCGTATGATATCACCTCGCCGCTTCTTGACTGGATGATTCGATATCAAGAGCTTATCGTACAGGCGGTTATTACCACACAAAAAGAGATGGCGCAGAGGATTTCATCGGAGCCGGGAAGCAAAAACTGGGCGCCGATTTCTATATTCTGTCAGTGTGCCTTTGATGTTCAATCGGTAATTGATATTCCGCCGAAAGCGTTCTATCCCCCGCCGAAAGTATTTTCATCCACACTGATTTTTAAACCGAGAGAGAAATATCGAATCGATGACAGAGATTATTTCGAAAAAATTGTCAGACAGTCGTTTTTGCATCGAAGAAAACAGCTTGTCAATAACCTGTCCCTATTGCCGGGTATCGATAAGAACAGGCTGGAAGGTATCTTGGACCAGCTGAATCTCGACAGGAATTGCCGTGCCGAGCAGATTAGCATTGAAAGTTTTATGCAGCTGGCGGAACTCCTGAAATCATAAATATATTTTTGTTGAATTTATAGATTGCATCATATAGCTTTTTAAAAACGGCTGGTGGTAAAATGCCCTTAATTTCTATAAAAATCGACCCGGTTGCCTTATTGCGGTACCGCAA
>Ga0136651_10002474_pt1 | contig 10152 bp, 11 predicted proteins | sample Mar14236cmmetaG_FD_94867 | JGI IMG/M metagenome (GOLD analysis project Ga0136651, IMG submission 94867) | Marine hydrothermal vent microbial communities from Guaymas Basin, Gulf of California to study Microbial Dark Matter (Phase II) - Marker... ...
CAAGCCGCTGGGAGAGCCATGAATCAAGATAATCCGCCCGGGTATCAGCCACCGAAGTCAGGTGGATTGTGGCATGTCGCTCCATCGATTTGGCTGACAGATCGTAGGTGTAGTACCCGAGGATTGTGAACGGCACGATCGAGACTAAAACGAGCAGAAGAATCAGCCTGAATTGGAGTCGCATGGTATCCGTTAGCCTCTTGTCAGTCTTGTCGAGGTGATATCTAATCTGTTATCTTCAGAAGCCAGCCCCAGTACCGAGCAGTGGTTGCGGTAGCGATCGTCAACCCAAACGGCATCGACATATCGCACCAGTATCCGGAGGCTGCGGGATAACTGCGCCCCAGTGCACCCAACAGATCGGTCTGAATGTCTATAAACAGGAAGAGCAGAGCGAGATAGTAGAGCACGTAATACGGCTTCAGGTGCAATGCATCGCCAAGCCTCTTCGAAAATCGTGCAAGCGTGTAGAACACAAACATCAGAGACATCGCAACGATCGCCCACAGGATAGTGGTAGTGATTACATCAGTCATTTCTCAATCCCCATCATGATCTTATACAGTATGATTGTGAGTACGAGGAGAATCGCAGCTCCGGCGCAAGCTGCGATGATTCCGTCATAACCGAGCGCGCACAGCACGGCAGCCACAACAAAAAGTGCTGCTGGTAACAAGAACCAGCCATAATAAGTTTTTCTGTCAAATTTAAGTTGGTAGAATCTTCCGATTGCAAACAGGGATAGTGTCAGTACCGACGCAAGAATCAACGAATATGTGTCGAAGATACTACCCACGTGTGTCATAACATCATCGCCTCTTCCCGAACGCCTTGATGAACGCGTCTTCTCCTGTCAATCGCGGCGCTCCGCTGAATATGCCTTCGTAATCCTTAAATGGTGTTTCATCGGTCTTAACTACTATGCCTTTGTCTGTGATACCGATCTCGTGGATGCTGGTGTCGTGCGCGCTCCCGCGTATCTTGAGAACCGATACCGCCCTCAGCAGTTCGGATGCAATCTCGACATACCTGAGCATGATCACACCATCCATGACATGCGAGGTGCCGTTTTCGGTGACCTGCTGGGATCCGAGGAGGTCTCTTGTCTCGCTCACAAAGACTGTTGTTACGTTCTTCGATTTGAGATAGCTCGATGTCTTTTGGACATACTCTACGCCATCATCTTCGGGCGAGACGTCGGCAAACCCATTGATCGAGTCGACGAGAACCCTCTTCACATCGAACTTCTCGACGCATTCACGTATCTGGCGCAGGCTCTCCATGGCGTACACATCATCGCCAAGTGGTCGTATGATGTGTAGCAGATTGTTATCTTCGAATGACTGGACATCCCACCCATAAGACGCTGCGTTTCTTCGCAGTTGCGCTGCACCCTCCTCAAACGAGACGACCATTCCAGATTCACCCTTCCCTGCACCATCGAGCACGAAGTGCATGCCGGTTGTGGTTTTGCCTGCGCCGCTGGGTCCACTGAGAAGCGTCGTTGTTCCACGAATTAACCCGCCGTTCAACATCCGGTCAAGTCCGGGAATTCCTGTGCTCACGCGCTCGCGCGCAACAGTCGCACTCTCGTTGATTGTGGGGCGCGGGTATGTTATAATGCCATCGCCAGTGATCCTGTACGCGTGTTTGCCGCTTGCAAACTCCTGTCCTCGCATCTTCAGTACATCGAGATATCGCGCACGGAAACCCGGCTTCAATTCGTACGACAGACGTATGATCGCGTCTGCAACGTAACTGATCGGACTCGTTGGCAGGCTTTCTTCCGTAAACTCACCTGTGACCAGTACAAGGGTGTTCCACCCCTTTATCCCGACGAAAAGGTCGAAATAAAACTGCCTGCGATCCTTCTCGTTCAACGACAGGTCCATTGTCGTGATCGGGTCGATAGCGACGCGATCGGGACTGATAGCCTCGACATTCTCGTCGATTATGTCTATCAGATCATACGTCTTGTTCTTCATGATCTCCTGACTCAGATCGAAGTAAATGAGGTTCTCCTCTTCAAACAACGATTGATCATAGAAACTGAATTTTGACATATATCCGCTGAGCATCGCAATAGGCTCGGATATCGCCGAAAAATAGAGGCATGTCTCGCCATTCTTTGCCGCATCGAAGAGTGACTGGATCGTGAACGTTGTCTTGCCGGTGCCAGCCGTTCCAGCGATGAGAATCGTTGACGGGCGCGTGAACCCGTTGTCCAGTATCTGATCCAGACCTGGTATGCCAGTCGGAACCTGTTTCATAAAATCACCTGTTTCTACGGATTGCGTGAGGCGTGAGGTTACACTACTCCGTACACCTTATCACTATTTATTTCTAATCGAAAGAAAATTTTTTTCGGTCAAGAAATCTTTTTCGAGCGGTGGAAAAGACACTATAAGTCACTCCCTCTTCTCAGTCTTCTCAGCAACAAGGATCACGGTTGAGTACGTGAAAAGCATCCTGCCACCCTCAAACCGAACATTGAGCCCGGTTGTGTCCCCCACAACAGAATCAAGCATCATGCTCCTGACCTGCTCAGTGACCTCATCTCCCGGATCAGCGATTCCCATCCACTCATCGAAGTAGAAGTCAGCGTCCCAGTTTCTCTCGTGGATGATCTCAAGTCCGGCATCCTCGAGCAGTCTCACCAGTTCAGACTGCGAGTACAGCCGGACATGGGATGGGTCACGAATCCTCTCGATAACGTTATGGTACTCGCTCTTCTGCGCGTCCTCTGACGATAGCCCGTCCACAAGAACGATCCTCCCACGATCCTTGCAGACACGAGCAATCTCAGTTATTGCCTTCGTCGGATCTGTGAAATGATGGAACGCGAATCTACAGGAGACGATATCAAACGACCTATCTCCAAATCCGAGCGATTCCACATCCATCAGCCGGAATGTGACATTCTCAAGACCGCGATCTGCCCTCGTGCCTTCGGCAATCTTAAGCATCTCCTCGGTCATATCGCAGCCGGTTACAACCGACACCCGTTCTGCGAACTCGAATGCAAGAAATCCGTTTCCGGTCGCAACATCGAGCACGCGGTCCGACTTCTTCGGCTCCACCAGATCAACGATCAGGTTCAGGTGCCCGGCATCTGATAGGACGCTGCTCCTCGAGTACGCGTCCGACCGTCTTCCGAACCGCTCCTTTGCTGATTGTTTCTTGCGATGGGCGACGAGACCGCCATCCATTAAAATCTCGAGCAAAAAATCCGGCATCTTTGTTCCGGTGTATTCGGTGCGTTCAGCGCATTCGGTGCGTTCGCGATCGTTTTCAGCCACCTCCACCCCTGCGTCCACTCTGACTACGCCATTCTCGATATCAACCTCGATTGCATCTCCTTCTTTGCAGGAAACGACCGCCCCGGTCTCAATGATCGGAAGACCTATGTTTATTGCATTTCTAAAAAAGATGCGCGCAAATGATGCGGCAACGACACACCCGATCCCCGCGTGCTTGATCGCAAGCACTGCCTGCTCTCTTGATGAACCGCACCCGAAGTTCCTGCCAGCTACGATTACGTCGCCTCTTCTGACCTTTCCTGCAAATTCGGGATCCGCGCCCTCCAGAACGTGGTCGGCAAATACCTGCATGTCGGTTGTGCGCAGGTATTTGCCAGGAATGATCGCATCGGTGTCGATGTCATCCCCGAATATCCATGCTTTTCCCTTGATTTTCACTTCAGAACGACCAGTGGATGTCTTCGCTTCTTTGCCGACTTTTCTTTGTGGGGCTCCCTGATGATCTCGGTGTACTGATCCATCGACTCCTTGCCGTTCACGAAGATCGCGTTGAAGTACTTCAAGGTTCTCGGGTCCATTCCGAGGAATCCGAAGTGGAGCGCGAGTTCGACCACGAACCAGTACATAGCCCACTGGTGAATCGTGCGCACGAATCCGATCGGCGCCATGTTGAACCATGGGGAGATGTGCCCGATGCCGTAGAGGATTGCGGGTTTGACAGACTCCTGCCAGATAGCGAACTCCGGATCGTACATAATAACGCCAGAGAGGACGATCAGAAATATCGCGATGTTCTCAGGTATCACCATCAGTTTGATGAACGGGTGCAGTTTGTTTTTGTAGTGCCCGGACTTCTCATCGACGATAATGAATCTCGGATACTCTGCCCTGCCAAAGAGACTGAGAAACTGATTCTTCAACTGGATTGCATCGGGTATGAAGAATATCTCAGAGAGCAGATGTCCGCTCGTCACGAGGTTGTACGGGATGAATATCCAGACCGCCATTATGAATATGAGCGCGGCGAACATGTGGAAGAAGCGCACATTCTCATAGGGTATGAACTGCCATGCATCCAGCGTACACATATTGAACTGCTTTGCCATGTACCAACCAGTGATCACAAGCGTGACACACGAAAATAAGTGGAATGCATGCGCCCGCATGCCTTTTGGATCGTATCGTTCGGTTACCAAACCATTACTCTGTGACATGTAATGCCTCCTGTGCTGCCTTCATATGGCAACATGCGATATGCGGACTGATCGCTTTTAAATGTTGCGGTCTGCCCAGTGAGACTTTTTAATATTTTCTGGCCAGTTGGAATTGAAAGAATTATGAGTGCATTTTCAGAACGATTGGATCTGTGTCATTCGTTTAAACGCGTCATTCGTGATTTTAACACGGATAACACGTTTGTACGAATCTCACAAATGCCGGGATGCCATACAGCAACGATTCTGCTTGCGAGATGCTTACAACGCGAATTATCAAAGACCCGAAATCTTTATCCAGACCATCGCAGAAACTGGCGTACATGAGCTTCATCAAGAAATTACTCGGACCAAAACCAAGGATTGCGAAGAGCGAGCCAATAGATGTCGTGCGGATCAAACCGGACCCGATGTCGATTTACAAGAAAGAGATCGAGGATTATTACATCGCAGCGTCTGTTGAGGTCGGGAACACCACGACCAAGTGTATATTGATGGCTACGAACATGAGCACCGGAATGGCGCAGCACGTGAACAAGACCGTGCGGATGACGCGGGACGTGCGCCCACCGGGAACAGGCGAGGAGGTCTTCGGAAAGACGTTGACAGGAGTTCCGCTCACAAGAGAGGCGGTCTCGGAGCTCGTCGCAGAAACGATCACAGACTGCCTTGCAGCGGTGAACATCGATATCAAGACGAATCTTCACTTCGTGGTGCGATCAACCGGCGTCGTCGCGGGCTTTGCGTCGCCTGATGAGGTTGGAATCTTCATACAGGCGCTTGCCGACGGCTGCCTGAAAGCCGGGGTCTCGCCAAAGAATATGACTCCGGCGATGTCAATCGACACGATACCTGATCAGTTCAAGAAGCACAGCCTGATTACGAAGGTTCCGTTCCTGGGCGCTGTCGCCGGCGTACTGCCACCAACCGGCGCAACCGGCGTTGAGATCGTCGCAAACGAGATGGAGGGCGAGCTTGCGACAGCCGGAATCAAGGAAGGCGCGAAATGGGCTGGCGTTGACTTCAGAAATCCGTGCCTCTCGCTTGATTTTGGGACCACGCTCGATGGCAGGATCACAAACAGCGATCATCCCTATGCAAAGACGATCGGCAACTTCTGCGGACTTGCCGGCGCAATACCTGACGCGATCGTGAAGGGAACCGGTCTCGTGGACCCAAAGACCGGAACCGCTCTCGACGTCTTTGCGGGGAAACAATCGGTCGGCGGCAGGAAGAGAAAGCTGGCAGAAGAGTACGCAGAGGAGATTCACGAACACATCTCAATTGAGGTCGTGCCAGAGGGGCGAGAACGGTACGGCAGCGTCCCTGTGGACGCAACAGCGGCAAAGACGATCGGTGTCGCCTTGATCGGATGTGACGTCGGAAAGGACGGGAGTAACCTCCCCGCGCTTGCGGAGATCGGGAAAAGGATATATGACAAACACGGAATCGATATGCTCGCATCTGTTATGGATCCGCTCGCCGCAATCTCTGTAGCGAGGCTCGTGCAGACAGCGATCGACGCGGGGCTTGTGACCGCGGAGACCGCGATCGGGGTGACAGGGAGGGCGGGGATAACCGGCAACAAGCCAGCGTTGATACTCGCGGAGCTGATAAAGATGGACTTCTTCGAGGACGCAGAGAATCAGGTCGTATTCGTTGACGACGGGCTTGCGAGGGGTGCTGCTGTTATGGCGCGGTGTATGAACTCGCTTGGTGTTCCGAAGAACCCGATCGGCGGAAACCGCGGCGGCGGATGCGTGCTTGCGGAGAGGATCGCACTGCAGAATGATGAGGCTGGTGGATGGGGCTAAAAACGAGTTTGAGATCGCAAAAGAAGTTATCCAAGGATCGTGGAAGCGAAGATGATGTGAAGAGGGGTGGAAGAGTTATTAGCGAACACTTGAGAGAACAATATGAATAAAGGCGAGAATCCCAATGAACCTCAAAGACAAATTCACTGAACTCAAAACCCGCGACGAAGGCGCGCTCATCGCGTACATCTGCGCTGGCGACCCAACGCCTGAAGCGACCGCGGAGATTGTGCATGCACTCGTACGCGGCGGTGCAGACATAATCGAACTCGGGCTCCCGTTCTCAGACCCGATCGCTGATGGTCCGACGATCCAGGCGTCAATCGAACGTGCGCTTGATTCTGGCATGAACCCGGACAGCTTCTTTGATCTCGCCAGATCGCTGGATGCTGATGTGGGTGCGGATGTCCCGCTCGTCGTGATGACGTACTATAACCTCATATTCAAGCGCGGGCTTGAAAAGTTCGTTTCTGACTGCGTAAAGAGCGGGATCACCGGAATCATCGTCCCTGACCTTCCGGTTGAGGAGTCGGATGATCTCGCTCTCCAGTGCAGAAAGTACAAAGTTGACCTGATCTTCCTGATTGCGCCGACCACGTACCCCGAGCGTATGAAGAGAATCGCGGAGAACGGTTCCGGCTTCATCTACCTCGTTGCGAGAATCGGTGTCACCGGCGCAAGAGACGATGTCGCGGAATCGACACTATCCCTGATTGACGCTGTGCGCAGCACAACCTACACGACTACGCCGCTTGCGGTTGGATTCGGAATATCAACAGGCGATCAAGCGGCTGCGATCATCGGGGCTGGTGCCGACGGCGCAATTGTAGGTTCCGCGTTTGTGAACATCATCGCGGACGGTGTGGACGGTGCGGGCGCGGATGTGCCTGAGCGCGTGGAGCGGCTTGCGCGGGAGTTAAAAGCGGGTTGCAGCCGTCACCCTCGCTGAAATTTGAGAATCGGATGACTCGAGGAACCAAAACCACCATCATCTGTTCCGCAGCCGATTCTGCGAGCATGAACATAAAAGAGAAACTGCTCGCACTCCATGACTGGGAGCGCGTAGGCAGCGTCTACGAGTCCGAGCGGTTCAGGATCGTTGAGGTCGCGAAACTCCACATCTTCTGCGATCACATCGATTCCGAGCTTGAGAAGCGTGGGCTTCCGACCGACCTCATCATCTTTGCATCGAAGCACAAGAGCGACAGCAGCGGACGGTTCTTCTCGGCGCACTTCACAGGAAACGTCGGCGACGCCAGATTCGGAGGAAATCCCCGAGAACTCGCACCTGCTGCGCCGCAGCTCTTGAAACCGTTTCTGCATTCGATGCGCAGTCTTTCGGCTGATATGGCGTCAACTTCTGATTATGAGGTTGCAATGGAATCGACCCACCACGGACCGACCGCGCTCACGGTTCCCTCGATATACATCGAGATCGGAAGCGCACCAGCCGAATGGGTCGATCCGGATGCGGGCAGGGTCGTCGCAAGCGCAATTCTGGAGCTTGAGTTGCGCCCGCAGAAGACCGATTTTGCGGTTGCGGTCGGCTTTGGCGGTGGGCACTATGCGCACAGGCAGACGAAGCTCATCTTCGAGACCGAGGTCACATTCGGGCACAACTTCCCGAAGTACCAGCTTAATGCCCTTGACGAGCCTTTGATACGCGATGCGATGGTGAAATCGAATGCGGACTTTGCGTACTTTGATCGAAAGTCGATGAACGCAGCCCAGCGAGACCGCATCCGTGCCGCGATCGAGGCTGCGGGGTACGAGGTCCTGCGTGAACGCACGATCAGGGAGCGGTTTTGCGGATAACCGGATGACCGGGATGATTATCGATAGAATAGGGATGCGGGGGAAGGGATTCGAACCCGTGAACTCCTTCGAGAACAGATCTTGAGTCTGCCGCCGTTGACCGCTTGGCTACCCCCGCTCGTAAGTCAGGGTGTGGATGAGGAGTATTTTATGCGGTCACATTTAAGTATATCGCCTCTGCGAAGCGAAGCACTGAAATAGCCGGAGGTCGCAATGAGCGAGTATGTCAGGTCATATCATGCAGGTGCGTGTGGAACCGGAACTCTCGGATTCCGAGGCGGACGCGGGAGGCTCACCAAAAACCCTTTCCAAATGGAAGGATAATGCTTATGATCGGGTTTACGAGAACGCAGAACGATTTCTGGAGCGCAATGAGTTCGAGAAAGTGATTCTGTCGCTCCGAAAGATTCCGGAGGACTATCCGTACATCGCTGACGTTTACTCGCTTATGGGGCTTTCTTATGCGATGCTGGATCGTTTTGAAGACGCGTTGACCCATTTTAAGAAGGCTGCGGGGATTATGCCGGAGGAGTGGAGTCACTGGATCAACATGGTGGGCGCACATCTCGAACTCGGAGATATCGTAGAGGCGATGAAGTGCGTGGACCGGCTAAACGAGATGGAAATTCCTCTGGAGATGCAAGCAGGCATGGATGAAGTGCGTGAGAATGTCAATAGATTTTTTGATGACAAACTCGCTGCCAAACCATATCTCGACTTCGACAAGTGTCTCGAACTCGAATCCCGGTTGGATGCCGGGATCGCACATATAAAAGAGCGGGACTGGGAGCGAGCGATCAGGGAGTTTGAGTACATCATAAGCGTTGATGAGAAGTCAGAGGCTGCTTATGATAATATCGGACTCATCCACCTCTTCAGAGGAGAATTCGACGAAGCGGGGCGATGTTTCAGAAAAGCACTTGAAATATATCCCGAACATCCGATAGCCACCATGAATCTCGCTCTGCTTGAGACTTTGCAGGAGATTCTACCAGACGATTTCGCGTATTCCGAATATCGGGAATATCTGGAAGGGGTGGAAGAGAAACTGATAGGGGCGTATTTTCGATCGTGAATTTCGGATGGCGGGTTACGGTGCGGGCACGCCGACTTTGAGCGATTCGTAGTCAGAGGTAGCATCGCAGCACATAAGTATCCTGTCAGGTATCGGTGGTGTATGATGAAAAGGTCCACAAATGTCCGATTTGCGGCACAAGCATCAAAACAGAGAACATGTCAGAACATATAAGGCGTGCACATGTCAGGGATCTCGATTCAGGGCAGGGGTATGATGCGGAGCGTCCGCTATCGACCGGACCAAAGATGGATCTGGACGCGTGCGATAAACTTCATGATAAAGCTGCACGTTTCATAGAACGTAATAAGTTTAAAAAGGCGATCAAGACCCTCCAAAAGATTCCAAAAGAGTATCCGGATACCGCTGACGTTTATTCACTTATGGCGGCTTCTTGTGCGGGATTGGGGCGTTTGGACGATGCGCGGACATATTTTGAGAAGGCTGCAAACGATGCGCCATGGGACTGGCACCACTGGTATAATCTGGCAGGCATGCATCTCAAAAACGGGAATGTGGCGGATGCCAGAATGTATCTGAACAAGGCGAAGGCGGTTGGGGTTCCTTCTGATGCAAAATGTGTGGTGATGAACTGAGTGGGGTCATCGCGGAATTCCTGGAGCTTGCGACCTCTGAGAAGCCATATCTCGATTCTGAGACCTACCTTGCACTTGGAGATCGGTTCAACCGCGGGGTTGTATACATGGATGATAAGGACTGGGACCGGGCGCTCGAGGAATTTGAATATATCGTGGGTATCGATGAGCAATCCGAGAATGCTTATGGCAATCTCGGGATTGTCCATCTCTTCAGGAGGGGAATTGGACGAAGCTGAGAGGTGTTTCAACGAGGCTGTCACACCATCTGGTGTTACATAAGATATTGTACTGCAGAAGATGCAGCTCCCTAAAGCAAGTGTTGTATCTCCAAATCAAAAACAAACCTACATTTCAACTCCATATTCAAAAATAAAC
>Ga0136651_10002475_pt1 | contig 10151 bp, 9 predicted proteins | sample Mar14236cmmetaG_FD_94867 | JGI IMG/M metagenome (GOLD analysis project Ga0136651, IMG submission 94867) | Marine hydrothermal vent microbial communities from Guaymas Basin, Gulf of California to study Microbial Dark Matter (Phase II) - Marker... ...
AGTTTCCAGTTTATCGATCATCCCTTGAACTGTCCTCAAAGACTCCCCGTCCTTCTTAAAGGGGGGAAGGCCGTCAAGATCCGCCTCAATTATCTGACTCCGGTACGGCAAAAAGCCCAAGAACTCGAACCCGGGCATCTCCCTGGACAGGAATTCCCTGTCCTTTTCCGATCGTATCTTGTTTCCCACAAAACTCAGCCTCTTTATGCCGATATCAGCGGCCAGCCTGCGTACCTGGTGTGCGGTCTCAATGCTTCGCCTGCCAGGCTCCACAACCACCACCAGCCTGTCCACGTTCATGGCCGTTCCACGCCCCAGATGCTCCAGGCCTGCCTCCATATCAAGGACCACTGCCTCGTCCCTCGCCAGTACAATATGGCCCACCAGCCTCTTGAGGAGGGTACTCTCCGGGCAGATACAGCCTGATCCACCCGTCTTTATCCCCCCCATGACCATTACCTTTATGCCGTCAACCTCTACGGACAGGCTGTCTGGCAGGTCACTTACCTTGGGGTTCAACTTGAAGAACGACCCCATGGTCCCCACCTTGGCCTCGGTCCTCTCCTCGATAAGCTCTTTCATCTGGGAGATGGGCACAATTTCGTCACTTTTTTCAACGCCCAGGGCCTGGGCCAGGTTCGCGTCGGGATCTGCGTCTATGGCCAGGACCTTCCTGCCCTGGTCTGCCAGTGCCCTGCAAAGGAAGGCGGCAAAGGTTGTCTTTCCCACGCCCCCCTTGCCACTTACGGCGATCTTCATGAATCCTCTCCTCAATATGAAAATGGTTAATTATCTCCTGGCCTGGATCATTTCAGACAGTGGCGCAGGGCCGACCGAAGACCGAGGGCTTTAACAGGGCTCAAGAAAGGCCCGTGAAACAGGGGAGAGGTCATTGCTTTTCAGTAACAAAGTCCTTTGAAAAAAAAATACCCCCATCGGCAAAACCTTTAACCAACGAGGGTCTTTATGGAATACGATCTCAGGCCTCCTCCCTAAAGGCATCCTTTAACGTCTTGCCGGCCACAAACCTGGGCACCCACCTTGCCTTGATCTCGATCTCCTCACCGGTCTTGGGATTTCTCCCCTTTCTCGCCTCTCTCCTGTCTGCCCTGAAGGTTCCAAAGCCCACCAGGGTGACCTTCTCCCTGTTTTTCAGGGCCTCAATGATAGTTGAAAAAACACAATCTACCGCAGCTTGGGCATCCTTTTTGGTACTCACAACCTTGGCCACCTCATTCACCAGTTCCCCCTTGTTCATGCTGTACCCTCCCTTTCACTAAGTGTTAAAATGAAATACCAACTGCATCCCGGCCATGCCAAAAAAACCAGACATCTTCCCAGGGGCTCCGACCCTTCTCACGCAGGTACAATCCCCTGTTGCTGTCCCATATCATAATTTCAGGACAACCTCAACATCCTGATGAAGAAGGGGGTCCTGAACGGACAATCCCTTTCAGTTCATAAACAACGGTACTGGAACTTGTCCCAAGTCTAATTAACTTCAAGCTTTACTGCCATCCATGCGAGAGAGGCGACAGGGAATGACGATATTTCATACCCCATACCTTGTCAAGGAGTTATACGAAGATTTTGTACCTGCCTGTAATCCCGGGCGCAAGGGCGTTTGAACCCTCCTCTGGCCGGGCCCGGGCACGGGGTGGTTTCAAGAGATTACCGCCTCCTCGGCAGTCAGGGCCTTGGCCGATTCGAATCTCAGGGTTTTCATACGCCTTGACAGAGGTCCCATGTTAGCCTAATCTGTTTTATGGGTTGCCTCAGCCGCCTGTAAAAGGCGAGGCGGTCTCAGCCCATGGGGACATCTTCCATAAGAGGGCTTTTTCAGATCTATCCACAGACAGGGGCACTTCAGACATGATCAGGGAGGCAGATGATGGATTACATCAGGTATATCGACAAGACCCACGAGTATTACCGGGCCCAGGGCTATGACAAGGTCTACAACTACGCCCATAACGAGGATATCCCCTTCACCCCCTTGAAAAAACCCCTTTCCCAGTGCAGGGTGACCCTGGTGACAACGGCCTCCTTCCTTCTCCTGAACCAGGAGGACGTTCCAATAGAGGAACCCAGGATGTTGGGCACCAATCAGATGGAGGTCTTCACAGTACCCAGCGACTGGCCCGTTGATCGCATTCGCTCCACCAGCGAAGACCACGACCGCTACCAGACCGACATGAAAGATGTCAACGCCTACTTTCCCATTTCGCGCGTCCGGGAGTTTGTTGAAGAAGGGGTGTTTATGTCCCTGGGCAGAAACTGCTACCGGACCCTCCCCAACTACAGCCAGCGCAAGACCATCCAGGTGGACGGACCTGAGATACTCAGGCGGTGCCTGGAAGACAGGGTGGATGTGGCCCTTCTGACCCCGGTCTGACCCATCTGTCACCAGACCGTGAGTCTGGTGGCCCGTGTCCTGGAGGAGGGGGGCATCTCCACGGTCACCTATACCAACGCCCGGGATATCGCTGCCAGTGCCGGCAACCCCAGGCAGGTCTTCCTTAACTATCCCCTGGGCAATCCGGCGGGTCGGCCCCACGACCCGGAAAACCAGCGCAGGGTCCTGCGCGCAGGGCTGAAGCTGCTGGAAGATGCCGAAAGGCCTGGGATCATCGTCGATCTCCCTTACACGTGGTCCGATAGCCGGGAGTGGATGAAAAAATTCATGACCGAGGAGCAGCCTTTCATTTCCGAAGATGCGGAAGCCAAACGTCAGGATCTGCTGAAAAAAGCGCGGGAGCAAAGAGCAAGCCAAATACATTAGAGATGCCTATTTATCCCGTTTGTAGCGGGGAAGTGAGTCCCGCCGCGGGATGCCTAAATTGCCTAAAGTGAACTATCGCAGACTTTTACCGGCCCTCTCGGCAGACAGGACGGTCAAAATTCTTGACTAGATGTTACCCGAGTTCCCTGGGCGGATGTATCGTGCAAATTTTGAGAAAACCATCCTTTCTAAGATGATACGAAGTTCCTTAACTTTAGGCATTTTAGGCACTCAAGTAAAGGAGCGTATCTCCGCCCTTGTAGAAAGGCTTTAGAGTCTGGAGTCAAAATTTAAAGGATATACGATCCTTCTGAAAGATCGTCTTTTGGATCAAGCGATCAGTATTCCAAACTGTCGTTCTGTTTCGACGAGGTTTTACAAATGAGAATAGCTGTGATGGGTGTTGGTGGCGTAGGAGGTTATTACGGCGGTTTGCTTGCGAAGCATTATGCCGAAAGCAGGGATGCTGAAATCATATTTATTGCAAGGGGAAGGCATCTCGAAGCAATCAGAACAAATGGCCTGAAGATGTTGAGCCAAAAAGGAGAATTCACGGTAAGACCTGCACTGGCAACTGATAATCCTGTAGAGTGCGGGCCTGTCAATATCCTTCTGCTTTGCACAAAGGGATACGATCTCGAAGATAGTGCAAGATTGGTTTCACCGTGTGTGGGTGAAAATACCGTCGTGATTTCATTGCTCAACGGTGTGAATAACCCGGAGCGGCTCAGGACGTTTCTTCACGAAGGGAAGATATTGAATGGCTGTGTATATCTATCAGTGCATATTCTGAGGCCGGGTGTTATCCAGCAGATAGGCGGCTCAGGCAAGCTGTTCTTTGGTGGTGAATGGGATCTGCCGGTCGATGGAAAAGGTATCGAGAATATCCTGCGGGCCGCAGATATAGATGCTGAGTACAGCAGGGATATAGCAGGCATCGTATGGGAAAAGTACATATTCATCTGTCCGTTTGCAAGCGCCACCACATTTCTTGACAGGACCATCCAGGGTGTTCTGGATGATGGGGAAGGAAAAGCGCTCTTTGAAGGTCTGCTCGGGGAGGTCATCCATATTGCAGAGGGGCAAGGCGTACACCTGCCAGAAAATATCCGGAAAATGACGATCGATAAGGCCTTCACCTTCCCCTATGAAACAAAAACATCGATGCACAAGGATTTTGAAGACGGGAGACAAACAGAGATAGATACATTTACCGGATACATCGTCAAAGCGGCCAGGAAGCAAGGCGTATCGGTTCCTCATCACGAAAAGGTTTACGACGTCCTCAAAAAGCGGTTACAGGCATAGAGCATGGATTCAGATTTCTTCAGGTGGGAAAGGAGGGTGCTGTGATAATCCAGGAAGGCAAAGCTGCATCGGCATTCACGCTGCCGGATGCGAAGGGAAAGAAAGTTGCATTGAAGGATTTCGAGAAAGGAAGATATGATCCTCTATTTTTATCCCAAGGACAACACATCCGGCTTGATGAAATCAAACCATATGAATTATAAATCTAAAATGCGATGATGCCTAATAATCATACGAGGGATGCCTGCCTATTTTGAATCGAACATAGAAAAAGCGACTTCAGCTAACCCGAGGGACACGGGCCAGAAGGCTGCCACCGAAGCCCCCTTTCACCCATGCAGAGCAAAGGGGCTTTTTTGTTAAAAGGCCAAAGGATTTAAGCGTTGATCTCGATAAAGGTTCAAACGATTCTGGATCTTAAAAGGATCCTGGGAAAAAGGGAGGTAGAACTTCTTGTGCCTGAAGGGAGCACTGTGGAGGATCTTCTTCAGAACATGACGATGAAATGGGGCGAGGAGCTGTCCTCACGTCTCTTTGAACCGGAGACCCACAGGCTGTTTTCACATATTCAGGTCATGGTGAACGGTCGCGCTATGGGGTTCTTGAACGGAATAGACACAGCACTTCATGATGGCGATGAAGTCCTGCTTCTTCCCCCTGCTGCAGGAGGCTGAGGAGGATACGAAACCAATGGATTCATACCGGTTTTGACGTCACGGTTGATCGGACAAATTTCGAAATTATCATGGGTTTTGGTTAAATCAGCATTGGCAATCGAACGAGAAAAAAGGAGGTAAAGCATGTACAAAGGCGGATATACAGGCAAGATTTTGCGGGTGAATCTCACGGAACAAACAGTAAAGGAAGAGGCGCTGTCCCAGGATGTTGCCAGGGATTTTATCGGGGGAGCGGGTTTCGGGATCAAGTTTCTTTTTGATGAAGTCAAAGGAGCAACAGACCCTTTGGGGCCGGACAACAAACTGATTTTTGCCTCCGGTCCCTTTTCGGGGACCACCATTCCCTGCGCCAGTCGCATGGCCGTTACGTCCAAATCCCCTCTCACCGGGGCGGTGGGCATGGCGTTGACTGGGGGGTACTTCCCTGTTGAACTGAAATTTGCAGGCTGGGATGCTCTGATCATCGAGGGCAAGGCCAAGGAACCCACCTATGTGTGGATCAAGGACGGGGAGGTCAAATTCCGCAGTGCAAAGAAGTTGTGGGGAATGAAGACCACTGACACCCAGCAGATTATCAAAAACGAATTGCACGACCAGAATATTCGGGTCGCCTGTATCGGCCCTGCCGGGGAAAACCAGATCAAGATCGCCTCCATCATCAACGAATGGCGAGCCATAGGTCGAAAGGGATTGGGGGCGGTCATGGGATCCAAAAATCTCAAGGCCATTGCCATTCGGGGGACCGGAGAGGTGGCCGTGGCTGACAAGGACAAACTGAAGGCCGCCAAGGGCGAGATGACCAAGGCCATGAAGGAAAGTCATGTCCTGTATCCGGCCTTTGCCAAGATTGGCACACCCATGGTTGTGGACCATACCTGTGCCACAGGGATCTTCCCCACCAAAAATTTCATGGCTACCGGTGAATACAATCCGGTGGATAAGATCGGGGTGGATGTTCAGATGACACGGAATGTGGGTTTTGAAGCCTGTTATGGGTGCCCGGTTGGATGCAGTCAGCTCAAGCTGGCAAAGACAGGGCCCTATGCGGGGATCCTGACGGAAGGACCCGAGTTTGAGACCATGTATGCCTATGGCGGTGTCACCGGTGTGGAAAACATAGACGCCATCATTGCCGCAGACCGAATGGCCGACGAACTGGGATTTGATACCCTTTCCTCCGGGGTGACCATCGCCTTTGCCATGGAACTCTTTGAGAAGGGGATTCTGACCAAGGAGGACACCGGCGGGCTGGAACTTAATTTCGGTAACCATGAGGCCATGAACACCGTTCTCAAACTGATGGCTTATCGTGAAGGGATCGGCGATCTGTTGGCAGACGGCTCTAAGGCGGCGGCTGAAAAGATTGGAAAAGGGGCGGATAAATACGCCATGCACGTGAAGGGTCTGGAACTACCGGCCTACGATGTGCGGGGGGCCAAGGCCCACGGGCTCAATTACGCAACCTCTTACACAGGCGCCGACCACTGCCGAGGATACGCCTTTCAGGAGATCTTCGGGATCCCCGTACCCCATGAAGTGGACCGATTTACCGCAGATGGGAAGGGAAAACTCACCAAGTGGAATCAGGATATCCGTACGGCGACCACCGATGCCCCCACCATGTGCGCCTTTCTTCTGGATATGGCCGTCGTGGGCATCGCAGCCCAGAATACCGCTTCACTGATGGAGGCCGTCACCGGATTTACCTATACGCCGGATGATATCCTCCAGGTGGGAGAGCGGATTAACAACCTGGCCCATGCATTCAACGTGCGGGAAGGGTTCACGAGGGAGGATGACACCCTGCCCGAAAGACTTCTGACCGAACCGTTGAAAGGGGGAGCCTCCAAGGGTCACTTTGTCAGCCGCGACGAACTTAACCAGATGCTGGATGAGTACTACGAGGCAAGGGGTTGGGATGTGAAGACCGGTGCTCCAAGCCGTGAGAAACTCGAAGAGCTTGGGCTCGGTTATGTGGCCGATCAGATGAGCGTTTAGAGACGAAGGCCCAAAAACATGGAGACCAAATTTCTAATCCCGCCCTGCGGCACTATTTTCTAATTTCACTGTTCCGTAAGCGGCTAACATTTTTTAAACCAGGTTGTTATAAGGAGGGGTCTATGTGGGAATATACGGATAAGGTAAAGGAGCACTTTCTGAACCCCCGGAACGCCGGGGAGGTGGAAGATGCCAACGCCACGGGTGAAGTGGGCTCCATGGCGTGTGGAGACGCGCTCAAGCTCACCCTGAAGGTAACCGAGGACGGTACCATTGAGGACGCCAAGTTCCAGACCTTCGGGTGCGCCAGCGCCATTGCTTCGGCTTCGGCCCTCACAGAACTGCTCAAGGGAAAGAGCGTGGAGGAGGCTGAAAAGATAACCAACCAGGAGATAGCAGACTACCTGGGCGGCCTTCCTAAGGAAAAGATGCACTGCTCCGTGCTGGGCCGCCAGGCCCTTGAGGCGGCCCTTTCCAGTTATAAGGGTGAGGCCCCAAGGGAGCAGGAGGGAGAGATCGTCTGTGAGTGCTTCGGGATTACCGACAGGGAGATCGAAAGGGCCATCAGGGAAAACAACCTCTCCTCGGTTGAGGAAGTCACCAACTATACCAAGGCCGGGGGAGGCTGTGAAAACTGCCATGACACCATCAGGGAGATCCTGGCAAAGGTCAGGGAAGAAGAAGCGCCCGCCAAGCGTCCCGGACTCTCCAACATCCGCAAGATCAGGATGATCGAGGAGACCCTGGAGCGGGAGATCCGGCCCTCCCTGCAGCAGGACGGTGGTGACATAGAGCTGATAGATGTGATCGGCAACCGGGTTCTGGTGGCTACCAGGGGGGCCTGCGCCGTTTGCAAGGCCTCGGAGCTGACCCTGACCAATCTGGTGGAAAAAAAGCTCCGGGAGCTGGTATGGCCCGAGCTGGTAGTAGAGGAGGTGAAAGAATGAACACCATATATATGGACAACAACGCGACTACCCGCGTGGCCCCCGAGGTGTTAGAGGCCATGCTCCCCTTTCTGACCGACCGCTATGGAAATCCCAGCAGCGCCTATACCTTCGGTGGTGAGGTGGCCCGTGATATCCGTGATGCCAGGGAAAAGGCGGCCCTCATCCTGGGGGCCTCTCCCGAGGAGATCATTTTCACAAGCTGCGGGTCTGAAAGCGACAACACCGCCATCAGGTCCGCCCTGACCACTGGCAGGGACAAGATGCACATAGTAACCAGCCGTGTGGAGCATCCCGCGGTAAAGGTGCTCTGTAATGAACTCAAAAAACAGGGCTACCGGATAACGGAAATCCCGGTGGACAGGGAGGGACGTCTGGACATGGACCGCTACAGGGAGAGTCTCACCCCTGATACGGCCATTGTCAGTCTCATGTGGGCCAACAACGAAACAGGGGTGATCTTTCCCGTGGAAGAAGCGGCCCGGATGGCAAAGGACCTGGGAATCATCTTCCATACCGACGCGGTCCAGGCAGTGGGCAAGATCCCCATAGACCTTTCAAAAAGCGCCATCGACATGCTCTCCCTGTCAGGACACAAGCTCCACGCGCCAAAAGGGATCGGGATACTCTACGTGCGCAAGGGGACCAAGTTCGCCCCCTTGCTGATCGGCGGACACCAGGAGGGCGGGCGCCGGGGAGGGACGGAAAACACGGCCAGCATCGTAGCCCTTGGCAAGGCCTGCGAACTGGCCTCAACCCGCATGGAGGATGAGAACACCAGGGTCAGGGCCCTCAGGGACAGGCTTGAAACGGAGTTGTTGAGCCGGGTTCCCAACAGCCGCATAAACGGGGGCGGGGCCCAAAGACTCCCAAACACGACCAACATCAGTTTTGAATCGGTTGAAGGGGAGTCCATCCTCTTGCTCATGGATGAGTTCCATATCTGCGCCTCTTCGGGTTCGGCCTGCACCTCGGGCTCTCTTCAGCCCTCCCATGTGCTCCGTGCCATGGGGGTCCCCTTTACCATGGCCCATGGATCCGTGCGCTTCAGCCTGAGCGTGTACAACACCGAAGAGGATGTGGATTTTGTCATAGACAAGATCCCGGCGATTATCCAGAGGCTCAGGGACCTCTCTCCCTTCTGGAAACAGGGAGGCCAGGTATGCGCCCCCGGGACATGAGGAGCACCCCATGAACAGCAGGGTCAAAGAAGACCAGTGCAGGATTGATGAGTCGAGCAGGGAGCGCTTCCGGGAAAAAATCCCGGGTATCGTGGAGCGGCTCGTAGGCTCCTGCGGGGGGAGCGAGTCCTTTGAACACGTGAGCCCTGAGCCGATCCCTTCAAGGGAGTCGATCATTGCCCTCATGGAAAAGATCAGGAGGGTGCTCTTTCCCGGCTATTTCATCACCACATCGCTGGACAGGATAAACTTGGGCTACTACTTCGGGCAGGAGGTAACGGGACTCTTCGAGGTCCTTGCGGAACAGATCACCCTCTCGGTTCGCCACGAATGTCTCCGTTACGACCTCCCATGTACCCACTGCCTGGATCGGGGTCATGAGGCGGCCATCGACTTTCTTGAGGCCCTTCCCTCCCTGAGGAGGGCCCTTGCAAAGGACGTTGCTGCCGCACGGGAGGGTGACCCTGCCGCACAAAGCTATGACGAAATCATCTTCAGTTATCCGGGTCTCCTGGCCGTAACCGTTTACAGGGTGGCCCATCAACTCTATGAGCAGGGAGTTCCCCTGATCCCCCGCATAATGACAGAATACGCCCACAGCCGTACGGGTATAGACATCCATCCAGGCGCCCACATAGGAGAGAGCTTTTTTATCGACCACGGTACCGGAGTGGTAATTGGCCAGACCACCCGGATCGGAGACCGGGTAAGGATATACCAGGGGGTCACCTTGGGCTCCATCTCACTGCCAAAGGGGGCAATGGAGGAGTTACGAACCAAGAAACGACACCCAACCATTGAGGATGATGTAGTCATATACGCGGGGGCAAGCATCCTCGGAGGAGAAACCGTCATCGGGGCCGGCTCGGTCATCGGCGGCAACGTATGGATTACCGAGTCCGTGCCCCCGGACACCAAGGTTTTTTTGAAGACTCCGGAACTGATCTTCAAGGGGAGAAGCCCGGGTAAAACACCAGGGATATGAGGAAAGGGGCCTTAAGAATGGGAAAACTTTTTGAAGATATAACAGGGACCACGGGTTTCACCTCCCTTGTGTGCCTGAACCGCATATGCGAGGGGCTGGGCGCCCTCATTTCAGCCAAGTTGGAGTTCAACAACCCCCTGGGAAGCGTCAAGGACCGTATCGGGGTGGCAATGATCGACACCGGGGAAAAAGAGGGACTCGTCGGTCCCGACACACTGATCGTGGAACCTACCAGCGGCAACACCGGAATAGCCCTTGCCTTTGTGTGCGCTG
>Ga0136651_10002479_pt1 | contig 10138 bp, 8 predicted proteins | sample Mar14236cmmetaG_FD_94867 | JGI IMG/M metagenome (GOLD analysis project Ga0136651, IMG submission 94867) | Marine hydrothermal vent microbial communities from Guaymas Basin, Gulf of California to study Microbial Dark Matter (Phase II) - Marker... ...
AATAAATTTTGCACTCCAATTAATCTCACCGAAGCAAAATAAATTTTGCACTCCAATTAATCTCACCGAAGCAAAATAAATTTTGCACTCCAATTAATCTCACCGAAGCAAAATAAATTTTGCCGTAGCTTGGAGTGCAAAATTTATTTTGCCGTAGTTTGGCTTGGAGTGCAAAACATGTCCTTTCTACCTGTCTACCCCTAATGGGAACCTGAAACTTTCTTTCTCTTTCTACCCCTAATGGGAAACTGAAACACTTTCTACCCCTAATCGAAAACTAAAACCCTTTTTACCCCTGATGGGAACCTGAAACGCACCATTTCATACTATTTCAATACAAATAATATGTGATTTTTACCCTTAAAATTGCCCCAAAAACTTAAGAAATTGCAAAAATTGCCGTTTTTTTTACGACTACCCCCCTGCGATTTTCACTTACCGGGGGTTGTAGTAAATTCATTTCAACATCATTTCAAAGAATATTAAAACGATTATAACACACCACTTCCTCGGTGACTGTCATCGCTGATAGACTGGCCTTTTTTCAATAATTCGATATCTATATTATGCCGATTATCAGTAGTCATAAAAGCTAAGCGATCTTCATTTTCAACAACTTGTTTGATATTGTACCGCATTTTTTTGTAAAGCGTTTCGGTAATATCCCCTGAAAAAACACTGTTTTGCATCCAATTCAAATACCTTGATAACAATTTTCGGTAAATTTCGGTTCGTTTTGCGGGCACATCATAAAAAATAACAATGAATATAGTTTACACCACTAATCTGGACATGATCTGTTTTAAGACGAAAAAATAACGCAAGAGTATTACAGAGTACAGCGGATTTACGGTATAAACGGATTGACTCAATGCTACCAATAGACTTGTTTATTGATTTTGTGTGTCGTATTTCAACAAGTTACATTATTTATGAAAAATTAATCCGTTTATACCGTTAATCCGCTGTACTAATCCGCTGTACTAAACCGCTGTACTAAACCGCTGTACTAAGCTAATAAGGTAACTCTAAAAAATTAATATACCAATGAACTTTATGGTGTTGGAGTTCGCAAGCTCACTCCAACCTACATTTAGGGTATTTTATTTTTTGGGAGTTACCTAAGTACTAATACCACAACCGTAATTCAGCACTCGCTTCTTTCACCGAAAAAGACTGTTGGCTGATGCGTATCGTATCCAAAATCCGATGTGCTTCTGGTAATTCACGTTTAAACAATTTTGCGGTGGCGGTGTTCAGCTTGACGCTTTTGATTTCCTTTGCCGGTTGAAGTGCTAATAACCCTAAACGAGATACCCCGATACGCACGACAAATTGTTCTGTTTTCAACCACTTAAAGGGATTGAAGCCGACAAGTAGGCCTTGATAAGTGGCACCGGCTGCGACTTCATGCACAAAAAAGGTTTTCTTAAAATGCCCTGATCCCATATTTTTCTGCATATTTTCATGATTGCCGCCTTCTCGTTCGACATCTATCGTATGACGCACTGGTGCGATCATGTCATTCTCGTCTCCCCATAATAATGAGGCTCGCCAGGGCATTTTCGATAAATCGGCTCGATAATCGGGTGTTGAGCGCAGAATCGGTATTGGGTTCGGTAATAAGGCGGCTTGCAGGGCAAACATTAGGGCCGTGTCTGTAATCACATTCGGATGTGTGGCACTGCCGTCTAGTGCATATAATCCATGATAATAAAAAGGGGTTAAGGTTTTGGCCCTAATCCCTATAGACTCGTTTTTCAACCGCATTACTTTTTCTTCCCTTGCTTGGTGGGCGGTGTGAACCAGGCATCAAATAAGCCTTTCATCTGTTCTGAGGCTTGATGGTATTCTTTAACCAATTGGCTATCATTGATTTCAAAATCCTGCACCAATTTATTAACATGGTTATCCAGTTCGGATGCGGAAATCGTGTTTTGGTAGGCTTCACCAAAAGTCTCTTCCAGTTTGTCAACCATATCGGCTACTGTCGGTTTAGATTGTTCGCCTAAGGCGATTAACATTTCTTGCGGTGCATTGATCGAGCGTTCAAACGCGCCCCAATAGATTCCACATAAATGCGTTTTCAAATTCGTACCAGTGGTTGCGGTGGCCCCACCGTAAGCGCCGGCCATGCCAATTGATAATAACAAATGATTGAAGGCTTCCCGTGTCATCCGTTTGCCTATCATGACGATTGACTGGACAAATAAGGTACCGGGCAAGACTGAGCGTGTGGTAAAAATATTGGAACTGGTTTTGTGAGTTTGGGCATCAAAACTGACAAACTCTTCAGAAATCCCCCCTTGACGAAATACGCTATCAATCAAGGGTTGATCTAGCCCTTGCACTGACAGGGCATCGCTATATAAAACCGCTGCGTGTACTGGATAAATCGCTTTAGCCGCACTATTGGCTGAATCGCCAAAGACAAACGTATTTAAATCAAAGACTTCGCTGGCTGGCTGTTTCTCTTTAATATAGGCTTTATTCGCTGCCGCTTTGCCCCCTACCCCTAAACTCCGCAAAATCTGATTACCGCGCCGTTTTTCTACGCCTTTACTTTTGGAGGCAATCATTCGCACGCGCAATTGATTGGCGGCAAACATATCCGTCACCATGTCTGCATCATTATTACGGATAATCAATGGGGCAATCGTTTCTCGGATCAGGGGTATCACAATACACTGTGCTTGTGGCAAGGCTGGAATATCAAAATCGTCTTTTTCCAGCGTGTAAGTTGTTTTCACTTCTTGTGCCAGGGCTTGAAATAGGCTTTCCATTATTCTGATGACTCCTCTGGAGTAGATTTAGGTTTATTACTGCTGGCTTCTATAAATAAGAAAGCATAAGCGGCTAAAAAGAATCGTTGAAAACGCGCATCAAATTGCCCTTCTTGTTTATGATGCTTCACAAAATCATATACCGCTTGGGCAAATGCTTTACAGCGTTGACTAAAAGCGCCTTCGCCTTTGGCAAACATGTCGCGCCTATCCAATGCTGTTGCCAGCGTTTCAGCCATCGCTGCGACTGTCACGGCTTCACTTTGTTGGTATTTTTGCCCCGTGTCATATTGTTCAAGGGCCGTGGTTAAAGCAAAAATGCACTCATTGTTCGCCACCTTATACCCCGGATTGCGTTGTATTTGGGCGGCTAACTGAGCAATCTTTTCAATTTGCGGATCAGCATTCATCGGGTAAACCTCTTTCGCAAAATGCACATTGTCAGAAAAATAAAATTTATCTTGGGCAATCAGTCGATCATTCAACCAAGCGATAGCCCACCATTGATAAGCGGGCAAAATGGATAAAACCTCATGCCCGTTATTACTGTTCAAAATTTGTCTGATTAATTCCAACCGCTTGACTAGCGAAGGCAATTTATCACGCCGTATTGCGTTAGGTTCGTTAGGCTGAGACAAATCGGCTAACAGGGTGCGTATGAGCGGCGGTGTGGGTTCAAATAAAAACGCGGCTTTATTTGCACGCGGTGCCGAAATAAAAACCTGTACCGGGTTACCGCTATGGGCGGCATAATTTGCCATCCGATACATCGTATTCACCATGCTATCAAAATCATTGTCTATCGTTTCCAATAACAACGGTGTCGCTTCACTGATATCAAGCGCCCAAGGTAAAACCTTTAGCCAACCTTGATCCTTATAATTAACCGCTGTAAAAGAATTAATGACACTGATATTTTCAGCAGGTTCAGCGCCATCACGCGGTTTAATTAATCCTCGAAAAGGCGTGGCAACTAATAATGGCATCCCTGTCGCCCGATGCCCCGTTTCGTTAAGGGTTTGACATAACAACGCTTGTTGCTTGATACAGCCTTCGCATAAATAGTTCTTTCCAGATTGGGACCAAATATTTTTGTACTGCCCAATGCGATTATTGAAGGCCGTGCCTTTAATACCGGCTAATGTCATACGACTGGTTTCAATCGCTTGAGTCGCTGGTAATCCACATAATAAACAAGTGCCGCCTTTAGGCGCTGCGGCATACTGGGGTTCGGCCGACAAGGCTGGCTCACTCGCTAAACCACATTGCTGTTTTAAACTGTTCACAATGGCGCGACTGCCTACATTCTCTTGCGGTGGCGGAAAGGCAATATAAAAATAGTCAATGATTTCAATTAATTGCGCTTCGCTAGTGATTTCCATAGCCGCTTGCATGGCATATAAGGCTTGGCGCGTATTTTTATCCAAGCTTGCCATGTCAATATCAGGTAAAGCTTGCTGCAAAGCGGTGCTGATACTACCATCTTGCCACGATTTTAAACGCTGAATCCGTTCATCAAAGACTTTACCTTTACTATCAATTCGTAAGGCGGCCGCAATCGCTAAGGCATAACGATAATGCCCCGTTGGCTCAAAGCTCTCTTGAGTTTTCGTATCAGGCGCCAGGGGTAACAATAATTTACCCGCTCCTTTTTCAAGCACCACTAAACCGCTCACCAAAGCCGCCCAACTTCTGATATAAGTGATCACCTGATCCCAGTCTTTGCTGTGTATTGTTAAAAAGCGCGGTTCATAACTGGCCGCATCAGTAGCCACATTGATTAACGTTTTGACATCATGCAGATGCAATAAATTCAATTCGCCATTCGTATGATTACGCTTAATACTGGGCAAATTTTGCGATAAGTTTTGCTGTAATACTTCAAAAACCGCTTCTAAATCAAAATCGGCCTGTAAAGATATCCATAAACGCTGCCCATCTAATAAACACACTAAAGGAAAATGCTGTTCATCATATAACTGATCTAAGAAAACCTGTTGTAAATGCCATAACACCACGGGTGTTTGTTGAAATGCCCATAGTTTTAAGGTGTCATTGGGTACAACATACTGAGCGACTAAAGCGGATAAACGTTGGTTATAAGCCGCAATCATCTTATGCAAACCTTCGCGGCTGCCAATAGAAGTCAAAGTATCACCGACTGATACCATTTTAGCCAAAATATCCGTTTGGCTATCGGTGGGCGGTTCGGCGAAAATAGCCTGTCGTTTACCGCGATTGATTTCTACGCGAGACACTAAAGCCAAACAATCTTCAACGCTTAAATCTGTCCAGTGTTCCACTTCCAACACGTCATAAAGCTGTTTAACTTGATCATAAGTCGGACTTTGAGAATCAGTTTCATGAAACGCTAACGCTTGATCTCGGTACTTATCCGCATCATGCAAAAAAGCAATCGCAAATACGATTCTAAGGGCCTTTTCCGCAGCTTTCTCATCCGTGATCTCCGGCATTTCTCCCTTTTGCCAAGTATAGAAAAACAGCATAGAGGCAATAATCGCCACATCCATACAATGACGATAGAGAGAGACATCGGGATAAGCGAGATATGCCGGTTTTTCAGTTCCCCCTTTGCCGGTGCTGATCACCCAAGGTGAAAAAGTGCCCTGTTTTTGACAGGCTTCAGCCTGTTGATTCAGCCTTTCCCGTAAAGGTTTAAAGGCACAGGCAAACAAACCTGCTCCCTCTTCCGATGCCATATATTCATTTACATTCATTGTTGCATCTCCAAACAGCCAAAACCGCGTGCCGTACTACGCCCTAATCCTGAATACCAAACATCGCGCAAATCTTCAGCCGCGCCAGTGAGCATAAAAGGCATATTTAACCCTTTGATAACTAACGGTTTACCATCATTTAGCGTTTTAATTGCCATCCCAGCAGTGATATCGCCCCCACACGAACGCACATACAAACTATCAGGAATCAGCGTTAAATCAAAAGTACGCCTAAAACGGGCCTGCATAGTGCGATTGAGCAATTGATTTAATTGGGCACCGGTTTGCAAATAACTGTTATAACTATTTTGTTTATCATGTTGTTCAGTCACCCGTATGGGAGAAATACAGTAAAAACTGGCCGCCTCAGTGTCTATCCAAGGCGAAGCCGCGTACAGCTTTGCCATACGCAAATCTAAACCAGCCCCCTCAACTTGATTGGGTTCTAATAAATCTGAAGCTTGAATTTGCGCGATGATGGCAGCGATATCCGGATCACTACTGCCCACAATGACACGCTGCACTAAATGGAGCCATTGCTTGGGATTTTTAGAATCTGGGTTACACGGTTTAGTAATCACACCAAAACCCCAACGCGCCGGTGTATTGTTTTGGGGCCGATATCCATACTTTCGCATAGCCGCCATTAATAAATTAGCAACCCTGTCATGATCACTGATAATCGTCGTGCGACAATGTCTGGGTAAATCAATATAAAGTTTAAGGAATTTATGCATGATTGGTTTCTATAGGTGATATGATAGAACACTGATGATGCTGATTGTCATGATTTACGCTGATTTTTTTGATCAGCGTTAATCAGTTTAATCAGTTCAATCAGCGTTCTATCCTCTTAAATCAGTTAACAATTTTTCTTTTCAACACAGAGATCACAGAGTGCCACAGAGTACCACAGAGTATATAATTGCAGCACTAGCCTATTCGTTTATTCGCACTATACCTCTGTGAAACTCTGTGTTTCTCTGTGCTCTCTGTGTTGAAAAAAATTTAGGCCAAGAGAATGCTTTAAATTCTCATACCAATCCCTATCAAAAGGAAAACGAGATGAGTTCAAAACATGAACCCTTTGACGAAACCGCTAAAGTCTTTTATCGTCGTTTTTTTGAAAACAAGGGGCTGCTTGTCGAGACGGAACGAGAGGTGTTTTTTCGTGCTAGAAAAATTGATTTGGTGGTGACTTGTACGGAGTCTGAGCAAAATAGCTTAGACAACACCATTTTCTCACACTTTCGCAGCGTCAATGTTCTCGAATTAAAGGGCCCTAACGATCCCTTGACAATGAAGGACTACAACCGTATTCTAATGCGAGCTTGGGGCCTTGGAGGCCTTGAAGAGAAAACGGAAGAGGAAGAAGAAACAGAAGAAGAGTCTGATGAAGAAGAGGAGGCCGTTTCTGACGTTCTCAAGTTACTGCCAAGCCATAGAACACTGACAATTGTGAGTGTCACTAAACCCCAAAAGATTCTCAACACGCTTAAAGAAGAGTTTCAATTTTCAAAAACCGAGCCTGGCATATACCACTGTAAGATGGGGCATATAAAAAGATGGATTATTTGCCCATCGGAACTGCTGTTAGTTGAGAAAAATTACCCCTTGTTACCGCTGGCACGGGGTGACAAATTGGCAGAATTTATTTCCATCTGTGTGCGTGATGATTTGGTTGAGTATCTCCAACTGATAAAAGACATTGGACTACTCACTGATCCTAATCTGATTTGGCAAAAAATACTGGAGGTTCAAAACATGAAACCTGAGATAAAAGAAGAAACTTGGTCATATATTGACCGATTTTTCCAAGAAACGCCGGAGGCGATGACAAAACTCCCTAGCCTCCAAAAAACGTTTCAAGAATCGCTTCAAGAAGCCGTCCAACAATCGGTTCAAGAAGCGGCCCAAGAAGCCTCGGCAGAAAACCAGAAACGTGTGCTGATTCGTCAGTTACGTCGCAAGTTTGCCTCAGTTCCCAAGAAAGTCGTGCAGAAAATTGAAGCGACTGACGATCTTGAACAATTGGATAACTGGCTAGATCAGATTATTGTGGCTAAGTCTTTGGCAGAAACAGAACTGCAAAAGTGATAATAAATGAAGATTAGTTTGCTGTTTTTCGTTCCAACTTTAGTTTGCTCAGTGAAGATTAGCTTAACACATCATGCACTAGCGGCTAAAATTGATTGTCAAGCCCGGCAACAACATCAAAAATTTATCACCTCTAACTACTACATTATTACTGAACTGGTTGCATTGCTAATCAGTCCTCTTCGCTGTTTAGTACAGCGGATCAGGGGATTGAACGGATTGGTGCGGTGGTGTATTCCCATTATTCTGCTCAATGAATGAGCCTTTGCATTACGCGGTTCTTTTCTACTTAGAGGAATGGTGGGCAAACGGGCGGTGAAATCTGGGTTTATATTGAGTTCATTGCCGCCCGTTTACCCACCCTACAAATCTGGGGTGAAAAAAAAGTCATCAAAATACATGAAGCATTACTGCGATTCTTTTCTACTTAGAGGAATGGTGGGCAAACGGGCGGTGAAATCTGGGTTTATATTGAGTTCATTGCCGCCCGTTTACCCACCCTACAAATCTGGGGTGAAAAAAAGTCATCAAAATACATGAACAGACACACCCCACCCATGCACCAATCCGCTCAATCCCCTGATCCGTTGTACTATATTTAGGAAATCATCTATGACATTCACCATTCCCGCACACGGTGTCAAAAACGCGGTAGATAATCCCACATTATCCGTTGCCCAACACCAGTTATTAAACGAACCCAAACCCATCCGCTTATGTGCTTCTCCCACTGGTGCTGGGAAAACATCAGCTTTCATAGAAGCGGCGCGACAAGGGCAATCTGTTTTTTTCGTTGTGCCAACGCAAGCACTGGCTACCGATATTCACGAATCCATTCAGGCACTGAACCAAAAAGCAGAAAAGCCTATTTTGTCGGCTATTTGGGATAGTAGGCAAACAGTGCAAGCCAAAGAGGCGGGGCAATTACCTTGGGCTGCGCGGAAAGCGCAATTTGATAGGATTCAAAAAGAAGGCGGGATGATTCTTGCTACCTTAGAATCTTTGGCGAATTTGACGATGGATCAACCCAAATATCAATATATTCAGCTTGACTTGCTTGATTTCTGGCGCTTTCAACATTTAGTCTTTGATGAGGCCCATACTTTAAATACCCGTGCTTTTGGCCTCTTACATCTGTGGATAACTCTGATTGCGTGTCGCTATCAAAACCATATCGCTGCGCCTAAACTGACTTTACTCTCTGCCACGCACAGCGATTTACTGGAAAATCTTTTACAAGAAGACTATTTACCCAGTCAATTGATAAGCTGTTTTGAGGAAGTCATTGACGAAACCCCTGATCGTTACATTCATCGCACTGTGCAAGTTTTTGTTCATGAGCAAGTGAGTATTTTAGAACTGACGACTCAGTATGCCACAGCGTTATTGCAGGAAAAAGGTAAACTGCTTTTGATTTACGACAGTCTCAGGCAAATAACTCAAGATGAAATGCCGTTAGCTCAGTTATTCTGTGACGAATGTGGCTTGCAACATGATGAAGTGATTATGATCAATGGACAAGATAAACATTTGGAACGTTCAGCAGGGGGAAGTGGTTTTGCAGCGGGTACGCATCCCAAGGCAGAACACAAAGTCATTATTGGCACTTCGGCCGTTGAAATGGGGGTTAATTTTAAAATAGACGCGGCCATCATTGAACCGGGATTGGATGCGGCCGCCTTATTACAACGTATTGGCAGAGTGGCACGCAATGAGCAAACTGGGATTATCCATATCAGCCACACCAAATCAGGTGAGACGACACACATTATTCAATTGAAACAATGTCAAGGTGAGCTACCGATTAATGAATTACGTAATAGATTCAAACCGTTGCGTCATTTTAATCATCAAGCCGCCAAAGCACGAGGTAGTGCTTATTGGGCCATGCTATCTCGTAAATACAGCGATTTAATGGCAGGGATAAAACAGGCGTTTACTGAAGTCATGGGGCAAGAAGTGCCGGTACCGGGTAAACAGCTAGAAAGTTTATGGGTTGCGAAGCAACTCCGGTGGCGGAAAAGAGAGGCCTTTTTGGAATGGCTAAAAGCCATCGAAAGAGAATTGCAAGATGTGCGAGGATTCGCACCAACGGTTAAAATCCAATTCCAAGACAAAAAGGCGATTTTATATTCTCGTGATTGGGTTAGCCAATATCTCCGTACACCTGATGACTTTCAAAACGATATCTATATTTACCGAGATGTGCGCGATAATTGTCTGCGAGAAAAATCGGTACCGCCTTCTTTCAAATTCTTCTCACCGTTTGGAAAAACAGAACAATTAAAGGGCGAACACGTAGGTTCGCCCCTACGGATGCCATGTAGGGGCGAACCTACGTGTTCGCCCTCAAATGACGTGTTCGCCCTCAAATGACATGTTCGCCCTCAAATGACGTGTTCGCCCTCAAATGACATGTTCGCCCTCAAATGACATGTTCGCCCTCAAATGACATGTTCGCCCTCAAATGACATGTTCGCCCTCAAATGACATGTTCGCCCTCAAATGACATGTTCGCCC
>Ga0136651_10002483_pt1 | contig 10122 bp, 10 predicted proteins | sample Mar14236cmmetaG_FD_94867 | JGI IMG/M metagenome (GOLD analysis project Ga0136651, IMG submission 94867) | Marine hydrothermal vent microbial communities from Guaymas Basin, Gulf of California to study Microbial Dark Matter (Phase II) - Marker... ...
AGCTGCGGCCGAAGTGGAATCCGTGCGCCGGCCTTCAGCGGAGATTCCGCTGCGCGGCGATGCCGCCTTCACCGAACTGTCGCCGATCCTGCGCCAGTTCACGATGGCCCCCCAGCGGGTCGCGCTGCCGCAACTGGCGCAGTTCATCGCCCACCAGGCGTCGCAGGCCGGGGGCGCAATGGCCCCCCGCGAGGTGACGGTCACGGTCAGCCCGCCAGACCTGGGCGAGGTGGTCATCCGCTTCACCGAGACCGCTGAAGGCCTGGACTTGCTGCTGAAGCCCACAACGGCGGGCAGCAGCCGGGCGCTGCGCGAGCATCTGCCGGTGCTGGCGGCGCAACTGGCGGTGCTGGACGTGCCGGTGCGAAACGTGGAGGTGGGCGACGCCGGCGGTCAGCGCCAGGGCGCGCACCACCAGGGGCAGCACCATGCCGGCTCCGGCCAGGAGCAGCAGCAGCCCCGGGAGGAAGCGCGCCAGCAGCATCCGCACCAGCGCAGCCCGCGCGAGGAGCTGGAGGAGGCGATGAAGCGGGCGGCTGAATCCGCGCGCGGTTTCTTTTCACTGTAACGTCCACAATAAGGAGGTGGAACATGCTGACTTACGGCCTTGATTCCGGGGCGGGAAACCTGCTGGCGCCTGCCGGCAAAACCGCCTCGGTGACGCAGCCTGAGGGTGCACGGATAGCGGACGGCCCCAAGCAAGTCGGCACCCAACAGGATTTCTTGCTACTGCTGATAGAGCAAATTAAGGCGCAGGACCCTTTCAACCCTATGGACTCCGTGGAGTTCACCAACCAGCTTGTCGCGTTCACCCAGCTGGAGGAGATCATAACCCTCAACGACAATCTGGCCACGATGAAGGAGAACCAGGACATGGCGGCGGCCTCCCAGCTCCTTGGCATGTACGTTGAGGGGATGGATGCGAACGGCACGATTGTCTCCGGCGTGGTGGACTCAATAGAGCGCATCCAGGGCGAGGCCACGGTGGTGGTGGGCGACCAGTTGCTGCTGCTCGGCCAGATCTTCACCGTGCGCGATTCCGCGAAGGGGGAATAGGATGGACCAGATTCACCTGTATCCCCATGTCCCGCCGGTAAGCGGCCAGGCGGGCGGTTCGCCGCGGGCGGGCCAGCGCCGGGAGACGGCGGACAGTTTCAGCCGGGTTCTGTCCGGCGAACTGGCCCGCGCCGAATGGCAGGCGCCGCCCCTGCCGGAAGGGTTCCCGCTGAAGCTCTCAGCCCATGCGGAGAAGCGCCTGCACTCTCGCAACATTGACCTGGCGTCGCTGCCATCCTCCACGCTTGCCGAGAGGCTGGGGGAGGCGGAGCGGCGCGGTTCCAAGAGCGCGCTAGTGGTTAACGGCACATCGTCGCTACTGGTGAATGTCCCCGGCCGGACAGTCATCACCGCGTTCACGCCGGACGACCTCAGCGCGCGTGTGATCACCAACATTGACAGTGTAATATTCCTGGAGGACTGAAGGCTGGCCCGCATCCGTTGCGGAAGCTGAAAGCCCGTATGCACCGGGCGTCCTCCAGCCACAAGGAGGTATGAATGGCTGGAAGTGCATTCTATACTGCGGCCAGCGGTCTGAGAAACCATCAGACTCGCATCGACACCATCGCGGGCAACATCGCGAATGTGAACACCCACGGCTATAAGTCCGCACAGGTGGTGTTCTCCGATTTGCTCGCGCAGACGATCAGGGGCGCGGGCGCCCCCAGCGGCAATCTCGGTGGCACCAACCCCATACAGGTGCGGCTGGGCATCAAGATTGCCGCCATTCACACACACCTGGCGCAATCCGCGCTGGAAAACACGGCGCGCAACACTGACTTCGCGGTGAATGGCGCCGGTTTCTTCGTCGTCAACAACGGCGTTGAGAACTACTACACCCGGGCGGGCGACTTCTCCCTCGACTCCAACGGCAACCTGGTCACCGCTTCCGGTTTGCGCGTGCAGGGGTTCTATGAGCTCTCGGAGGACGGCCAGTCGGTCAACCCCAACTCGCGCATAGGCAACATCACGATAGACTTCGGCAAGAAGCTGGAGGCGCGTGCCACGACCGCGTTGAAGTTCCGCTCCAACCTGGACGCTGACTCCTTCGTCTGGGGTTCAGCCAACAACGAGAACGCCAATATGGGCAGCACGGGGATTCTCACTTTCTCCGGTGCGGCGGAGCCTTATGCCTACACCGTTGCTTCGGCGGCCGCGGCGGTGCCAGGGGCGGTTTCTGACATTGAGATCAACGGCATTACAGTGGCCTACGACACAACCGGAGCCACGACCTCCCTGGAGGCGGCGCAGATCATCGCGGATGCGGTCAACGCCGATCCCACCCTGCGCCTGCAGGTGCAGGCTACCGTGCGCAATGTAGGTGGTGAAGGCTATCTCGTAATCACGGCAGTCAACGCCGGCGACCAGTTCAACATTGACGGTTCCGCCGGCGGCGGAGCCATCGGCTCCGGCTTTGACGGCATGCCGCTGGCAACCTACACTGCGCCCCCCGAGCCCGGTTCCTTCCTAGCCGGAAGCCATCTGATTACCGTCACGGAGGCGCGTTCCGCCACGGCGACGACGACCACTCCCGTGGGCGTTGGCGTCTCAGCGCCCAACCCCGCATCCTCCTTTGACATCAACGGAGTTACCTACTTCCTGGATGGTACCGGCACGGGCATCCCCTTTGCCGATAGCGGGACGTCTTACGGCAACGCGCAGATAGTAGCCAACATCATCAATGCCACCCCAGGGACGGAGGTGACGGCGGTGGCGAACACCAACGGCACCCTGACCATCACCCAGAAGCTCGCAGGCGCGAACAACATCATCAGCATTGATGATAGCGCCCTGCTGCCTGTTGGCTCACTGGGCTTCGCGTCCATCGTGGACGATGATAGCGTGACCCCGGGCATCCAGGTGATGAACGGCGAGAACGCGCGCATTGACGACGAGTTCAACCCGTCAGACGGGTCGCCGCCCATCCTCCGCTTCTACGAGGACGATGCGATTGCCGGCGTGGCTTCTTCTTTGCTGAACGTGCAGTCCGCCATCTCCGGAGCTGCGCCCTCCTTCCCGCTGATACCGGGCGTGACTATCTCGGTTGACGACCTGCAGGCGGGCCAGGCCAACCTGACCACCGAAGCGGCGGCGCAGCACACGACCAGCCGCATCATCTACGATTCACTGGGCAACGAGCACCAGCTCGTTGTCACCTTCACTCACGTGATGCGCGACACCTGGGACTGGGAGGCCACGCTGCCGGAGGAGCCCCATCTCATTCTGGCGAACAACACGGGGCGCATTGAGTTCAGCCCTGGCGGCTTCAGCACGACAGCGAACCCGCAGGACAAGATCACCTTCACCCCGGACGCCGCCAACACGATGCAGATTGCGGTCTCAATGGATGGCGACGGCCAGCCGCTGAAGGGCATCACCGGATTCGCCAGCGATTCCACCACCGCGATCTACAACCAGGACGGCTACGCCATGGGTGTGCTGGACGACTTTGAGACCGACCAGACCGGCCTGATCGTCGGCCATTACAGCAACGGCCAGCGGCGCCCCATCGCCCAACTGGTGCTGGCGAGCTTCAGCAATGCTGAAGGCCTCACAAGGGTAGGGGACACTGCGTTCCGGGAGTCGGTAAACAGCGGCCCGGCCATCCTGCTCCGGGCGGGCACCGGCGGCGCAGGTCTCATCTTCGGCGGGTTCCTGGAGCAGAGCAACGTTGACCTGGCGCTGGAGTTCACGAACATGATCATCACCCAGCGCGGCTTGCAGGCCAACTCCCGCGTGTTCACCACGCAGGACGAGATTCTCAACGAAGTGGTAAACCTGAAGCGCTAGGCGGCCTGAGGCTGCCTTATTACTGGCGGGGCGCTATGGGCGGCGCCCCGCTTTTCCCTCCAGCTCCAACCTCGGCTATAATGCTGGGCGTGATTGAGCTTACACGCTTCAACGGCACTAAGTTCTACCTCAATGCAGACTTGGTGGAGTACATTGAGGCGACCCCGGATACGGTGATTACCCTGAGCTCGGGCAAGCGCCACCTGGTCAAGGAAGACGTGCTTACGGTGGTGGAGCGCATCATCGCCTACCAGCGCCGCATCCACTATATCCCTGTAACCGAAGTGGGAGCGGCAGCTCAGGAGAAAGAACGGCCAGGCCATCGCGGCGAGGAAGTTGAGACTTCCGACGAGAAGCTGGACACGCTTCCCGACTAGCCGGGCGGCGGGCTTGGCCCTTGAGCCGGCGCGGGCGGTTCGGTCTGCCCCTTCAGCGCCAGCTCTTCGCGCCGGAAAACGAGGATGTTGAGCGCGATCTTGCCGGCGGCGGTGGCCGGCAGGGCAATGAGTATCCCCAGAAACCCCAGGACTTGCGCGCCGATCATCATCGCGACAATCACCGTGAGCGGATGCAGGTCCATGTTTTTGCCCATAATGCGCGGAACCAGCACATTGTTCTCCAGCAGGTGCAGCCCTGCATACAGGACCACGACCAGCAGCAGGTTCACCGGCGAACCGGCCAGCGCGATTAGCGCGGCCGGGAAGAAGCCGATGACCGGCCCGATCATGGGGATGAGTTCGGCGAAACCGGCGATGAGCCCGAGCAGTACCGCGTACTTCACGCCGATGACGGACAGTCCGGCGGTCACCAGCACGGCCATGATGAGCGACAGCGTGAGCTGGCTGCGCACGTAGTTGCCGAGCATGACGTTCATCATGGAGAAGGTGGCCTCAATGCGCTCGTTGTAAGTGTGCGGGAAGAGCTTCTTGAACGAGTTCTTGAACTTCTCCGCGTCAACCAGGAAGTAGTAGCACATCAGGGGGATGAGGATGAGCCCCAGCAGGAAGGTGATGGAGCTGTTGATGGTCTTGGAGACAAAGGCGAACGAACTCTGCAGGGCCTGCGGGAGGTTCTCCCTCAGATTCTCCACTGCCTGCAATACGGCCTCGTTAAAGGCGATGCGTTGCCCCCCTCCCGGATAAGCCCGCTCCAGCGCGGCGTTGAGCCTGGCCTCCACGTCAGACAGCAGTGCCGGGATGTCCTTGGCGAACTGCGACGCCTCCCTGTATAGCACCGGGGCAATCAGCGCCACCAGGCCCCCTATCAACACCACGATGCCGGTGAACACCAGCAGGATCGCCAGCCCCCGGGGAACCCGCAGGTTGCGCAACCAGCGGACCGGCCCGTACATAAAGTAGGCGAGCAAGACGGAGATGATTATGTAGATGAATACCGAGCGCACCGCGTAGATGAGGATACATAGCAGCAGTACGCCGATAACAAACAGTGTCTTGCGCGCGAAGTCGTACATTGTGGCCGTCCTGCGGGAATTGTAACACAGTGTCCGTCAATCCGCACCAGCAGCGGCCGCCCGCAATTTGTCTGCAAGTTCTCAACAACCTGCCAAAGGCGGTTTAACCTTGCACTATGCTGAAATGAGGAAGGCGGCAGCTTCTCGTGCCCTTCCCGCGCCCATGTGGATGAGATTTAATGGCCGCAACCCTTCCACCATCAAGCCTGCTGCTATAAACTAGCTCAGCAACCACTTCAGTCGTAGCCGCGAAGGCCGATATATCAAATGGGGTACGGGTGGACATACTAGGAACAGACTTAACCTTCAATCTGCTGGCCAAGAGCCTGGAAGGTCTTTCGCTCCGCCAGCAGGCGGTGGCGCAGAACCTGGCGAACGTCAATACACCGGGTTACCGCCGCAAGGACGTGCTGTTTGAAGACGTGTTGCAGGCCGCGCTCGCAGGCCCCAAGTCGGGCCCGGAGGTGTTGCGCACGCTTCAGTCCGCCCGCTTTGAAGTTGTGGAGGAGCGCCAACTGTATCTCCGCAACGACCTCGGCGGCGTTGACCTTGACCGCGAGGCCGCCGAGCTTGCCAAGACGACGCTGCGCATCAACGCGGTGCTGAACCTGCTGGGCAAGCGCATTGCCCTGTACAAGCAGACTATTAACGAGGGTGGCTTCTGATGGGGTTGCTGGGAACACTGAATATCGCCGCGTCCGGCATGACTGCTGAGCGGATGTGGATGGACACCATCTCCTCCAACATCGCCAATGCCAACACTACAAGGACCGCTGACGGCACTCCTTTCCGGCGTCAACTGGTTGTCTTCGCCGAGCGGGCTGGCGTCCAGGGTCTGGGTGGAGTGCAAGTCTCCGGCGTGGTGGACGACATGTCCGAGCTGCGGCTGGTTTACGAGCCGTCGCATCCCGACGCGAATGCCGATGGTTACGTGGCGTATCCCAATGTGAATGTGGTAACCGAGATGGTCGACCTGATTGCCGCCTCGCGGGCTTACGAGGCGAATGTCACCGCCTTTGAGGCGGCCAAGGCGGCCTACATGAGGACTCTGTCACTGCTGCAGGTGTAACACCGGCGGTAGGGCTACCGGGGGTAACAGGTGAAGCTGCCATCAGCGCAAGAAAGCGGTCTACGCGCGGAGTTCTCCGCGCACCTTGAGCACATCCGGAGGCTGGCCGGGGAAGTTGACGCGGGCGGCCAGGCGGACTTCAAGGACGTTCTGCTGAAAAGCCTCTCCGACGTGGAGAGCATCCTCACCGAAGCTGACGTGCTGACCAACGAGTATGCCGCCGGGCGGCTGGATGACATCAATGCAGTTGTGCTGGCGGTGGAACGGGCGGATCTGGCGCTTACGTTCGCGCTGAAGTTGCGCAACAAGCTGCTGGAGGCCTACCAGGAAATCACGCGGATGCCCGTCTGACCAGGGCTGCGGAGGCGAATGAAGCATGTCTGAACTGGGGTCAAAGTGGCGTGAATGGCCGGCGAGCTACAAGCTCATTCTGCTGGCGGCTCCGCTCGTCGTGATAGTCGCCGTGGTGGTCTTGATGAACATCAAACCCCAGGGCGACTATACCACGCTTTACAGCAACCTGGACATCCGCGACGCCTCGGCCATCGTGAAAGAACTCAAGCGCCTCAACATTCCCTATTCACTCACCAACGGCGGCGCGGACATCCTTGTGGCGGAGCGCGATGTTTACGACACGCGACTCGCGCTGGCGGAGAAGCAGTTGCCGTTCAAGACCGTGGGCTTTGAGCTCTTTGACAAGGTGAAGCTGGGCACCACCGAAACCGGCCAGCGGGTGGACTACCAGCGCGCTTTGGAGGGTGAACTGACGCGCACCCTGGAGGAAATCCCCTCGGTGCTTAAGGCGCGGGTGCATTTGGTGATACCGCAGGAGAGTTCGTTCCTGTTTGAAGACGAGCGCGCCACCGCCTCGGTGATGCTGGTGATGGAAGGCGGGCGCACCCTCAGCGAGAATCAGGTGCAGGGGATCATACACCTGGTCTCTCACGCGGTGCCCAACCTGAGCGACAAGGACGTGGTGGTTTCCGATTCGCGGGGCGGCTATCTCTCCAGCGGGCTTGGCGGGTCGGTGGCTTTTGGCCTGGACAATCCCGAAAAGCAGCTGGAGATAAAGAAGAGCTATGAGCACCATCTCCAGCGCAAGATCTACGAGCTGCTGGAGCCGGTTTATGGCCGGGGCAACATCTCCGCCTCCGTTTCAGTGGAGCTGGACTTCAACAAGGTCCGGCGCGAGAGCGAAAAGGTGACGCCGGTGGTGGGCGACAGCGGGCTGCCGGTAAAGGAAATGGAGAGCCGCACTACCACCTCCGAAAGCGACGAAGCCGCCGGGGGCATTCCCGGCACGGCCAGCAACATTCCCGGCTATCTAGGGGTCGATCAGGTGGAATCCACCGGCGGGAGCAGAACGGAACAGAGCGAGTATGAAGTTGAATACGATGTCAGCCGTGAGCTGGAGTCCATTGACTTCGCGCCTGGCTCAGTCTTGCGCAAGACCGCGACCGTCATACTCTCCACCGAGGAGTGGGACAACGCGCGCCGCGCGGAGGTGGAGAACTGGGTGATCAACGCCATCTCAGCCGATCCCGCACGGGGCGATACCGTCAGCGTGTCCGCGTACGTGTTCACGGGGGAAACCGCCGCCGCGCTCCAGGGCGAAGTTGCCGCTTCGTCCCGCCGGCTGCTTATCGGAACCGTGCTCAAGTGGGTCGCCATTTTTGTGGTGCTGCTCCTGTTCTTCTTCACGGTGCGCTCAATCGTCGGGATGACCATGGGCAAGGAGCGCCCCCTCACGGCCGCCGCGATTGAACGCATGGTGCGCGACAAACTGGCGGCGGCGGAGGCCGCGCTGCCTGAGATGGATGATGTAGATCTGCCGCCGATGGACAGGGCCAGGCAGACCCGCTTCTCCAAGATGAGAGAGCAGATAATCAAGCTGATTGACACCAAACCGGACGAGGTCGCGAGCCTGGTGCGCTCGTGGCTGCTGGAGGACTAAGCAGGGATGTCACCGGGCGCAAAAAGACTGGACGAGCTGACCGGCAAGCAGAAGGCCGCCATACTGGTTATCGCGCTTGGCCAGGAGGCCTCAATCAAGCTGCTAAAGCACCTCTCGGAAGAGGAGATTGAGAGCATCACGCTGGAGATAGCCAGCTTCCGTAATGTCAGCTCGGAGCTGCAGGAGAAGGTATTTGAGGAGTTCTACAATCTGATGATTGCCCGGGACTATCTGGCCCAGGGCGGCATGGAGTACGCCCGTTCGCTGCTGGACGAGGCGCTCGGATCGCAGAAGACCGACGAGATACTCGGCAAGCTCTCCACCTTTCTGCGCGTTGCGCCCTTTGACTTCCTTAAGCGCACGGACAAGGAGCAGCTCATCTCTTACATCCAGACGGAACACCCGCAGACCATATCGCTGATTCTGGCCTTCCTGGAGCCAAAGGACGCCGCCGAGCTGCTGTCGCGCCTGCCGCAGGAAATCCAGCCTGAAGTGGCGCAGCGGCTGGCGACCATGGACCGAACCAGCCCGGAAATCGTGCGCGAAGTGGAGCGGGTTATTGAGCAGAAAGTCTCGGCCGTGGTCACCAGCGAGCTGGCGGTGGCCGGTGGGGTGCAGGACCTGGTGGAGGTGCTGAGCTTGGTTGACCGCTCAACCGAGAAGGGCATCATGGAATCCCTGGAGGACCGTGACCCCGAGCTGGCAGATGAGATTAGGCGCCTGATGTTCGTGTTTGAGGACATCCGCACGCTGGATGACCGCACTGTGCAGCGGGTGCTGCAAGAGATACCGGACAAGAAGGACCTGGCCATCGCGCTGCGGGGGGTGTCCGACGACGTGAAGAACAAGATTCTGCGCAACATGTCCAAGCGCGCAGCCGCCACGCTGCAGGAGGACATGGACTATATGGGCCCGATGCGCCTGAAGGACGTGGAGGACGCCCAGCAGCGCATCGTGGAAGTCATCCGCAAGCTGGAGGAATCCGGCGACATCATCATTGAGCGCGGCGGCGAAGCGCAGTACATCTAGGCGGTGCAAGACCATGCCACCACGAGTGCTAAAGTCGGGGAGCCTGCGCAAGTCTACCGGGCCACTCCAACTGTTCGCCCGCAAGGGCGGTGAGAGCTTGGGCTCAAGCGCGGAAACCGGCCTGCTGGACTATGAAGAGTTTCTCCGGTTACCCGCGCGCGACCAGATAGCCTACCTGGAGAAGCGGCATCGCGCGGTCACCTACGAATGCGAGAGCCTGGTGAATGCCGCCCGGGAGGAAGCAGAGCAGATCGTGGCCGTGGCCAGGTCACGGGTGGAAGCGGAGCGGCGCCAGGCGCGCGAAGAAGGCTTCGCCGCCGGCATGGAAGAGGCGCGCAAGAAGCTCCAGGCGGAGTACAGTGCCCAGCTTCCGGCGTTGCTCCGGCGGCTGGAGCAGACCATCGCGGAGGCTTCCGCGGCGCAGCAGGAATACTTGGACTCTCTGGCGCAGCCGCTCATAGGAGCGCTGCTGGAGGTCGTGCGCAAGCTCTACTGGGAGGAGGAAATGACCGCTTCCCGCCTGGCGAGGATAGTCTCGGCCGTGAGTGCCGAGCTGAAGACCCCTGACCACTTGTCGGTTCGCGTCAACCCCAAGGACGCGGACGCGCTGGAGTGTGCTGGCTTCTCCGAGGCGCTTGAAGCCGCCGGCATCAGCCCCTCCCGCATTCAGCTCCTGCGCGACGGCGCGATCAAACGGGGCGAGTGCCGCATCATCTACGGAGCTGCGGAAATGGCGCTGGACCCGGACCGCAT
>Ga0136651_10002485_pt1 | contig 10115 bp, 12 predicted proteins | sample Mar14236cmmetaG_FD_94867 | JGI IMG/M metagenome (GOLD analysis project Ga0136651, IMG submission 94867) | Marine hydrothermal vent microbial communities from Guaymas Basin, Gulf of California to study Microbial Dark Matter (Phase II) - Marker... ...
GCAGTCGGCGTCCTCATCAACTTCGTGCTGATGTTCTTCAACCTCCTCCCTATACCTCCGCTCGATGGCAGCAAAGTGCTCGCCCAGTTTCTCTCCTGGAAACAGCAGATGGTGTATCTGCGCCTGGAGTCGATAGGCTTCATCATCCTGATCTTGCTGCTGTTCACTGGTATGCTGAGTACTCTCCTCATCGCCGCCTTTGGCGGGCTGACGTGGTTGACGGCCAACCTCTTCGGTGTGAAGTTCGCGGTTTTTATCGCGCAGGCCGACCCCACCGGTATGATGGCTTATGCGTTTTCCCGCTTCTTCTCCTGAGCCGGACGCCGCATGAACGCCGCACGTTACAACCTCCAGCTTTCCAACTTCACCGGCCCGATTGACCTGCTGCTCCACCTGATCCGGGTCAACCGCATGGATATCTTTGACCTGGACTTGCACCTCATCACCTCCCAGTACTTGGAGGCGCTGGAGAGCCCGGAGCTTTCCTCCCTGGAGAACGCTTACCACTTCCTCCTGATGGCCTCCACCCTGATGGAAATCAAGAGCAAACTGCTGCTGCCGCAGGAGGCTGCTTCAGAGCCTGGTGAGCCGACCGGTGAGGAAATGAAGGCCGACCTGGTGCGGCGCCTGGCCACTTACCAGAACCTGAAGCAGGTGGTGGAAGACCTATCTCGGCGCTTGGAAGAACAGCAGCGACTGCTGTATCCCGCGGCACCGGCCCGGCTGGAACAGAGTCTGGTGTATTCGCTGAAGGACGTGTCGCTGTACGACCTGATGACGGCGTTTGAAGAAGCGTTGGAGCGCCGCCAGGTCGTAACTCGCCTGGCCGAGATGGACGAGGACATCTCCATTGAGGAAGTCTACGCCGAGGTGGAGCAGCGTATCCGCTCGCGCCCGCAGGGGATACTGCTGTCGGAGCTGCTGTCCAGCAGCCGCAACAAGCTGCATATGATCGCCGCTTTTGTCGCCTTGCTTGAGATGATAAAGGAGGAGAAGGTGGTCTTCAAGCGCCAGGAAGGGGGCTTCTTGCTTCAGCCCGCGCGGGAAGACGCTCAAGCTTCCTGATTTCGCCGTGCCCAGTGGGCCCGGTGCAGAAACAGCGTGATTGCTGCTGACACACCCATATTCAGCGATTCCACACCCGCTGCCATTGGGATGTTAAGGAGGTAGTCGCTGTGCTCTACGAGCTTGCGCTTCACTCCACGTTCTTCGCTGCCGATGATGAAGGCTGTTCGCGCGGGATACTCAAAGGTAAACGCGCTCTCGCCTTCGTGCGCGGATAGCGCAGCCACCCAGAACCCATGTTGTTTCAGGTGCTGCACCGCCTGAGAGAGATTCTCACCCAGCACAATCCGCGCGCGGAACGTTGTCCCCGCGGCGACCTTATGCACCGTCGCGTTCACCTCGGGCACACCATGCTTGGGCATAATGACAGCCGCACCTGCGGCGGCGGCCGTTCGTATCACCGCTCCCAGGTTCTGGGGGTCGTTTACGCCGTCTAGGAGAACAGCGGCGGCTGTCGGCGGCAGCGCTTCTATGGCTTCGCCCAACGTCAACCCCCTAAAGGGCCTGATAAGGCCGGCGGCTCCCTGGTGGGGCAGTCGCGCCAGCGCCCCATACCACCTGGCTTCTTCCAGAGGTCCCGCCGGCACTGCCGCTTTTGCCGCGAGTGTGCGCAGCTCCTCCAGGCGTTCGGAGCGGGCGGGTGATGTGTAGAGCCGCTTGACCTTGCCTGCCAGAAGAGCTTCCTTCACCGGGTTGATGCCGTAAACAAAGTGCAGCGGAAGCTGATTAGTGGGTTTGCGGCGGCGCTGGATTTCGGGTGTCACAGGCGAATCATACCAGAGAAGAAGCGGTTAATACCGATGGGCCCCTTGCGGGGCCCCATCAGTGTAAACCAATGAATTCTCGGAAGTCATTACATTAGACTTCGGAGGACGCGGTTTTGTTCCAGCATCGTAAGAAAAAGCGCCGGGGCAGGAACCCCGGCGCTTCCGGTACCAGAGAAACGGAGATCTTACTCCGCTTCAGTCTGCATGAAGAAGGTCAGGCCCACATGCCTGCGGTCAACCGGTTCGGGCTCCGGAGGATTGCGCTCCTCGCGCTTGGTGCGTGGCTTCTTCGTGGTCTCGGTGTAGTAGCGCATGTTGAGGTTCGCCAGCAGCCCCGGGTATTTCAGTTCAAAGTCGCCGTAGCGGTTAAACTCGCCCAGGTAGTAGTAGTTAGTTTCAAAGTCCCAGATGGGCGGGCGTTCCACCCCGAATATCATGCCCTGCTCATAGTCAAATATGTAACGCGCTGCAATCGTGAAATCTCCCATCGCCTCGTACTTGACTATCTCCACGTCATCCTCGTCTTCCCAGTACTCGTGGAAGTCCACGATTCCATGAGTATCTATGATCGCAACCTGGCGCATGCCGATGCGGGCAAAGCCAAGCACCCGGTAGACGAACTTGCAGAGCACCGGATTGGGCAGCCCCGGGACATTCAGCGGGATGGTGGCAAACCACATGTCCTCGCGCCACACCGGATAGTCCGGCAGTCGCAGCAAGTGGTTCCACTCGAACATGTGGCCAACATCTACCTTGATTTCACCAGGGACAATGGAGCGCCGGGAGTACTCCTTCAGGTGCTCCAGTCCTTGCACATCCAGTACATCGCCGTTCTTGCTTTCCACATAAGTAAGGCTGGTAACGAGGATGTCGTCAACACTGAAAGTCGGGTCCTCACCGCCGGCTCCGCCGCCGCCGCCCTGGCCGCCGCCACCGCCGCCACCGCCTCCCTGCATCACGTCTCCACCGATGGGAGGCGGTCCCAGTTCATTCCCTCTCATCTCGTCAGGCGGTGGGGCGAAGGACTGCCGGTTGTTGTCACCGCCTCCTCCGCCGCGTCCGTCCTGGAATCGGCGGTCCTCACGCGTGCGCTGCGTGGGCATGGAAAACACGTCGTAATCGTAGAAGGTGATGTTGTGCCGGTTCAGGCCGTGCAGCGAAGCGGTCACAATATCCCGGTAGACCGCGCGGATGCGGAAGCTGTTGTGCAGGTCGTGGAGCTCACCGGGCCGGGTGATTGCACCTCCGAGGGTGATGACCGTCATATAGCGGTTGTACTCGTCCTCCTCCGGGTCAAAAGACAGGGTGATCGGACGCGTGACCCGCGCCGACGCCGCCAGGGTGCCGAACACTAACACCGCCACCACCACAAAGACCCCGAATGTCCATCTGATTCCCATAAGCAGACCCCTGTAAGTTGGTCTATTAGACTCGTGAGTCGAAGCTAAGTTCCCGCTTGGTGGAGCAGAGGGGATTCGAACCCCTGACCTTATCCACGCCAAGGATACGCGCTACCAACTGCGCCACTGCCCCGTTTAGATGTCAATGACCTTGCCCTCTGACCACAGCTCTTCCAGCCGGTAGAACGAGCGAATCTGCGGGAGCATCACATGCACAACCAGCCAGCTGTAGTCTAGGACTATCCAGCTCCCATCGCGATAGCCCTGAAGGCTGTCGAAGATTATATCACACTCCTTCAGGCGTTCTACGATACGGTCGCAGATGGCCCGGTTCTGGATTTCGGTCTCGCCAGAGGTGATGCACATGACGTCAAGGTAGTCCACCACGCCCGTTAGATCCAGAAAAACGGTGTTGGCCGCTTTGCGGTCGGACGCCGCATCCAGCACCACCGCCAGCGCGTCTGCAGTTTCAGTTCCTTCTTCAGCTTTGTTGCTTTTTGCCTCTGTTGCCACAAGACCCCTTCAAAGAGCGTCGGAAGGCTATTCTAACACACTGCCCGCTTCCTGCAGCCGCATGGCCTGGTGCGCTGCCCCCAAGAGGTTGGCTCGATGCCGCAGCTTGGAGACGACTACACGCGGCGGTCCTCCAAGCCCCCTTAGCACCGAATCAGCCAGGGATTCCCGCAATGCCGGCATAAAGGCTGGAGCTGCCCGGGAAACTCCTCCTCCCAGCACCACAGCCTGTGGAGCACACAGGTTGAAGATGTTGGCAATCCCCACCCCAAGATAGAAGCCCATGTTCGCATAAGCCCTGATGGCTGCTTCGTCGCCCCTCTTATAGGCGTCAAACACGTCCTGGGGCGTGGCAACGTCCGCCTTCCCCCCGTACCGCCGGTAAGCTGTGATGATTGCTTTCTTCCCGACATAGGCTTCCAGGCAGCCCCGGCCTCCGCACTTACACTTCGGGCCGCCCGCGCGCACCTTCATGTGGCCAATCTCCGGCGAGATGCCGGTAAACCCGGCAATGGCGCCGTTCGGGCCGATCAGGCTGCCGCCCAGTCCCGAACCCAGTGTCAGGGCGCACACACCTCGGTATTTTCCCTTGAGTTCGTAGTGGTACACTCCGAGCCCGAAGGCATCCGCATCATTCATCACCGCCACTGGCACCTGCAGGCGCGCCTGCAGCGCTTCGCGCAGCGGGAGGCTCTTCCACGCCGTGTTGGGTGAGTAGAGAATGCTCCCCTCGCGGATGACCCCGCAGCTTCCGGCGCCCACCGCCGTGAGTGCGCTGGCGTCGGAGTGCTCAAGCATGGATCTGACAGTCCGCAGAATGAAATCCAGGAACTTCTTCGCGTCCTGTCCCGCAGGCACCAGCCGCTCGCGCGTGACGACAAGCTCGCACTCCGGCGAGACCAGCCCCGCTTTCACTGCAGTAGCGCCAATGTCCAGTGCGGCAATCACAGTGGTTTGCCCATCAGTTTAGCTTCTTTTTCCGTCTCCTCCGAATCCGGCCGGAACTCGGTGAGATCGTCTTGCAGGGTGAACGTGAGTTTCCCCGTAGTGAACTTGATGACCCGGTGCGGCGGCAGGGTTTCCACGAAGTACTCCTCCACGGAATCGTAGAAGCTCAGGCGCAGCCGCAAGCAGACGTGCCGCTCGGCATCAGCGGCGTATATCGCCACCCGCCCGAGTTTCTCCACCAGCACGGCGTGGTTGCGGTTCTGCAAAGGCGCTGTCAGCAAGAGTGCGGACTTCTCCGGAAGATCCTCCACTCGGGTGACGCTCAGCAGCAGCAGCAGTTCATCCAGATCGTAACTCGGAAGCGGCCGCCGGAGCGAGTAAACGGCGCCGACTTCACTGCCTTTGAGCTGCACCGTTGCGGTGTCGTAGTAGTAAGAGACCTCATAGCTCTCAGACGGCTCCGCATTTTCGGGCGGCACGCTGTCTCCAGCGTCGTAAAGTCTCAGATCCAGCGTGACCGGATCCAGGGTCAGCCAGTCTACTATCAGCATGGATTCCGCTGTCAGGGGGTAACTGTACTTCTTGCGCAAGCGGATCAGCGGTCTCTCCCGGTCGGTCAGCGGCTCAAAGGAGCTCTGCAGCCACCCCTGGACCGCGCCTTTGTCGTCCTGAATGATGTATGTGTACTTCCGGGCGGCGAAGCCCGCTGACGGCTTGATGTATTCGGGATGCATCAAATGCAGGCCCAGCTCAAGTTGCTGCAGCGCGTCTTGGCTGGGGAAGTTGAATAGGCTCCCAGGGAAGGGCTCTTCCACTTGTTGCGCGGCAGCTGCGGTGGCGTACAGCGCCGTCACTAGTACCAGTACGAGTGTTCTCAGCCTAGACATGCTCTCATCAGCAATAACAGAATAACCAGGCCGCCTCCGATGGCGAGAGCGTTGTCAACTGCGCGCAGGCGCTCCTCGCCCACGGTCTGCACCTTCGGCGCGCCCCGCATCCCGCGAAAGTCAAATATGAAGGTCTCGCGTTCACCGGCTTGCGATATGGACCAGTCGTAGGTCTGGCTAAGGTCGAACTCAATCGGTGTTTCCGCCTCCGGTTTCAGCTCCATGTCCACCCCGTTCTCCTTGCTGCGGCGGAACATCTCATTCAGCAACTTCAGGCGGCTTGGCCCGGAAAGCTCACTTATACGCTGAGCCGCCGGTACCTGGTGAGCCTCGCCGTCAGTGGGAACAACCTCCGCCAGCTTACTTTCCGGAGAAGGTTTGCCTCCGGAAAGCCACTTGAACTCCGCCGCTGCAAACAGCTCATCGCCCTTGAGCTGATCCACCACCGTGCGCAGCCGGAGCTCATGCCAGCGCACGTATTTCCTGACTTCGGGATTAAGCGCCAGCTTCAAGTCCATTGAGACCGACTGTCGCAGCGCCAGCACGCTCAACCCGTCCTTCTCCAGCGCATGCGTGTAGACAAACTGAACTATGGTGGTTACGTACTTGTTCTTCCAATGCACATAGCTGAGATCCTGCCGCAGAGAGATGGCGGCCTGGTGGTATTTGCCCTGCTTGAACTGCGCGAGCGCCCGCAACAGATTCATGGTCATGTCCAGGTCGTCACGGCTCTGGGCCTCTTCCTTCGTCGTCATCTTCTCCGCCTTATCCCATTCTTCCCGCGTGAGATACGCCTCTGCTGCCAGCACGCGCATTTCATCCCGCCATCCGCCAACCGCAGCCGCCAGTTCGCGCAGCACCTGTAGCGATTGTTCTGCCTGACCCATCCGCCAGTAGGCTGCGGCCAGCATGAGGCTGACGCCGAAGTAGTCCGGGTAAACCGGGAAGAAGTGAAACCGGCTAATGCGTGTGAGAATGCGCAAAGACGGCAGGAACTTGCGGATAATCTCGCCGCTGGTGGATTCATAGCTGCGGGCAGCCGCGAAGTGCTGGGCGGCGCCCTCCAGCGCGTTAGCCTTCGCTGCAGCCAGCGCCATGACCACATGAGCTTCGTTGAAGTTGGGGCTCTGGCGCAGCAGCTTGGTCGCCAGGACGGCTGCGCTCTCGAAATCGTAGTCGCTGATAAGCTGAGTGGCGCGTCTCAACACCTTCTCCTCTGGGCTCAGTAGCGGCATGGCCAGCGCGGGTATCGCCGCCACGGGCAACGTGTCCACTTCAAAGGCCTTGTAGGTCGGCGTGATGACCGAGTAGGGAAGGCAGTTTAACCGGATGCACTCCATAGAAGCCGCGCCCTAACAATATAACAGGTCTCACTCATCCTGAGGCGAATGCTGGTACCAGAACACCGGTATCGTGTCCACCAGCGCCAGCGCCCGGTGGTTCTCTTCCTGTGGCTGCGCGTCGCGCCGCTGGTAGGCAACCAGCGTGAAGATCTGCCCATTGCTAATCCCGAGCCGCCGGAGCCGCGCCACCGTTTTGCGCAGGCTCTTGCCCGTCCAGTAGGTGGTGTCCACTACCAGTACGGGCGTTGTCGGCAGCGCTTCCCTCTGTTTCAGTTCGCTGTCCACCAGCATAGGCAGTTTCAGTTTCTCCGACAGAAAGACTGCCGGTATCAGGCCGCTGCGCTTGATGCCCACAATCGTGCCCGGCTGCTGCGGCAGTTGGCGGACGGCCTCCAGCATCTCCCTCAAAGCCACCAGGTATTCTCCAGCGGATACTTGCATGGTCACTTCAGCGTGAAGTTCAGCGTCACCACGAATTCGCGCTCGCCCGAGCCGAGCGGGTGGGGGAACGCGGGAAAGCGCACTACCTTCCGCACTGCGCTCAGAGCGGCCTCGTCCAGCTCGGCATATCCGCTGCTGCTGTCCACGGAGCTGGCGAGGAGCTCCCCGTCCGCACTCAGGCGGAAGCGTAACCGCACAGTTCCAGCATGTTTCAGTCTTCGCGCAATCTCGGGGTAGTGCTTCTGGGCACTAATCAAAGCTGCAATCCGCGCATGGTAAGCTGCGAGCACTTCAGCCAGCCTGTGCGCATTCTGCACGGTCACCTCGCTGGCTTCCTCCGCTTCAGGTGGCTCGGTTCCAGTGCCCGTCAGTGCGGTCGCGCCGTCCGCATTCTCGCTGTCTTCGCCGCGAGCTCCCCCGGTGTTGGCCTCTTCATCCATCTCCCTTATGGTGGCCGGAGGGTTGGCGATGACACCCGGAGGTCTGTCCACAACGCTTGGCGTCTCCCCGGGCTCAATCTCTGCTGGCAGTGCATGCTTCTCCACCATGGGTTCCGCCAGCGTTGTTTCCACCGGTGCCGCCAACACCAGCAGGACTCCTCGTGCCGACGTGCTCTCCGCCGGCAGGGCGACCAGCGCGACCGCCGTGCCCACCAGCATAAGGGACAACACGAAGGATACTGCTCGGTAGCTTCTCATTTCAACTTCACTTCCAGCGCCACCGTCCGCAGCGGCGAGTTCCGGACTATATCCAGCACTTCCACCAGCCGCTTCACATTCACTCTCTCATCCGCCCGCAGGCGGACTGCGTCTGTTTCCGCTGGGTTCACCGCCTCCAGTGCAGCCGCCAGCTCGGCGTCGTTCACGGTCTGGCCGCGGTAGAGCAGTTGTCCACCCCGATCCACCGTGATGACTATGTTGCTCAGCTCCCTGGCCTCCGCTGTGGAGCTGCCAGGGAGCTGCACCTCTACCGCCGGCTGCAGAAAGCGCGAGACCAGCATTATGAAGATGAGCAGGATGAAGACTATGTCCACAATCGGCGCGACGATAATCGCCGGTGGAGGCAGTTGCCGGTATCTGCGGGAGGACCGCTTGGCCATGGGTTACACCACCTCCCAGCCTTTACGCCGGAAATCGTCGGTGATGCGCGTGAGCAGCAGATGCAGCTCCCGCTCAAACCGCTGCAGGCGCGAAGCAAAGAAGCTGTGTGCGATCAAGGCGGGGATGGCGATAGCCAGTCCCACGGCTGTGGTCAACAGCGCCTCCCAGATGCCTCCTGCGAGGTCTGAGGGGTTTACTGCACCCGCCAGCGCTTCTATGCGTATGAAGGCCGTGATGAGGCCGGACACCGTGCCCAGGAGGCCCAGCAGCGGCGCGCTCTGCGCAATTACGCTAAGGCTGGGCAGCCCGTACTCCGCGTCCTCTAGGTCCTTCTCCGCCATCTGCGCCGCCAGGTCCTGCGCCAGCCGCCGCTCGGCCTTTGCTTGGAGCAGGCTGCGCAGAAGCCGCGATCGCCCGCCCTCGTCCGGCAGCGTTTCACAGTCTTTGATTAGCGCCAGGTGCCTGCGCAGCGGTAGAAGCGCAGCGATGTAGTAGATGGTGCGCTCGATGACGAGGTACAGCGCCCATACTGCCACCGCCAGCAGTGGCCAGATGAAGATACCGCCTTTTTCAATCAGCAGCATGTGTAATCGCGTTCCGCCGGATTCTACCGCAGTAGCCTCTCACCAGGGGTCAAGTTTGCATTTGCCCTTGCTTGTTATACCATTAGACGCCGCGCGGAGGGGGAATCTACCTCCCGGGCACATCTAACCTGATGAAACGGTTAAGAACGCTCTCATCCGCCGGCCCGAGCCGGAACCGCTGGACTGCTTGGGCGCTGACAGTGGTGGTGCTCTTGGTGGTCATCCGCCTCGCCGCCACCTGCGCGGGTGCTCGCCAGCCGGTGGATGGTGCGATCGGGGCTGCCGCCGGGGTTGCCACATCCGGCACTCAGACGGTGGCGAGCGGCTTCGGCTCCGTGCTGGAGGCTCTCCGCATCGGCCGCCATCTGCGGCGGCAGCGCATGCTGGAGGGTGAGGTGGCGCTACGGAACACTCAGCTACTGGAGGCTCAGGCGGTTCAGAAGGAGAACAGTCGTCTCCGTGCCCTGTTGGGGCTGCCCGCCTATACTACGTTCAGCTACGTCTCAGCCGAAGTAGTCACTCGCAGCATGGACTTCTGGTTTGACACCCTGGTTCTCAACCGCGGCAGGGAAGCGGGGATATCCCCCCAGAACCTCGTGGTCAACGGTGATGGCCTGGTGGGTGAAGTCGCAGAAGCCGGGGATGGCTACGCCAAGGTGCGCCTGCTCACCAGCCCTGACTTTGCGCTGTCCGCCGTGAGCAACCTCTCTGGCGTGGGCGGAGTGGTCAAGGGCAGCGGCACCCTGAGCCTGTCCTTTGAGTACGTGTCCGCGGAAGCCCCGCTGAAACTGCAGGAGAAGCTGTTCACCGCAGGTATGGCAGTGCAGGCAGACGGCGGCCAGCGTCCGCGCGGCATTCTGCTAGGGCATATTGAGAGCATCAAGAAAGCCCCAAACCTGACGACCCTGCGTGTGACTGTGCGGCCGGCGGTGGACATTAGCGACATAGGTCCGGTCATTGTGCTGGTGCCGAAATGAGTTCGTCCGAGAGCAAGACGGTGTTTGCCTTCATCTTGGCGCTGTTGCTTCAGCTCCTGCTGCTGAAGCACTACCCGGGGTTCGCTCGCA
>Ga0136651_10002487_pt1 | contig 10112 bp, 9 predicted proteins | sample Mar14236cmmetaG_FD_94867 | JGI IMG/M metagenome (GOLD analysis project Ga0136651, IMG submission 94867) | Marine hydrothermal vent microbial communities from Guaymas Basin, Gulf of California to study Microbial Dark Matter (Phase II) - Marker... ...
CCTACAATAATAAAGAGGCCAAGACGCAATGGATCTCTAACATGAGACTGAATTTTGGGAGTATAAGAACAAAAGAGAATGGTTTTCGGAAAAACCAGGACCTGTTTGAAATAAACTCAAAATACAACCGGAATGCCTGGGGGAAAATCGGGATGAGTGCCTCATTCTATATGAAAACCCAGATGGCAAATGGGTATAATTACCCAAACGACTCGGTGGTTATATCCAAGTTCCTGAATCCTGCTTCCATTACGGTCGGTCTTGGTTTTGAATATAAGCCTATAAAAAACACCACTATTAATGTAGCTCCGCTTTCTTTCAAAAACACATTCGTGCTGGACACTGCATTAATTGACCAGACCATACACGGTATTGAGAAAGGAAAAAGGGCTTTACAGGAGATGGGGACCCAGATTGTTATGAATAACAAATTTAATCCCACCAAGAATCTCAAGATTGAAAACCGCCTAAGGCTTTTCTCCAACTATTTGAATAATCCACAAAATGTGGATGTGGACTGGGAGCTAATCCTGGATCAGAAGATCAACTGGTTCTTTACCATCCGTTTGAATCTTCACCTGATCTATGATGACGATGTCCGTTTCCCGGTATTCGATTCCGAGGGAACGCCCATCCAGAACCCCGATGGCAGTAGCTATACGATAGCTCAGGCCCAGTTTAAGGAGTTCATAGGCTTGTCGATGCAATTCAAATTCTGATCAATCGTTTTTTGGCTCCAGGGCCTTCTGCTCTTCCTTCATATTCAGCTGGTAATAGAGCTGATTGAGCTTTGATATGGTCTTCTCATTGGTGGGATCCAGCTCATAGGATTGTTCAAGCCATGTAACTGCTTCCCTGAATTTTTCAAGGTATTGCTCCCTGATCTCCTGGTACTCATCATTTTCATCAATAGTCAGGGCCGTTTGCCGAAGATCGATCCCTATGTTGTAGTAGACCATTCCAATGTGGTAGTATAGAGTAGGTGTGTCGGGAGCAAGTTTAGTGGCCGTTTGGAAATTAAGGATGGCCTCATCATAATTGTTCATTCTCCGGTAAACCAAACCCCTTGCCCAAAAAAACATATAATTCTCGGGTTTGGCTTCAATGGCTTTGTCCAGGATATCTTTGGCAGCTTCAGTTTTCTCTGATCTGGCAAGCTCATTAATCAGGTACATGACCAGCGACTCATCATAGGTATAGAGTTCCATCCCTTCAATCAACACCTCTTCGCTTCGGATGCTATCTCCGGCATTATGCCAGGCCATGGCCAATAAGAGAGTGGTCTTGGGAGAATATGCATCTTCATGCAGCCGGTCCAGGTATTCAGTAGCTTTCACCCAGTTTTGACTTTCGTAGGCCGCCAAGGCCGTATTATAAACCAGGTTTGTATCGGTTTTGGCTGAAATCAAATCACTTTCACCTATCAGAAGTGCATGTTCAAATGCCCGCAAAGATTCTTTATAAGCTCTCTTCTTATGGAGCTCCTCTCCCATGCTTCTGAAATCGTTTGCAAGTCCATAATATTGTTGTCTGATAAGATTGTGTGTTCGCTCTCTTAGATCAAGTTCCAGGGCCTTTTCATAAGAGTCATAGGCGACAAATAGCTGATCGGAATAGAGATTGGTCATCTTAGTATCACTTTTCTCCACACCAGCTTCATAGGCCGTCTGGCAGAGCAATCCCTTAGCGTAGTAGGTTCGGTGCCACCTGGAGGTTTTATCATTCAATACGGCAAGCTCAATGGCCTCTTTAGCTTCATCATACTTGCCAGCATCGATCATCTGTTTCACAGCCAGCACCTTGCTTTTTTGACCTGACACGGAGAGGGTCAGGCCCAGGAGAAGAATTATTACAAGGTATTGCTTCATAAAATCTAACTTCCAATTGAGGTCTTACATACGCTCAGGCACCTCTATTCCCAATAGTTCCATGCCCGATTCAATTATATTCCCTGCAGACTCTATCAGCAATAAGCGCTGGCTTATCTGCCCCTCCGTTTCGGCACTGAGTATGCTATGATCATGGTAGAACTGGTTAAACTCTTTAGCCAGCTCATACAGGAAATTAGCAAGCAGTGAGGGATTCAGTGTACGCGCTGCTTCCATAAGTATGTCAGGGAAATCATACATAATCCTTATCAGGGCAATCTCCTTTTCATTGAGGACTTCCTGACTTGTGCCCTTATGCTTCTCTGCTCCTTATCTCAATACACTACGGATACGGGCATAGGTATATTGTATGAATGACCCTGTATTTCCGTTGAAATCAACAGATTCGCGGGGATCAAAGGTCATGTTCTTCTTGGGATCCACTTTCAAAATAAAGTACTTAAGGGCGCCTATTCCCACCTGTCTGAATATGCGATTCTTCTCTTCCTCAGAGAAATCCTCCAGCTTACCCAGCTCTTCCGACATCTGCCGGGCAGTATCTTCCATCTCATCCATCAGCTCGTCGGCATCCACTACTGTGCCTTCCCGGGACTTCATCTTTCCCTCTGGCAGCTCAACCATTCCATAGTTCAAATGATATAGTTTATCGGCCCAGGCATAGCCCAGCTTTTTCAGTACTATGGTCAGTACCTGGAAGTGGTAATTCTGTTCGTTCCCAACCACATAGATATGTGAATCGAAAACCGACTCTTCGTAGCGCTGGTGAGCAGTCCCCACGTCCTGAGTCATATAAACGGAGGTTCCATCTGAGCGGAGCAAGAGCTTATGATCAAGTCCCTCCTCCTCCAGGTTGGCCCAGATCGAGCCATCCTCTTTCTGGTAGAGCACGCCTTCATTTAGTCCTTTCAACACCAGTTCTTTCCCTAGTTTATAGGTCTCCGACTCATAATAAGTTTTATCAAAGGATATACCCAGTCGCTTGTATGTAAGCTCAAATCCAGCATAAACCCAAGAATTCATAGTCTCCCAGAGCTTCCTGACCTCAGGATCTTCTGCTTCCCACCTACGAAGCATCTCTCTTGCCTCTTTCAACACTTCCGCCTCTGCCTCAGCTTCCTTCTTCGGCATGCCCTTTTCCACAAGCGTTTGCACTTGCGACTTGTAGATCTGGTCATAACGCACATAATATTTACCCACCAGGTGATCTCCTTTCATCCCCGACGAAACAGGATCTTCCCCATTGCCATTCTTCTGCCAGGCCAGCATGGATTTGCAGATATGAATTCCCCGGTCGTTTACCAGGTTTACCTGTTCCACATGCTTTCCTGTGGCTTTCAGGATACTGGATACTGAATGGCCAAGGAGGTTATTCCTGATATGACCCAGGTGCAATGGCTTATTTGTATTTGGTGAAGAATACTCAATCATCACTGTCGGAGCATCTGCCCCTGGCAAGATCATTCCATAATCATGGGAACAAAGAGGGCCATCGAGTTGATCTTTCCAGTATTGCTGTGCCACGACCAAATTCAAAAATCCCTTTATCACGTTGAAGGCTTCGATCAAATCAGAGGAACCCACAAGATATGATCCGAGAAACTTTCCTGTTTGCTCGGGATTCTGCTTCGAATACCTGAGCAGGGGAAATACCAACACGGTGAAGTCTCCTTCAAATTCTCTCCTGGTTTTCTGCACCTGGATGTGCTCCTCTTCCAGATTTATATTCCAATGTTGGAGAGCTGCCTGAGCAACCAGGTCCTTTAAAATCTTTTCAATTCTCTGCATAGTTGTAAACTGAGGCACAAAGATAAAAAAAAGATCCCCCAGCGAGCGCCGAGGGACCTTAAAACTAAACTAACCCTAAAACTAAATCTATGAAAAGAAATGTAGAATTAAAAGAACGAAAATATCTATATGATAATCAATAAAGTCTCTACATTTTTATAACGTGCAATTTCAGAAAAAGTTGCACTAATTTTTAAAAAAATTCATTAAAAATTGTTAATATTTTTTGTCCTATCTTTAAGTAGTTAGACTACTTCTGGTATCCAGTGCTTAGTATGCCTTCACAATATCTTCATATTGTTTCTTTCGACATCCCCTACCCGGCCGACTATGGCGGTGTCATCGATATTTACTATAAACTGAAGGCACTTTCACAAGCAGGGGTTCGGATAATTCTCCATTGTTTCCAATACGGACGTACACATTCCAAAGAACTCGAGGATCTTTGCTTTAAAGTCTATTACTATGACCGTAAGCTTGGATTGAAATATTTTTTTCGCTCCGATCCATATATTGTAGTTACTAGAATAGCAAATACTATGCCAAAAAACCTTCTCGGGGATTCATTCCCTGTTCTTTTTGAGGGGTTACATACCACTGGAGTACTGCCACAATGCATGGAGGCCAATAAGCAAATACTGTTGAGAGCACACAATATTGAACATGCCTATTACAGAGGCCTTGCCCTCTCCACACGAAATCCCTTACACAAGCTGTTCTTCTGGTCCGAAGCTCGCAAACTGAAACGCTATGAGAAAATAATGCATCATGCCGACCATATCCTGAGCATAGCAAAGCATGAAACCATATATTTTAATGAAAATTACAGCTCTGCCATTTTCATCCCAGCATTTCACAGGTTTGAAGAAGTAAGCTCATTGCCAGGCTCTGGTACATATATCCTGTATCACGGTAATCTGGGAGTAGTTGAAAATTCAGAGATTTTTCTAAGCCTGGCCAAAGAGCTACTCTCCAGGCTTCCCTACCTGGTGGTCGTAGCAGGAAAAAACCCATCCCTTCGTTTCCGGAAAAAGATAGCCCGTTTTTCCAACATCCGCCTGATTGCTAGTCCTAGCGACCAGGAACTTGATAAGCTGATTGCCCAGGCCCAGATTAACCTTCTTCTCACGCGACAAGCAACCGGGACCAAGCTCAAACTCCTGCATGTTTTATACGCAGGAAGGCATTGCCTGGTGAACCCGGAAATGGTGGAAGGGAGTGGCCTGGAAAGTCTTTGCACAGTGGCCAAAGAGGGCCGTGAAATGCAGGATCAGATTCATAGACTGATGCTACTAGCCTTCGAAGAGTCACAGATCAGGACGCGAAAAAAGGCCCTGCAGGAGTTTTCCAACAGGGCCGGTGCAGAAAAAATTCTAAGGATGCTTGCTTAGCCCTCGTCGATCTCCCTTCTGTCGGGCCTCTCGGGTCTGTCCAAAATGGAAAAAATAAGCACTACCACAGCTGCAGCAGCAAGGACCACCATCAAGGATTTAAACATGCGTGCGATAAGGTATTCGATATCGACCACATCCCAGATTCCAAGGATGGCCACAAGAGAAAAGAGCAGTACAAGTGCCGACAATGTATACGCAATAATCTTTTTTACCTTCATGGTTTGGAAATTTAGTTTACGGCTTCAAATTACTGAATTATTATTCTTGTATCAAGAACCGAGCCAGTGTATATAGACTTTCAAAGCTAGTTGACCCACTTTCTTTTTGAAGAATCCAGTGGTATCCTTCCTGTGAAGATATTATTTTGATAACATGCCCGGCTCCATTTTCAAGTCTGTATCCCAATCTTTCCAGAGTATTACGTGTCCATATAAATGGCTTTCCCTGGTCTCCTTCAAGACTTATAGCACCCCGTGATTTACCAGAATACAGGAATTTTCCTGCCTGCTCATCATACCTGATCCCGGAGTCAGAAAAAAGTTCATTGAAAATTCCCAACAGTCCCAGGTCCTCAGGTGCACCCTCAAGAATTCTACCCTCATGAATTACCCACATCTTATCGGCACACGACATGGCTGTTTCAAGATCGTGAGTGGAATAAACAATGGACCGGCCCCCATCCCTGAATTTACTTAGAAGATGAATCAGGTCATAGGTATTGGGAATATCCAAAAATGCAGTGGGTTCATCCAAAACCATCAAGGGTGTATCCTGAACAAATGCACGGGCAATCATGGCCCGCTGTCGCTCCCCATCACTCAAACAATCAAGTTTCCGCTCTGAAAAGGAAGCCATCTGCACTTCATCCAGTGCCTGTTTGATTAGCTCCCTGTCTTGCGGAGTGAGGCGCCCCATCCAGCCTGTGTAGGGCATTCTACCCAGGCCCACCAATTCACCCACGCTAAGAGCCGGTATTTGAGCGAGTTGCGATGAGACAAAACTGACCCTGCGCGCCCGCTGCGGAAGTGTATATTCAGAGAAAGGTACACCATCGAGCAGACACACTCCATCCAGGGGCTCAAGCAATCCTATCATCGATTTTAACAGGGTACTTTTTCCTGTACCATTCCTTCCTATGAGCGCCACCATCTCACCCCGGTTCACAGTCAGATTGAGCTGAGTCAAAAGGGCATCTTCCTTGTGATGACCAATTGCAAAGCGATCAAGAGAAATAATATGTTCTGCCTGGGTTTGTGACATCAGAGTGATTGGGCTTTGCGGTTCATAACAACAAGCCATATGACCACCGGAATACCAATCAGGGAGGTTACCGCATTGATAGGAAGTATCTGTTCTGTGCCAGGAAGGCGCGATACAATATCGCTAAAAACCATTACCACCATTCCTGTGAGCATGCTGGCAGGCATCAAGACCCGATGGTCGGAGCGATTCAGAAGAAATCTTGCCATATGGGGAACTGCAATACCAATAAAACCAATGGGACCGCAAAAAGCAGTGATGGTGCCAGCCATGATACTGGTAGTTGCAAAAATAACAAGCCGGGTTCGCTGAATGCGTACTCCCATGCTTAAAGCATATTCCTCACCCAGCATCAGCCCATTGAGCACCTTGGAATAAGCAAGGGTTACCATAAGTAGCGGAAGGATGGCCCATGCCATAATAGTCAGCTGAGCACCTGTCACATTCCCCAGACTACCCATGCTCCAGATCACAAATGATTTCAGGGCTGCAGCCTGGCTGAAATATTGCATGATGCTGATGATGGCAGCCAATCCGCTTGAAAACATGATTCCCAGGATCAGTATGGTCATTACATCCTTGATCCTGTAGGATACAAACAACAAGAGCAACATCACGGTTCCGGCACCTATCCATGCAGCTATGGCCAGACTCCAGGTCGCTACAAGGCCTGTGGCACCTGCGCCCAGCACAACTATTGCTGCACCAAAACTTGCGCCGGAACTGATCCCCAGCACATATGGTCCTGCCAGCGGATTCCTGAAGAGTGTTTGCATCTGCAATCCACATACCGGCAGTGCCGCTCCGGCCATCAATGCTGTAGCGATTCGGGGTAGGCGAAATTTGGTGAGAATAAGCACTTGCTGTTCTGAGAGCTCAGTCCTGCCCATCAGGTGGCTCAACATATCAGCAAAAGTTATGGAAAGACTGCCAAGCCTGATATCAAGCAAAAAAAGGACTATTAACAATAGTCCCAGAGCATAGATAATTAAAATACTTCTTGACGGGATTTTCACATCCTACTTCTTTAGATCCTCCACAACTTCGGCGAGTTTTAGCAGATCAAGTTGAACCTGCTTGTAATGTGTCTTCAAAGTGGAGGAATCAGCATCTGCTTCAGGATGATTTGTCCTCTGAATCAAATCGTTTCTTAGCAACACCAGTTTACTGATTACATCGTCGAATTTGTCTTCAGAAAGTTCATCTGAATAGTGCCTGTAGGAGAAACACTCCTGAAGTAAATCAAATGCAAACCTGTTAATATCCTTCTTGAGGATCCTGATGCTGGCCATGGGTAGTAGTTTTAATCTACCCAAAAGTAACGATTATTTTAATTGCCTGTAATATACAAAGCGATGATCTGTCAATAATTCAGGATGAAACACCTCTATCAGATCGGCAAGCACCAGGTCAGGGCGCACGGTGCCCGACTCCCAGTAGTCGTTTCCTCCGTCAACACTACTGCGCGCATCGTTATTGAATACATGTCCGCTTTGTACTACCTTGAGATCTCCCAAGCGCTTATCCAGCAGCAGGATATCTGAAAGGCTTCCCGCTGCCCCTGGATTGATCCAGATATCAGCATTCAAGGCACGCATATAGACCGATTCAAGGTCCAGCGGAACTGCCTGGGTGGAAGGGTTATCCTTCCATAGATAATCACCTCCGGCATCCTCCATTAACTGAGCGGCAAAGCTCTTCCCTCCCGCCATAAACCAGGTATCCTTCCAGGGAAGACCATTCAGCACATGCGGTTTGGGCAGGACCCCGGAAGCCAAAGCAGACAGAGCACAATAGGCAGAATCTATCTTTTGAAAGAAGCGTGCCGATTGTTCCTCCTTCTTGTAAAAAAGAGAGAAAAACCTGATCCATTCAGCTTTACCCAGGGGATGAGTTTCCAGGTATTCGCCACAGAAAACTGCCGGAATTCCCAGATCTCTTAGTTTTTCCAGTGTAGTCATCACATTCCCTTCCACACCATACAAAAAGAGAACATCCGGCTTAAGCCTTACTATGGTTTCAAAATCCAGTCCCTGGCCATATCCTACATCCTTCACGGAGCCTGATTCGATTCGCGCCCTGATCTTGGAGCTGTAAATGAAACCTGATCCTGAAAGCCCAACAATAGATTCGGCGCTTCCCAGTTGATCAATCATGGCCACATGGGTAGTGGAGAGTGCGATCACCCGTTTTACCGGTGTCTTAATAAACGATATGTTCTTAAGCGAATCGGGGAGCGCCTCCGGGCCTGGAGCCAGCACATAAGAGAAGATCACATCCTTGCTCTGCTGCCAGGGATCAGTGACCTCTATGAGGGTATATGTCCCTTGGTCTAAGACTCTGAATCCTGAGGCATAACGCGTAAAACAGGTCCCCTCACCATGTCCATCCGCGTCAACTGAGGGGCCCGCCTGGCCCGTACAAGCGCTTAGCAGGAGAGCTGTTACGATTAGCAGGTAGAGAAGTCTCATTGGCCTGTTACCAGTAATTTATGATGTTCCTGGTAAGCGTCACTACCCACCTTGACAATATATAGGCCAGGTGCCAGATTGGAGATATGAATCTCAGCCCGCCCTTCTCCATCCAGCTGTCCCTCTCTTAATAAAGCTCCTGAGAGATTTACGATGTTGTAGTATCCACTGCCTTGCACAGGCTCCTTCGAAGTGATATGAAAAAGGTCCCGTGCAGGATTGGGAAATACATGGAATAGTCCGTCAGCATCTACTCTGATAGGCTCCGTAGAGCTTGGATTGTAACCAATTAAGGTAGGCGGATCCAGATTCAGTGGGTCGAGCCATGGTTTTAGGGCATTGCCTTTATCCTCTTCATAGTCCCAGGCCATACCAAACTGGGTGAAATAATCATCGTAGTTGGGTGCAGGATTATAGATCACCCGGTCTGTATCATCATCGTAGCCAATGGAGTCTCCACACGCAGCATTTCCGCCACTCAGCGTGCCAATTACCCTGTGGGCCTGGTTGAAGAGGGGGCCACCCGAAGAGCCTCCTTCAGTTGAGCCTGTCTCCCATTGCTTAATCCACCAAAAAGAGAAGTAGTGATAGTCTTCCAGTCCCGAATAGGGCACATCGCCAGGTTTCTCCGGAATGGAAGGGGCCTGCTCATCAATAGACACCTTTTTTACATCACCGAATGGATGGTGGATTGTACTTGAGGAGGAAGTCTGAAATTGGGTACGGTCCCACCCTGCATAGTAGGCACCATAGGAAGCAGGTGGTATACTGGAAATCTCCAAAAGGCTGAAATCAACACTATCTCCATGTGTAAGCTGGTTAGCAGAAGAAATGGACATATCCAGGGGTCCGTCCTCCCCGAAGCAGCTGGCACTTTCATAGTTAAACTGGAAAACCGTGCGGTCGGCGTAATACTGGTTGTTCAGGCAGTGTTCAGCTGTGATAATATAGGGGGTGCCATCATAGGATGTGTTGTTAACAAGTACTCCTGTGCAGTAAAAGGTAGTTGTAAAAACTCTTACCACTGAAGGCTTGACCTGCCACCATGGATCACCTTCCATACAATTGACATCAATCTCGCATGGCTGTGAACAGCCAAATTCACCAGCCGGACAATCTGCTTTTGAAGATTTAAAACCTGTATTGAGAAAAGCGTGTGATAGTGCTTCCAGCTCCAGCTCACCATAGTCGGCCATCCCTGCCGGCACTTGCATCTCAATAAGCAACTCCTCCCCGGGCAAATGCCCAATCGGCAAAACTCCGGAAGTCTTATTGTTTTCTGAAGTGAAGGCTCCTTTTACCTCCTGCTGACC
>Ga0136651_10002489_pt1 | contig 10106 bp, 7 predicted proteins | sample Mar14236cmmetaG_FD_94867 | JGI IMG/M metagenome (GOLD analysis project Ga0136651, IMG submission 94867) | Marine hydrothermal vent microbial communities from Guaymas Basin, Gulf of California to study Microbial Dark Matter (Phase II) - Marker... ...
CTACGAGAGCTCCCACAAGAACTACGATTTGGCCATTCCTTTCATCGAGCGCGGTTATTCGCTGTTAAGGAAGAACGGTGAGCTCGGCTTCATCGTCACCAAGAAGTGGATGAAGGCCGACTATGGCGAGAAGCTCAGGGAGATTCTTTCGAGGGAGAGAGCTGTCAGGTTAATCATTGACTTCGGCGATGAGCAGGTGTTTAAGGGCGCAACGACCTACACGATGATACTCGTGCTGAGGAAGGCGAAAAACGAGAAGTTCACCTATGCAAAGGTCGAGGAGCTCAAGGAAAGCATTGAACAGCTGAGGGCAGTCCACGAGCCAGAGCGGTGGAGGGAAGAGCGGATAAGCGTCCTCGAAGTTCCTGAGGAGGAGCTTTCAGAAAAGCCCTGGGTCTTCCTGACGGAGGGGGAAAGGGAGATTGTAAAGAAGGTTTATGAGGGGAACGTGAGGCTGATAGATTTAACTTCTAGCATCTTCCAAGGACTAGCTACAAGCGCCGACAAAGTATACCATCTTATTTACCAAGGCGAGGATGAAAAATACTTTATAGTTTTATCAAATTCTACTGGAAAAGCTTATCGCATTGAGAAGGATCTTCTTAAACCTTTGGCATCTGGTGAGAATGTAAAGGCGTTTATTGTTGTTCCATCCGACAAACTACTCTTATTCCCCTACGAACCAGATGATGATGGAATATACCACTTAATCCCGGAGGATACATTCAAACAAAAATACCCCAACGCATGGAAGTATCTACTAGAAAATAGAGAAATCCTAGAAAACCGCGAAAGAGGCAAGATGAAGGATAGATCCGATTGGTACGGGTATATATATCCAAAAAATCTCGAAAAACACGTTATGGAGAAAATGCTTGTTCCCAGGTTAGTTAGCGACCTAAGAATAGCTTATGACCAAGAAGGCAAATACTACGTGGACAATGTAGATGTTAATGGAATAATACTCAAAGACAGGGAGCTATATCCATTAGTCTTAGGTCTCCTCAACAGCTCCCTCCTCAACTACATATTCAAACAGAACAGCGTTGAGTTCGCCAGCGGGTATTATTCCGCCAACAAGCAGTTCATCAAAGACCTCCCAATCAAGCTCCCCCAGACCGATGAAGAGAAAGCCCTCGCCGAGGAAATAGAGGTCACCGTCGAGGAAATCCTTGACCTCCTCAAAAAGCACTACCTCGTCAAGTCCCTCTGGGAGGAGTGGAGCGAAAAGCTCGGGAACAAAAAGCTAACCCTCAGAAAGCTCATTGAGAAGTGGGAAAAAGGGGTTGGACGGCTCCCGCAGGAAAAGCTCTTTTTCACCAACGTCAGGATAATCTCGGACGAGGAGACCGAATACGACGGCTTTGAGCCTGAGCTGAAGGACGGAACCTTGAGGCTCCTCGGAAGGGTGGGGGACATACTCACCCCCGTCCTCGAACTCGAAGGGAAAGAGGAGCTCCTTGAGCACGTCTATTTATCGATACTGTCCCTGCTGGAGTCAAGGAGAAAGTCAAAAACTCTCGGAGACATTCTAAGCAAGACCACAGTCCCGACGATCGACGGAAGTCCGGCCGAGACGGAGAGAATAACGGCCATCGTGAAAGAAAAGGCCAACGCCAAGCACCTAACCTCCTTCCTCGGCCTCGTGCGGGAGAACGAGGCCTACCTGGACGCCCTGGTTTTCAGGCTCTACGGACTGAGTGCCGAAGACGCGAGGATTGTCCTCGAAAGCCTTGGCAAGAGCCAAGACTACATAGACTCCGTGATCGAGCACCTCTGACAGACATTTTTCATTTTGAATCCTGCTGTGGATTCTTTTTGTTATCCATGCTTTTTCTTTAATGGCCCCCAGCTCCGTTTTGTCCGCTCCATGATGTGACAGTGAAAATTCTTAAATAGCATTTCGATGGAAATCTTAACGGTGTTACCTATGGATGTGCTGGAACTCCTCGCGGAGCTGGTTAGTTTTGACACGACCAACGACCCCGCAAGGGGCATCAGGCCGCCGAAGGAGTGCCCCCTGTTCATCAAGGACACCCTTGAGTCGTGGGGCATCGAGAGCGAACTGATAGAAAAAGACGGCTACTACGCGGTTTACGGGGAGATAGGCAAGGGGAAGCCGCGGCTCCTCTTCATGGCCCACTTCGATGTCGTCCCCGTCAACAGGGAAGAGTGGGAAACCGACCCGTTCAAGCTGACCGTCAGGGGCGACAGGGCGTACGGCAGGGGGAGCGCCGACGACAAGGGCAACGTCGCCTCAATAATGCTCGCCCTGAAGGAACTTTCGAAAGAGAAGCTCGACGGAAAGGTTCTCTTCGCCTTCACAGGGGACGAGGAGATCGGAGGGGCAATGGCGATGCACATAGCGGAGCGGCTCAATGCCGAGGGGAATCTGCCGGAGTACATGATAAACGCCGACGGCATAGGTATGAAGCCCATAATCCGGAGGCGGAAGGGGTTTGGCGTCAGAATCTCCCTTCCGGAGGAAAAAATCTCCGTCCGCGGAACCCTCAAAGAAAAGACGTTTAAAATAAACACGCCAGTCGTCGAGACGAGACACGCGGCGTATTTTCTCCCTGGAGTGGACATGCACCCGGTGATAGCTGCCTCACACTTCCTGAGGACCAGCGGGGCCTTTGCAGTCTCGCTCAAGGGCAGGTTCATCAAGGGAAACGTTGTCCCCAGTGAGGTTACACTCAGGTACGTCGAGCCCGGCGATGGGGAAGAAGTTGAAGCAGATATGGGGCTCACGAGGCTCTTGAGGGCTGTAGTGCCCCTCGTGAGGGCCCCTGTAAGAACTGAAAACTACAGCGACTACGGGGTCTCCATCACCCCAAACCTGTATTCCTTCGAAAACGGGCGACATGTCTTGCGGCTCGACGTGAGGGCGATGAGCCATTCTGGGGATGCAATAGAGAGCGCGGTCAGAGAGGTCATCGAGTTCAACGTTCCGGAGGCCGAGGTGGAGGTTCGCTCAAACGAAATGGCCGGCTACCTCTTCACCCACCCGGAGGAGCGCATAGTCCGGGAGATGCTGGGTACTCTTGAGATGTTTGGAATACGAACAGAGCCTGTCGAAGGGCCGGGAGCGGCCGACTCAAGGTTCTTCACGCCGTACGGTGTGAAGGCGATCGACTTTGGGCCCAGCGGTGGGAACATTCACGGCCCCAACGAATACGTGGAGCTGCCTTCCCTGAAAATTCTGCCCAGAGTCTACAGGGAGGTCGCTTTAAGGCTCGTCCGGGGGCTTTGAGCACGGGGTGGCTGTTTTTTATTTATTCCGTCTAATGCTGGGACAAGGTGGCGGTGGGGAGAGGTTTCCCCAATTTTGGTACAAGGCATAACACTTAAATATAAGCTCCTCCTTGCTCCGTTAAGGGAAATCCAATGAAGAAGTTTCCGGCTTATCTCGCTTCTTGGGACGACATAGAAAGGTGGGCAAAGGAAGGCGCTTGGAAGATCCTCGAAGAGAGCTGGAGGCCTGACGTTGTTGTCGGGCTGGCAAGAGGAGGCTGGGTTGCAGCGAGGCTCTACTGCGACTACCTCGGCGTCAAAGACCTGGTCAGTCTGAAGGTCGAACACTGGGGAGTTACGGCCACACCGGACGGAAAGGCAAAGCTCAGGTACGGCACCAGCTATGACCTGAGCGGCAAGAAGGTTCTCATCGTCGATGATATCAGCGACACGGGTGAGAGCCTGACGCTCGCCAAGAACTACGTGGAGAGCCAAAACCCGGCGGAGGTAAGGGTCGCCACGCTCCTCACCATCAGGGGTTCGCGCTTCAAGCCCGACTACTACGGTGAGGAGATCGACTGGGCATGGATAGTCTTCCCGTGGAACTTCGTGGAGGACATGATAAACCTCGTGGGCAACCTCTTCGAGGAGAAGGAAGCCCTCACCACCGATGAGATACTTGGGCTGTTCAAGGAGCTCCACGGAATGGAAGTGCCCAAGGGCAAGCTTGAGGAAGCCCTCAGGATGGCTGAGCGCAGGAAGGTTTTTAAATTCCGCGAGGGAGCCTGGCGCAAAGCCTGAGGGTGTGGTAGCTTGGACAGGGAAAGGAAAGTTCAGGAGATCAGGAACCACAGCGTCTACGCCAGGGAAATCTATGAAATGCACAGCGAGAGCATAGACGAGGTGCTCGAGAACTACGACGGCCTCAAGGAGGACTACCTCAACGACCACTCCCGGGCGAGGATCGTGAGGATCGTCTTCAACGAGGACAACGGCCTCCCACTGGCGATAGAGTTCAACAGGAAGGACGACAGCTTCAAGGGTTTCACCATTGCCATCGGCAAGCCCCACATCAAGAGCAACGGAAATGGAAAGGAAAAAGGGAACACGGAAGAGGCGAGCAGCTGAACGCAAAATTCCTCTCTATTCTTTTCCATTGAAAATTTCGGAGCTGGTGGGATAATAATAAACTTGATGCAAGACAGCTCCTTATTCTATACGATGCAGTGGCTCAATGTGCCCAAATTTCCGACAACGTTTAAAGGCGTCAGTAGAGTTTAGTTAGGGTGACCGAAAATGAGGGTCGGAACTCTATTCATAGCACTGCTTTTAATCGGGTCACTCATTCCGTTCACAAGTGCGGCCGAGGAGAAGCCCTTAGTGGTTGCCAGTATAGCGCCAATTGCCTCGATAGTAGCGGACGCTTTCGGCGATTCAGTAGAGGTAGTGTATCTAATTCCCCCCGGCGCAGACCCGCACGAGTACCAGCTGACCGCGAGCCAGATTGAGATCCTGAGAAGAGCGGACGTCATAGTGACCACCGGCGGCCATCTGCCCCTGGAGAAGAAGATAGTCAAACTGAAGGAAGAGGGTACGATAACCGGGGAGGTACTTGTCATAGACGACTACAGGCGCGAGGGCTTCCGCTACCTGCCCGAGCGCTGGTACAACGGCAAGGACAACCCCCACGGCGTCTGGCTTGACCCGACCAACGCCCTGGCCATAGCTTCCGCCACCGAGAAGGCGCTCGAAAGGGCCGACCCAGTAAGGGCAGGGCTTTACAGTGAGCGGTACAGAGACTTTGAGAGCAGGGTTAGAACGATAGTTGAGGCGTACCGGGCGCTGGTTGAGGAGAATAAAACCGCGGTCATTCAGATGCCCTCAAACCAGTACGCCATTGAGTGGCTCGGGATAAGGGCGGCTGCCTCCATAAAGCCCGAGGAAGAGGTTCCCGCCATAGGCATCGATGAACTAATCGAAACCGCAGAAGGAGCAGACCTCGTGGTTTACGCCCTCGACAGTCCCGACCAGATGAAGGACGCGGCGAGGGAGCTGGCGGCAAAGAGCGGGAAGCCCCTGGCCGGAATAACGGTTTTCTGGAGCGAGAGGCCCTACACGGAAGTTCTAATAGAGAACAGCGCCGCGGTGATTAAGGCCCTCGGTGGGGAGTCCGGAGAAGTCCTGCAGGTCAGGAGGGACGATGTTGGGAGCTACGTGGCGCTTTCCCTCATTGCCGGCATCGTGCTTGGGGTCGCCATTGGAGCCATACTCAAGAAATGACTCCTCTTCTTTTCCCTTTAACAGGGGAAGATAAAAAGCAGAGAAAAGAAACTTCACTCCCTCTTGTAGGGCTTTCCGTCCGCCTTCGGCGGCCTTGCCTTGCCGATGATGCCCGCCACGATAACGAGGGTCATTATGTAGGGCAGCATCAGGATGAACTGCCCTGGAATTATGTGCTTCGGGGCGAGCCACGCGGCAAGGGCGTCGAAGAATCCAAAGAGCCAGCCGCCGATGAGGGAGACTAGTGGGTTCCAGCCGCTGAAGACCATGTTTGCGAGGGCAATGAAACCCCTGCCTCCCGACATCGTCTTGTGCACGAGGCCGAGCCAGTCAACGCTCATGAAGGCGCCGCCGAGGCCGGCCAGGGCGTGTCCATAGACCGCTGACCAGAACCTGTACTTCTCGACGTTTATACCCAGGGCATCGGCCGCCTCCGGGTTTTCACCGACAGACCTAACGCGGAGGCCGAGCGGGGTCTTGAAGAGAACCCACCACGTTACGAGGGCTATTGCCATGGTCACGAAGACCATCGGGCTTAGGTCACCGTAGGCCGTCTGCAGGTGCCACATCTGGGCGTCCTGCGGGAGCTGGTGCTGGCCCGCGGTTCCCCAGTAGGCGAGGATACCGAAGGGGACGACACCCATGGCAAGGAGGTTGATACCTATGCCCGGGATAACGTGGTCTCCCTTGAGGTAGACGGTGAGGGCTCCGTGCAGCATTCCGAGGAGTATTCCAACGAGCATGCCGCCAAGCAGTCCCACCACCGCACTGCCGGCCAGCTCGGCGAATATTGCGCCGAAGAATGCGCTCATCAGGAGCACACCCTCGTAGCCGATGCTGACCACACCGGCGCGCTCGCTCCAGGCGGCACCAACGCTCGTGAGCACTATGGGCACCATGGCCATCAGGGAGGTTATCAGGATGGAGATAACGGATCCAGCGTCCATCAGGCAGCCCCCCTGCGGAGTGCTTTCTTAACCAGGTCGTACAGGCTGGGGATGGCGACGGTTATGACGATGATTCCCTGAATGACTTTAATTATCTCCAGCGGGACCTGCGCTCTAACCTGCATCAGGGCGGTTCCAGCGCGGAGCATTCCGAAGAATATTGCCGATAGAATTATGCCCAGCGGGTGGTTCCTTCCGACGAGGGCAACGCCTATTCCGTCGAAACCGAAGCCGTAGATGTTCGCACCACCCTGGCTAATGGCGTATCCGGGTCCCTCGCCCATAATCTTCATGGCACCGCCGAGGCCGCTGAGGAGACCACCAATGAGGAAGGACAGCATAACCGCCATCTTGGGGTTCATTCCAGCGTAGCGTGCGGCTTTCTGGTTCATCCCACTGGCACGCATTCCGAATCCCGTCGTGGTGTGCCAAAGCAGGAAGTACGTGAGCACTGCGGCGACGATTGCGATAACTATCGCGATCGAAAGTCCGTAGCCAATCTCAGGAAGCCTGGCATCAACCGGTATCCTGATGGTTTTGTTGGGGTCGTTGGGGTTGGCGTAGGGGCCTATGATGAGCCAGAGGACGAAGAACCAGCCGATCCAGTTGAGCATGATTGTAGAGATGACCTCGTGGACGCCGCGGTAGACCTTGAGTACCGCCGGGGGAAGGGCCCAGAGGGCACCGAAGAGCATACCCATGACGAGGCCGAAGACCATGTTGTCCCAGATGTTGGTGAATATGACAGCGGCTATTGCACCGAAGTAGAAGGAGCTCTCCGCACCGATGTTGAATATTCCAGTCCTCGTGCCTATTGCGAAGGTGAGGGCCGTGAGCATTATCGGTGTCGCGTACTTGAGCGTGGACGCTATTCCGTAGGTAGAGCCAAGGGCACCGTGGAATAGCCAGTAGTAGGCTTCAAAGGGGTTGTAGCCGAAGGCAATGAGGACGATTGCACCAATGATGAAGCCCACGAGTATGGCTATGAGGCTCTCAACGAAGGGGCGGAGGTTTATTGACTTCAGGAGCTCACTTCCTGATCTCTTCATAGCGGATACCTCCCATCATCATTCCTATCTCCTCTGTACTCACTTCTTCGGGCTTCACAACGCCCATGAACTCACCCTCGTAGATGATTCCCATTCTGTCGCTGAGCTGGATGACCTCATCAAGGTCGGCAGATACCAGAAGGACGGCCTTGCCCTCGTTTCTGAGCTTGACGAGGTAGTTCCTTATGTACTCCGTGGAGGCGACGTCCACACCGCGGGTCGGCTGGGCCGCAATGATGAAGACGGGCTCTTTGCTAACCTCCCTTGCAACAATGAGCTTCTGCTGGTTTCCACCGCTGAGTGCCTTGACCGGCGCCTCGGTGCCCGGCGCGGATATGTCGAACTGCTCAATGAGCGACCTGGCGTGTTCCCTGGCCTTGTTCCAGTTGATAACTCCCTTGACGTATTGGAAGTCGGGGCGCCAGTGGAGACCGAGGAGGGAGTTTTCCGTCACGGTCATGTCCAGAATGAGTCCCATGTGGGTTCTGTCTTCAGGAACGTGAGCCATTCCAAGGTCGTAGAGCTCCCTCGGCCCCTTGCCCGTGATGTCCTTGCCCTGAAGGTAGATCTTGCCCTCTTCCACCTTCCTGAGGCCCGAAATTGCCTCGATCAGTTCGGTCTGGCCATTGCCCTCGACGCCCGCTATTCCAAATATCTCTCCAGCACGGACATCGAACGAGAGGCCGTTGACGGCAACCTCGCCGCGGTCGCCCCTCACCTTGAGGTTCTCGACGCGCAGAATCGGCTCACCGGGCTCCTTCGGCGGCTTCTCTATCCTCAAGACGACGTCCCTGCCGACCATCATCCTGGCAAGGAGCTGGGGTGTTGCCTCGCTCGTGTTAACAGTTCCCACAACCTCCCCCTTTCTGATGACGGTGACGCGGTCGGTGAGGTCCATGACCTCGTTGAGCTTGTGGCTGATGAAGATAATGGTCTTGCCCTCTTCCTTGAGCTGCCTCAGAACGCGGAAGAGCTCCTCCACCTCTACCGGTGTGAGAACCGCCGTGGGCTCATCAAGGATGAGGACATCAACGTCGCGGTAGAGCATCTTCAGGATTTCTATCCTCTGCTGGACGCCAACTGGGAGGTCCTCAACGGGAGTTTCCAGCGGCACTTTGAAGTTCAGGTCGTCCATGAGCTTCTGGAGCCTTTCCTTTGCCTTGTCAACGTCTATCTTTGAAAAGAGCCCGTGGCCTTCCATTCCGAGGATTATGTTGTGGAGGGCATCAAAAACTTCAACGAGTGTGAAATGTTGGTGAACCATACCGATGCCTTGGGCGATGGCATCGGAGGGGCTCTTAAATTGGACTTCCTTACCCCTGATGAGAATCTTACCCGACGTGGGGTGGAGCATCCCAAAGAGGGTCTTCATAAGGGTGGTTTTTCCAGCACCATTCTCACCGAGGAGACCCAAAATCTCGCCTTCATAAACGGTAAGATCAACACCTTTGAGAGCCTTCGTGCCATCAGGATACACCTTGACAATTCCCTTCATCTCGATTATTGGTGTTCTCTCCATTGCCGCACCTCCTTAAAAGTTAGAGAAAAGGAAACTAAAAGGTCACTCAGCGAGTTCCATCATTTCCTGCCAGGTCTGGGCGGCGCGAACCTCTTCCATGCTTTCCTTGTCCATCGGAGCCGGAACCTTGATGTTGCCGCTCTCGATCTGAGCCTTAAGCTCGTCGAGGGCACCCCAGACCCAGTCCGGGATCTGCTTCCTGGTGTTCTCGAGGTACTGCCTCAGTTCGTCCCTGCTGCTGAGGCCGAGGTCCTCGAGCTTCTGCTGCTGGGTGTTCTCCGGAAGGGAGTCAAACATGGTCATGACGTCGTCAACGGTGCTTATTCCAACACCGTCCTCCTTGAGACCGAGCTCAACTACTCCGCCCTTGAAGGTACCCTCAACGGCATCTTTGACCGCGGTGTAAACACCGACGTCAACGCGCTTTGTCATGCTGGCTATGATAACACCCGGCTTGATCCAGTCCTGCGGTGAGTCAACACCGATGGCGAACGGCGGACCCATCGTCTTGCCCTGGGAGTCGAGGACGTCCTTAACCGCGTCAAAGACACCGAGTCCGGTTCCGCCGGCGACCTGGTAGATAATCCAGGCACCCTGCTGGAGCTGGGCCTGAGCGGCGGCCTTACCCTTGGCGGCATCGTTGAACGAACCGGTGTACTGGTAGAGAACGTCTATGTTGACGTCCTTACCCTCTTTCTGCTTGTAGTAGTCCTCGGCCCACTTAACACCGAAGCGGTATCCTGCCTCAAACTTATACAGGGGCGGTATTTCCATTCCGAGAACGATACCGACCTTGTCCTTGCCGTCGTTGGCCGCTATAAGGCCAGCGAGTGCACCGGCAAGGGCTGAACCCTCGTTCTCCTTGAAGAGTATCATCATGACGTTGTCCGGCATCTCCGGGTCAAATCCATCGATGATAGCGAACTTCTGGTCGGGGTACTCACCAGCGACCTGCTTAACGGCGTCGGTCATCATGAACCCGACGGCCACAATGACGAGGTACTTCTTCTCGGCGGCGAGAGTCCTCAGGTTCTGGACGTAGTCGTCCTCGCTGTTGCTCTGAACCTCAACCAGCTC
>Ga0136651_10002490_pt1 | contig 10105 bp, 19 predicted proteins | sample Mar14236cmmetaG_FD_94867 | JGI IMG/M metagenome (GOLD analysis project Ga0136651, IMG submission 94867) | Marine hydrothermal vent microbial communities from Guaymas Basin, Gulf of California to study Microbial Dark Matter (Phase II) - Marker... ...
ATTTCGAGTATTTATTGCTGTTGCAAGATGCGTATCTCGCATACAATAAAATGTCATTAGCCTTCCATAACTTATTGTAAAGTGATTTCGCTACTCTTTTTTTGTGCCAATCACTTAGCCAGATAACAAGCCGGTCAAGCAGACGCTGCGCGTCCTCACGGCCTTCAATTTCTGTTTTTTTTTCTACCATTTTTCCCACCCGGTAAAATTGGTCTGCGCCGGTTAGCTTTTCCGTTAGGCTTATTTCAATTATCTGCGACCTTATTAAATATCTCATACATGATTTCAATGTGTTCGTCACTTAGGTCAATGCGGCCTTTATTCTTTTCATAATATTCTTGCGCCGTATCACCAAATTTATATCCCATTGCTGTCCAGTCGATTATCATGTGGATGACATCCATGCCATTTTTCACGCTTTCGTGATGGTGTGAATTGGCGTATTTGTGGTGTTCCCACTCGGCTGTTATTTCATACTGAGCTTCACCTTCTATTGGGAAAAAGGCTCTACGGTAGCCGGTAAATTCCTGTTTCGAGAACTTAGATAAATCGTGGTTACACACTTGCTCCCTTAGTGTGAACCAATGGGCGTCGTCTCCAACCCACCACATCCCATCACATTTGTCAGACAGTTCATTAAATGCTCTTCTCACATTTTCAAAATGTTCCTCCAGGTAATCGAGATATTCTCTAAATTTCCGGATATACTCGTGACCCTTCATGTGCTCTTTATTTATATATGCCATTGCCTTTTACCTCAGTAAACTTAAAGCCTAACAAGTGCGTAAACGCGGATTCACTACGCTCCGTTCTCCGGTTACGCGCAGCGTTATGCACCGTAAGTTCCAGTGTAAACATGCAGCACTAATGCGCCATCATCCAAATATGCGGTGCCAACATACTCTTGCGGTTCTGGCGGAATGCTGTGGCCTGTTACGTAAACCATTATTTTCCTCATTTCTACAGGTCTATCAGTGTCAACCTCCGCCCACACATAAACATCCTCATTTTGTTCTTTTGCGCAAAGAATTTTCGCTCCTTCTGGCATACTGTAGAAAAGCACGTCAGGCGTAATTTTGTATTTCCAAATCGTGGTCATTTTTTTTCCTGTGCATAATAAGTCATTCAAGCGTCCGCTTCATCCATGCCGGTTAGCTACTCCGTTATATTCTTTCATCTAGCGCTCGCTTTATTGAGCGCCCACGCTCCAAACTGTCTTGATACAGCATATTTTCCTGGTGTGTTTTATACGGACTAGGGCACACACCAGGGAACAATTCAGGTTCTAAATCTCCTAGGTATTCGTCTGTTTTACCGCGAACCCCGTCAACAAAACCTTGCCAATCATTAACCCCAGCCAGTATTTTTAGAGCAGCTGTTCCGATCCTGCAATCTTCTACCTCTTTTACCAGCGCAGATCCATGCATCACGTCACCGATGACTATTTCAGCGATGATTTTTTTATTGCAAACTATCTGCACATAGTCACTTTTATTTACATCAATCCTCATATCCAGCCTTTTTAATAATAAATACAACAAATGCATTAACGCGGAAGGTGCAAACAGCGCGACTCCGGTTATGCGGGTCGTTATGCGGTACGCAGATCACCAAGTCGAGACAGAATTCCATCAACTCTAAAATACTCAATAACCTTGCTAATATCTCCGTCCTCTGCTGCTTGATTCATTAGTTCATTGCGCAGAATTTCGTGATCCATTGACCAAGCACGGCATTTCTGAGAGCCAGCAAGCTCTCTGATAGCTTCTAACTCTTCTTCTGTTTCATATTCAAAAACAAGTGTTGCATGTTTTTTCGATGTCATCAGTAATCTCCAAAAATATCGCATAACAATAAAATCAAGCAGACGCCGGATAGTCCGGCGTATTTCTCTGGCATCGTGCCAGCGCCGCTTAATTCAATCGTTATGTGCAAATACTTCCTTTCTGCCCCGGCATGTTGCTTCTTGTGCATTTCAGCCTATGGTCACTTGCCTTTGGGCACCTCTTGTTGCCACATTCAGGACAAACAATCATTCTTGTCGTCGTCACAGGAAAACCATGTGAATCATAAACACCACTCAAGCACGTATGACAATTTCCGCACCCGGTATAATCAATGGCTTTCTCAGGATTACAAATTGCACATCCGTCACCAACCATTTTCGTTCGCATGTCACATTTACATTCCATAACCAACCCTCAAAAACAGATAACAAATTATTCCAATTGGCCGTTATTCCGCTTCGCTCCATTCCGGCCACTGAATACGGTCGTTATTTACCGATTTGCTTCTTTTTAATTCGCTCAACAACAGAATCTAAGAACTGTTCACTCAGTACAATATCATTTGCTGCGTCTGTGCATTTTTTTGTTACATCTTTACTGACAGCTTCAATTACTCTAGCTTTAAATTCACCGCCAACGGTTTTTATGTTATAAACGTGATGGTATTTTGTTGCTATTTTTTGGTCTCCCTCTTCACTAAACATAAACTTTATCGCCTCCATACAAACATCTTCAACGCTATCTTTAATCACTGTAATAATTTCATCAATTGCTCTTTTTACTTCACGCTTTATCTTCTGTTCAAACATTTCTATTCCCTCATTTTTTAATTTAGCTAATGGGTCTAGTTTTGTAGATTCCGTTATCTGTTGTATAGGTTTCGTACTTAATGTCTGGTGTGTACTCGCCTTTCATCAATGATGTTTTTTCTTCAGATGACAATGCAGCGGCTATAGAGCAATCAAATTCATGTCCTATATTATTCGGATCAGTGTAACAAGGATGGCCATATAAACTTTCAGATACGCCGTAACATGCAGGGCATTGCCCATTGCCCAGGCTCCATTCTTTTTCAATTAAATATTCAATTCGAGAGGAACGCCTTTGTTCATGACCATTCTTCATTCTTTTAGCCCTTGATCCTGTATCATTTGGTCTTTCCAGTCCTTACGATAATATTTAATATCATTTTCTAGTTCTTTAATCACAGCCTCTTTACCGGCAATCTCAATTAGTAATGCATCAATTGTTTCTTTTGCATCGTTCATTGTGTTGTTGGTTAATGGATCATTCCATTTATTTAATAGTTTATTAACGTCCATTTATACCTTTCCTCTATTTATCCGATTAAACAAGTGCGGCGTATAAAACCATAGCTGAAAAAACTGCATATATGCTGAAATAAATCCAGTCCCAAACTTGCCCATTTGATTGTTTGCTCATAATTTCCTCATAATTTTCATCTAATCTTTTCATATATAGCGTGAGTGCGCTTTACGTCATCAGCGCAATAATCACTGATTTTATTCAATTCACCAGCAAGATATGCGTCATAAACATCCGCGCCGCTAAAACCATCTTTTCCCGGAACATCAAATACCTTACACAGCATATCTAGTGATATGCGATCACGAATGCCAGCCCATTCCGCCATCGTATCGAATACACCATTCATCCATGGTTTAAGCTCAACCGGTGGCTTAATGCAGGACGGTATCTCCAATCCATGCACCTTGGCTCTGCGCCAAATATACGGTAGATCGAACGCAACTAGGTTATGCCCTACTAGGATTGGGTATGTTTTCTCACTCTGATGGCGTGCAAACAAATCATTAAAAAAACGCATCAGGATTTGCTTTTCATTTCCGGTTTTAAAATCCGCAATAACAATATCGGCAGCTTCAAATTGATAACCAATACAGATAATTTCACCTGTTTCAGCATGAAGACCAGCTGAGTGATACTTATCTTCTATAACTCCCTGCTTTGTTTCGTCTTCCCATTTTGCGATAGTTTCTGCTTTTTTCATGTTGGCAGGCGGCCTAATCTTTTCTGCAATATCCGTTTTGATCCAGTCAGATTTTCCCGGCACGGTTTCTATGTCTAGTACACAGTATGTCATTTTCTTTTCTCCATAATTTCATCATATCCTGCTGGAGTAGCCCAATGCGGCAGGCTTGGTTTTTCAGCCAGCTTATAGCTTTTGCCGGCTGGCTTTATTGCTACCCACTCGTTGGGTAGTGAGTACAAATAACGACCAACACCAAACAAAACAGCTGCTCGCTTGAAAGCATCGCTAGCTTTTCCTTTTTCAGCTTCAACTTGGGTATCTCCAGCTCCATTTGCGCGTGTAATCCATACATCACCAATCAGCAGGCTTATTTCACACACAAGAAGACCATTATCAGACAAAGGGTATCGACACTGCCAGTCAAATCCAAAAACATCGTCAAGGCGTTTCATAACGTCTCTAGCATCTATATAGGCCAGTGCTATCCCCTTGGTTTTGTCTCCAGTAGTTGCGCCAACGCGCCAATGTATTCTATTTTCTGGAAATGGCCTCTCAAGCGCATGTTTGATTTCCATGTCATTCATTGACTTTTTCCTGTAATATTTTTTTTGCTTTTTCAAGGCATGCAACTTCATCAGGTATGAAATGATTGCATTTGATTGCTTCTGAAATCTCACATGCAGCATCATGACAGATGCGCTCAGGTGGATAATCGTTTTTGATTTCAAAGTCATTCATTTTTTATTTCCTCATTGATTTCTTCGAGCTTCTTTTCTATTGCCTCGATGATAAAATCATTAACCATCTTTCCTAGATGCTCATAGTTTTGCTCTGCAACGTGGACTAACAGTGTCTGGCGAAAATGATCTGGATCATTTTGCATAACGGGGTTAAGGGCATCATCAATTGCATCACAAAAACTTTTATTAGTTACTATAGTGCTGAGTAACAGTTCGCATTCAGGGGTTAATTGCATTTTTCAATCTCCTCTTTTGCGAGTTTTTCTGCATATTCGTACAGATATTCTTGCATGATTCTAGTGATTGGTGATCCCACCCTTGCGTTATCCTGGATTGCATTTAGCATTTGCAATCCGGTATCTGATTCTTGAGCTTCGCATAAAGCCTCACAAAATAATTCAATCCCTCCAAGTCCATCTCCGTTTATGAGTTCGTCATAGAACTCATCAGTCAGCTTTTCCACTGTATCTTGATAATCACTCATATCAATTAGCCTTTATAAATCCACGCGGAAAAAAGTGCATATTTTCCATATTGAAATGTTTTTCAGGATACTCGAAACAAAACTTCGGCCCAAATAACTCGAACGCTATTTCCCTGCCACGTTTTGCACTGGGACTTTCAATAACGGCAACACAATCTTTGTCAAAGATTTTGCCGTTTACTTTGTGTATATGTTCTTGTCCGAATGTTACATATGTTTTCATTTCATTCTCCGAATTTGAATTAGTGCCGGTTTCCAGGACGCTACCGGCGGAGCGCTCGAAGTGATTGACGCAAGAGGAGTAAACGTCAATCACACCTGTTTTGTCGTTTCCTGTTTTTTGTGTAAACATTTTCTGCAAAATCAAAGCCTTCCATCCAGATTTTGTATTCTTCTGTATCACTAGCATAAGGTGGGTTTAGATACCCCATTTTGGCAAAAAACGCATCATACCCTTCATTCCACACTGCATCAGGATCTACGTCTTTTATCGGCTGGAGATTCACTATTTCAACAAAATCGTTGTAGGCTTCAACAGAAACCAACAATACCCCATCAGATGCGATTGGGTTTTTACCGAACGCGGCAATTATTGCATCTTTGATTTGTTGCTCTTTCTGATGACAGGCTTTAAGCGCAGTAGCCGCTTCGCGCATTAACCCACTGGCGCTACGCCACACTACTCTGTCGCCAGCGGGGATATTCGCCACCACAGCTTCCATTCGTTCAATCAATTTATCCGTATCCATTTTCACTTACCCCACTCGCTAATGTATTTGCTCGGAAGATTCATACACGACCCAGCGCTAGCTGGCATGACTGTGATGCAGTTTCCGGTTGAATTGCTGAATACAACTATCGGCAGTGTGAAGTACCACGCTACTGCCGATACAATCAATATCCATGAAAAAATCAATCCGAATAACGGAACCATGATTGATTTTTGTTTCATGTTCTGCCCCGATTAAAATTAACTCCAATTATTTGTCTTTTCCTGCGCGGAAACGACACTACCGTTGTGTTGCCGTGCTGTTCTTCCTGTGGCCTGGGGAATAGAGCTGGAAACCGCCTCATGTGACAGAAGAATGTCCAGCTCCACTTGTAAGCGCGTGATGTATTGCGCGCTATTTGCTCATTCATACGATCATCTTCTGAGCTTTGCTGATACCAGTCGTGATCAAATTTTCGTTTCATTGCTGCCTCCTCATTGCTGTTGCTTGCTCTATTGCCGCATCAGTTGTAAGATTAATTAACAATTACTCAAATGTCAAGCGCTCTTACGAAAATATCTGAAATTATTTTTGTTGAAAATAAAAAGAAAGTATGCTTAACTATCAATATGACTATGATTACAAAAACATTTTTACGCAAACACTATAAAACAGATGCTGAAATCGCTAGATTGTTCGGGATTTCCAGGGCTGCTGTTAGTCAGTGGCGAAATGATCGACCAATACCGCGCGACAAAATGCTAGAGCTGAAGTATGAATTAAGGCCGGATTTATTCATTCTATAGTTGCCGTTAAAATGTACCGAACTGAATAGCCGGTTTTATTTTATTCTAACAGCGGTCTGAACCCCGCTGTATTTTATAAATGTCACACGTAGCCCGCTTAGGGTTGGCTGGGGATTCGTTATGTATCCCGGTTCAGCAGCCAACACCTAAGCGGGTTTTTTGGAGATAAAAAATGGCAAAAGTTGATGATATTCGTATTGGTACAGATATATTTGAAAGTCCAAAAATAAGAAAGTTAATCCGTCATAAAGGTGATAAAGGTTTTATTACATTAATCAAATTATGGATGTGGATAGCAAGAAACAGAAGCGATGGAATTTTAACCGGGATGGAGGCAGAAGATATTATGGATGTAGCAGGAACCAATGATGAAACTTTTATAACATATCTCGAAGAAATAAATTTGATTCAATATAACAACGGTATATATGAAGCGCATGAATGGGGGGAGCACCAACCATGGGCATTTGATACAACAAAACGTGTAAAATCCGCCAAAAAAGCAGCAGAAATCCGCTGGAAAACGGCAAATCAACAGAAAAAAAATAGCCGTTCATAAGCTACTGATTATGTGCAACTTTATGCGGGGCGCAATGCGGGGCGCAATGCCCCTTACCTTACCTTACCTTACCTTACCTATCTCTAAACAACCATGACACCGCAGCCCCTAACGCAACTAAAGCGAAAACTGCCATGCCAAAACAGAACAGAAAACGATTATTGAAATTGTTAGAAATAAACAGCGTTATTGAATTGCGTTGTTTCGATACTGAGCACAAAAAAGCAACACCTGAAAGACCTGTGGTCTGGTCAAGTTGGTTTGATGATATTGATTGTTTAGTTCAAGCCGCACTTTTTGCTGAATCTCGAAACATGGATATATATCACACAATAAATCCGTTAAAAATTCCGGCAACGAATGAAAAACTAAAACCGTTTCAGCGCACAGCACGTGACAATGACGTGACTGGCATACGACAGATATTTTTTGATTTCGATGCCAAGCGGGAAACAGGTACCGCTGCAACAGATGAGCAGGTGAACCTGGCCATGGGTGTCGCTGATGATCTGAGTTTATATCTCAAGCAAGAGCATGGATGGAATCTCCCTGACATTGGATTGTCGGGAAACGGCGTGCATTTGTATTATTTTCTTGAAAACGAACTTGAAATCACAAAAGAAACACAATTATTGATTCGTGGATTATACGAAGGACTGAAAAAACGCTTTGACAATGAGACCGTCTCATTTGACGTTACAGTGAAAAATCCGGCTAGGATATGCCGTATGATGGGTAGCATGAATAAAAAGGCGTCACGGCGCTCTACGGGCTTCCTAGCGGGCAATACAGTAGCAATTGAATCTGTTATTGCATGTGCAGAACAAATTACACCGCCAAAAGCTAAAAAAACATGGGTCAAACCCGACAATCCGCAAAAAGCAGGGAGGTACATAAAAAACCTGGATGTTGTAAGTCTATTTTCAAAAAACGGGCTTTATCTTCGGGAAACGAATGACCCAGGCAAACACTGGGTTCATTGCCCATGGGAGAGCGAACACAGCTTTGTTGGTGATACGGATTCAGTAATATGGGAGGGTGAATGGCCGTCTTATCATTGTTCTCATAATTCATGTCAAGGCAGGGACATTTCAGACGTGATTGCAATATTGTCGTGAACATGGCAGTATTGACACATGGCAGCCGGGCACGGTGGCGGGAGTGGTTCCCCGCCAGCCATTTCACTACAAACCAACCTAAAACCGGGGTTTAAATGTACGAATTACGTCCTCATCAAAAAAACGCAATAGACAGATTGCGTGAATCATTAGCAACCGGCCATCGCTGCCCGATTTTGCAAGCTCCGACAGGGTTTGGCAAAACTTTAATAGCCGTTGATATTATCAAAAACGCATTAGCTAAAAACAAACAAATAATGTTTGTGGTTGATCGTATTCAGCTGATTGAACAAACCTCGCAGGTTTTCGATAAATTTGGTATTGATCATTCAATAATCCAGGGCGATCACTGGCGATATAATCCCGCAAATAGCGTACAGCTAGCTAGTGTGCAAACAATATCCAGACGAAAAAATATCCCTATACCGTCACTGATTATTGTTGATGAATGTCACGCTGTACATTCATCAATGGTTAAACGCATTACGCATACTTGGGACAAGATTCCGGTAGTTGGTCTGTCTGCAACACCATGGACAAAAGGGCTTGGCAAGATATATGATGATTTAATCCTAGTCGAAACAACGCAATCATTGATCGACAATGGTTTTTTGTGTGATTTTGTTGCTTATGGCCCAGATGCTCCAGATTTAACGGGAATAAAAACACAGGCAGGAGACTACAACCAAAAACAGCTGGGCGAAAGAGTAAATAAACCGAAAATTGTAGGTGATGTGGTAAGTACCTGGTTGCGGCTCGGAGAAAACAGACAGACAGTGTGTTTTGCTGTGAATGTTGCACACAGTAAAGCCATTGTTGATGAGTTCAATCACAACGGCGTTCCTGCGGCTCATATTGATGCATACACAGATGCAGAAGAGCGTGATGAGATTCTTTCTGCACACGATGCAGGTGAGATTAGAATTTTATCTAACGTTGGCATAACTACCCGTGGTTGGGATAGCCCGCCCACAAGCTGCCTGATTTATGCCCGTCCAACAAAATCATTAATGCTTCATATACAAATTATCGGTCGTGTTTTACGTGCGCACCCAGGGAAGAAAGAAGCGATTATTCTTGATCATGGCGGCAATATGGAGCGGCTGGGCTTTCCCACTGATCCGTTACCAGAATACCTATGCAACGGAGAAAAGGGTGATGCAGCCAAAAAAAAAGAAGTAAAAGAAAAAGAGGAAAAACTGCCAAAGGCGTGCCCCAAATGTACGTTTTTGCATAATACTTTCAAGTGTCCACAGTGCGGACATGAGCATGAAAAAATGCCGAATGTTGAAGCAAAAAAAGGCGATTTAAAAAAGCTGTCTAAGAATATACCGCAGCCGGAAAAGCAACGATGGTATGGGGAGCTGCTAGGATATGCCAGATCAAAGGGGTACTCTGATGGGTGGGCATCTCATAAATACCGTGAAAAATTCGGCTGCTGGCCTGCCAAAAAAACGGGCATTAGACCGATAAAACCAAGTGACGATGTTATGAACTACGTAACGCATTTACATATTAAGCATCGATTCGGAAAAAAACAGAAAACAGTCACATCAACTATATAAACGGAGTCATAAAAATGAATAATTTTACAGCAACAGGCAATATCGGCAGAGATGTTGAAGTTCGTTATACATCGTCTGGGACTGCGATTGCCAGCTTTCCGCTGGCAGTAAAATCAGGCTATGGTGATCATGAAAAAACAACATGGTTTCGATGTACGTTGTGGGGAAAGCGCGCAGAAGGCGGCTTGATACCGTATTTGACAAAAGGGCAGCAGGTTTGTGTGTCCGGTGAAATCAGCGTCAGTGAATGGGATAAAAAAGACGGAACCAAGGGGTTTTCTGTTGATTTGCGTATTAATGATTTAGATTTGGTTGGCGGTAAACG
>Ga0136651_10002496_pt1 | contig 10090 bp, 9 predicted proteins | sample Mar14236cmmetaG_FD_94867 | JGI IMG/M metagenome (GOLD analysis project Ga0136651, IMG submission 94867) | Marine hydrothermal vent microbial communities from Guaymas Basin, Gulf of California to study Microbial Dark Matter (Phase II) - Marker... ...
CCCCTGGCAAGCCCCTTTGGTGCGTATTAATGATTAATGATTAATGATTAATGATTAATGATTAATGATTAATGATTAGCCCCAACGGGGCGATATTAATATAGCCAGGGGCACCGCCCCTGGCAGAGCCCCAACGGGGTGAGTTTAGGTTCTTGTTAGAACAAACAGTCGATAGGTTTTGAATTTCTGGAAGTTTTCTTCATTGCGGCGTTGGGAATATTTGTAACGTGTCTTCTTTAATTTGCGCCTAAACATAAATTTGAATAAGCCATACAAGAATTTATGCCGAGTTGATAGAAACGCATCCAGAGTTTTGCTGAAAGGAATGATCCTGTTGACTAAGATGTCATTGACAAGCCTTAAGTTAGGGTTTAAATTTTCTGTGACATCTAAGTCAGTTTGTATGAGGTAGCCACTCTTGTTAACTCTCTCGTAAAATTCACCGATTGACAGCCCTCCTCCCAATGGGGATTTTCCCGCAACTTCATCTTTTCTAAAAAAATCAAAAATGATGACTGTTGCGGTTTTCGATAAAATAAGATTCAACACGTCAAACGCGTTTTGCATGTTAACGTATTGAAAGCTTTCGCTAAAAAATGCCAGCGAGTACTTTTCTGTCAAGTCTGAAATTGGGAAATTTTCGAGGGTACATTCATAAATATCGCCTCTTGTCTCATCTTGGTATTGTTGGGTGTTTTTTCTAGCCTGTTGCGCCATCCAAGCGGATGGTACCAACCCATCGACTCGGTAGCCTAATTCGAGAAGCTTATTCGTCGTTATTCCAAGCCCGCAACCAATGTCGAGTATCTTGGGATTTTTTTCATTTTTGAGGGCGTGTTCAATATGTTGAAATAAAAACTGAGTATGTTTATTCTGTGCTTCCTCAAACTGAGTAATTGATGGAATTTCTCCTTTTTCCCAGAAACCATAGTGTAAGTCTTGTAATTGAAAAAGCTGCTGAGCGGCGACTAAGCCAAATTCTTTACTCTCCATTTAATTCTTCTCTCAAGGCAAATGGTTATGAATCGAGAAAATGTTACCTTCCAGGGGCGATGCCCCTGGCTATATTAATGTCGCCCCGTTGGGGCTTTTCTATGAGATCGATCGGGGCGTTTATTATTAAGTACAACGAATTACGGGGATAAACGAATTTAAAACGACAAGGATTGTATATAATAAGGAATATTAAGTACAACGAATTACGGGGATAAACGAATTTAAAACGACAAGGATTGTATATGATAAGGGATATTAAGTACAACGAATTACGGGGATAAACGAATTTAAAACGACAAGGATTGTATATAATAAGGGATTTTAGAAACGAGCATAAAATAGCATAAAATTTAAGTCGCTAAAGCGACTACTACAAACTTAGGCGCTAAAGCGCCTATTACAAACTACACCCGGATTTAATATTGTCATTGGGGATAATGCAACGGGAAAAAGTCATTTACTCAAGCTTGGATATAGTGTGATGCGCTCATTGTCTCAAGTGACTCGGGATAATGCCGAACAATTACAAATCCAATTGGAAGATAAATTAGAGGGCGTTTTCAAACCAGATAACCTTAACCATCTTTGTCGTCATCCTCTGAATCCTCAACCAGCCCAAATCACCATTAACATCACGGATGAGATAGATAACCTTTTGTTTTCATTTGTCTTACAAAATAATCACGTCAAAGTTGATAATTTGCCCAGACATTTTCCGAAGCAAATTCCGTTATTTTTTCCAACACGAGAAGTATTATAAAACTTTATTCAATTTATAGAAAAATATAGAAAAATAATGGTGATTATGAGTGTGTCCAAATAATGGTCAGACCTCGACGCAATAACTGGCAATCTAAAGGCTTAGCACTGTTAGGTTCACCTTTGATACGCGCAAAAGCCAATCTTCCATTGCTATAAATCGAATTAATTTGCTTGATCCATTTTCCTTTGACACGCACCACATCCCCCTTACGGAATCCGTCTAATTCGGCGTTGACTTGATAAGGCACACGTCCTTTACCTTTTTGCGGGAGATCATAATAACATCTTCTGGTTTGTCGAGGTCTGAATTTAATCGTGTAAAAATTGTCACGATGATAAGGCACTTTTGTTCCTTTATCTAAGGTTGCCACACAAAGAGCATCAACATCATGTTCTTTAGGTAAGCTTAAATATTTTCTAAACGAAGCGGTTTGGTAACCAAACACTTTGAAAACCGGGGCAAAGTTTTCTAAAATTTGGTAAATAAAAGATTTTCCTTGCATGGTTCTTTGGGCTATCTGGTCTTTAAAACCACTTATGCCATCAGCATGAAGAGTGATTTGGCCTTGATGTACTTTATTATGACAGGATTGACAAAGCGTTATTAAGTTTTTAATCGTATCCTTACCGCCTTGATTTTGAGGCACTATGTGATGTGCTTGAAGTTGAACCTTTTTTTTTCCGCAAGAGATACATTGATATTTATCTCGCATCAATGTGGCTATCCGAAGATTTTCATCTAAACGATTAGATCGTTGATACTCAATCCCAAGCAAATCAGGATTGTTGAGACGAGCAATATCAACTTGCACATCTTCAATCACAATTTGACTGAGGGGCAAAGGAATTTGACGCACAACCCTTATTACCTCTTCTGCATTAGCTTTAATAGAAGGCTGTAATCGTCCGCTGTGCTTACTAGTTGCACGATTTAAAAATCGTTTGGGACGATACCATTTACGATAACGTCTTTGACAGCGATTACCACGTCGTGCGGTCATTTTGTCTTTAATATCGGTGCGATGATTAATAATGCCAGAAAGTAAAATTTGACCAAAACCCACACTGCACAAACCGGTGTAATGACTTCCTTTATCAATCCCCAACGTAACGGGTTGCACATTTTCTTCACAGTCCCATTGCAATTGAATGGTGAAGGGACAACGATTAACGATTTTGGCTTTTCCAGCGCGCAAAAGTTTCCTCGCTTTTGCTGGTTTGCAAGGCATTAATGGATTACCATTTTTATTAATGACATAGACTAACATAATATCTTTAGGACCTCCTGTTAGTGAGAGTGAGGTACTCCTTGTGGTTGTTAAATAGGTTTTTTACGTTTAGCACACTTTCACGTTTCCGCTACCCTTAATACTAGACCACAGAGCGACCGACTGGAATCACATCGGAAGGTGTGATGGCCTATCTAACTTCTGCGACTCATTCAAGTAGCCCACTGTTAGTTCCATGTCTAGGAATAAATTTCTATATTTAGAACATTATTCTATAGATTTAGGAACTATTATGATTTTACAAGAAGGCAGTCATAGTAAAACATTACGTTTTGAATTTTCAGAACAATGGATCGTTTGCAAATATGATGATCGCAGCGGTTTTTATAAAGTTCAACAGTGTCAAGGCATGAAGGCGGTAGACTTTTTAGCAACTGATAGGCATGAAATTCTCTGGATAGAAGTTAAAAACTTTCGTGGTGATAGTGCAAAAAAATAGTCCAAGACTCTCAGCGGCAGAACCCCCTGAAGTTGAAGAATGCCGTCATCTATGCAATTTTGAATATTAAGTACAACGAATTACGGGGATAAACGAATTTTCTGTACCTGCCGCCATTCATATGAATGATGGGTGGCATACCAAAGTTGTAACTTTCTTGCAAGCGCATCCATAATTCGGGACTGGTATCAAAAGCGCGTGATATTCGTAATGCCATATCGGGCGATATTGAACCTTTTTCATGGAGAATATTGGACACCTTGTTATATAAAAAATTTTCAAGTTCACAGAGTACCACAGAGTCTCACAGAGTTATGAAGTTAAGAATTTCTCTGTGAAACTCTGTGTAACTCCGTGTCTCTGTGTTGAAGAATTTGAATTATGGGCCATGATTTAATTTAAAAACATTCAAAACGTTTTATGGCCCCCAAATCAGAACATAACTACATTAAATGCGAATATCAATCTAAAAAACATAAGTACGTGTTGTTTCTACTGATTAAGTCGCTAAAGCGACTACTACAAACTTGATTACTACAAACATTCATTTTTCATTTTTCATTAGTATAATCATGCCAATAACGCCGCATTTCTTCACGAGCCAAGCTGGGCGCAGAAATTCCGTCGGCCGATAAGCGAAAACTAATCGCGCCCGTTTGTGTCGTATTCCATGTTTTAATCTCACGGCGGTGATAACGTTGCACTATTTCTTTTTTTGGATGTCTGTAGCGATTACGATAGCCGGCTGAAAATAACCCGATTGTCGGTTGCACCGCCTCAAGAAAACTTTCTGTTGATGATGTACCGCTACCATGATGCGGCGCGATGAGAATATCGGCTTTTAAATTAGTTGGATAGCCTTGCGCTAGGCGAAATTCTACCCTTTTTTCAATATCGCCCGGTAACAGAATAGCACTTTTTTCGGTACTGACTTTTAACACGCAACTACGATTATTTTTCTTATTAGCAACAACATTGGCAGGAGGATGTAATATTTGAAAATCAACGCCATCCCATCGCCAATGTTGCCCGGTTTGGCACGATAGCACTTTGGTGTCGGCCAATTTTGGGGTTTTGGGCATTTGGGTGAGCGTTTTCTGGATTTTTTGAGTGGCACTGGTTAGCACTTCATCCACCGCTAAATTTGCCAACACGCTTTGTGCGCCGCCGCTATGATCATTATTATCATGACTAATCACAAGTTTATCAATCCGTTGTATTCCCTTAGCGAGCAAAAATGGCACGACTACTGCATCGCCGGTGTTAAAACCACTACAAATTTTTGGCCCCGTGTCATACACTAGCACATAGTTTTGGGTGCGTACCACGGCCGCGAGGCCTTGTCCAACATCTAATAAGGTAAACCAAACTTCGCCACGATTGGGGTGAGCAGGCGGTGTGAAAAAAAGGGGCAATAGCCATATAAGGCCTAACCTTCGTGCTGGAAAGCCACGCGGTAAGAGTAAAATAGCCACGCCCACCATTGCTGCGATAACTGCCCACAGCGGCGGAATGGGGAGTTGCCACACGCCCCATTTAACATTGGCGAGATAATCCAGAAAAACCCAAAGGGCATCAAGCGTGTAAGCGGCAATCTGCAATAAGTAACTGCCTAATTCAGGCCAGTGTGAAATCACCGCTGTGCCCAATAAAGTCAGTGGCACAACCGCAAAACTCACCCAAGGAATCGCAATGGCATTAGCCAGTGGCGAAGTCAAAGGTATATAGCCAAAGACAGCCAAGATAATGGGAAATAAACCCAATGTTACCACCCATTGCGTTCTCCAAGCGCCTCGCCCCCACTTAGCCAAACGAGAAAGTCCCGGCTCACGTCGGCTCAAGAAATACGCAATCACAGCGACGGCCCCAAACGATAACCAAAATCCCGCTGACATGACGGCCAATGGATCCCATAACAACACCAGCAGCAAAGCCAATGCTAAAATATACAACACGGCCACCTTGCGAGCAAACACTATCCCAGACACGGCCACCGCTACCATAATGAAGGCGCGTTGCGTGGGCAGAGAAAAGCCGGCCAGTAGCGCGTAACCAAAAGCGGCCGACAAGCTGAATAAGGCCGCAAAGCGGGGCGCTGGCAACCATAATACCGCTCTACCGGCATAGCTCCATAGCATTCGCCCTAGCAAAAAAACCAGCCACGCGACGAAACCAATATGTAGGCCAGAAATCGCTATCAAATGGGCTGTCCCCGTTTCTTGCAAAACCTCTTTTTGTTCAGGCGTAATCCATTGTCTCTCGCCCACGGCTAACCCGATGAGAATGCCGGTACTTGTCGTATTTGGCAAATCGCGTAATTCATTCTTTATCGCTTTTGCTAACCGATAACGCAGGTTATCTATATTAAAGGGCGAAGGCTCGCTTAATAAACGTTGCTCGCCTTTTGGGCGCACATAACCGGTTGCCAATATGCGGCGTTGAAACAACCAAGCTTCATAATCAAACACACCCGGATTGATCATCCCGTGAGGCCGTTTTAAGCGTACCGTTAATTGCCATTGTTGTCCGGGGCGTAACGGTTGTGGGGGTTCGCCATACCAATATAAGCGTAGGTGTCCGGGATTAGGCCAGTCTTTGAATGGCGTGGGCGCAAAATAAAACCGCCAGCGACAGAATCTTTGCTCGTTTTGCTGTCGCTCAGGCAAATTAATGACCGTACCAGTCATTTTTATATCTCGCCCTTCAAGATCATTGGGTAATTTTTGTGCTAATATCATATCCGCACGCCACACAGTCCACAGTAATCCCAGCGCAAACAGGAACAGTAAGCGTAAGCGTGGCAATAGAAAGGCCAAGATAATTAAGGGATATAGCAGGACAATCCAGCGTACATTAGGTAGAGGACTCAAAGTTTGGCAAAAGAGTATGCCAAGAAGAAAAGCGAGCGTTCCTAAACGCATCTTTTAGGGATTATTTATTCACTTGTAGGTGAATTAATTAGGTTTTTGTCACCACTATAACTTGTATAGTGTTCCTAAATGATTCGTAAAACTAAATCGGCTATAAAGCGTTTAAATTCGTGGGGTAAAATTGACAATTCATTTAGAATGTCTATAGTAATCCCATAAAGTCTAGCTTTCCGTTATTGGATTGGCTTTTGAAAATGACGTTACCCGAAAAATACCGAATGCGCCCCAAATCATTTAGGATATCTCTTAGCACAAGACAAAAGTTTGTAACAAGCAAGATTTATGGTAGAGCATTTCAGTCAGACACCAAGTAAAAACAAGTGGTTACAGTACCACTCACTTTTTTTCAGGTACATTTTTCATTTTTATATCGATATTGTACCAAAGGGGCTTTAGCCCCTTCGGTAAGTGTTATTAAAGCCTTCTGATCGCCCCAGGTTTCAATGAATTTTTCAACCCTTAATTCGCATCTATAGTAAATACAAACCCCGTTTCTTGAAGAAACGGAGTTTCTCATCACGACGGGGGCACAACAGATAATTAGACATTATCAGTAGATCGAAAACCGATTAAATATCGAAGGTTTTATGCCGTCAAAAAAGTTATGTTTAGAAAATAGAATAAAAAAATAGACGTTAAATAACATTATCTATTGTTGTTTCTGCAATGCAAAATTTTATGGAAATGTTTTATGAAATTATTTATCAATCAGTTACTTACTTCCAATAATATCTCTTGTATTTTTGCTTATTAGAGCCTCATATGAAAACTTTTTTTAAACGCTCATTACCGCCGGTTTCTCAAATCAAGTCTCATCCAAAACTTCAGTTTTTGGGGACACTTCTCCATGATCCAAATTTGTGGCATTTGAATAGACGCTCATTGGCTGGAGGCATGGCAGTCGGTTTGTTTATAGCCTTTGTACCTACACCTATGCAAATGTTATTAGCCGCAACGGTAGCGATTTATTTTCGCGTCAATTTACCTTTATCAGTTAGCTTGGTATGGATAACTAATCCTCTCACCATGCTGCCAATATATTATTTTGGCTATAAGTTGGGTACCGTTTTACTGGGGCAACCTGCACTAGAAACGGAATTCAGTTTATCCCAAGACGGGTTGTTCCAGATGTTGTGGCATTCATGGCAACCGCTGTTATTGGGTTGTTTTGTACTGAGTACTCTCAGTGCTTTGACTGGCTATTTGTTCGTCAATTTGTTATGGCGCTTGCAAGTGGGTCGTTTATGGCGGGAACGACGCGAAAATAGAATCAAGCTCAAAAAGAAATTGTTGGCGGTACGGAAATTGGGTCCATTGGGAAATATGCCACACTGATCTGGGCCGGAGTCCAAACTTGAGTTTGGCAGGACAGTCGTCCAAACTTGAGTTTGGCTGGAGTCCAATCTTTGCTCCCGTTTTTTGCATCGCTCCAACTTTTGCGGCAAGATTTTACCGTTTGAACTTGGACGGCCATTAGTTATACTTAACAAGGCCACAAACTAAACTTTTCTGTCCTACAATTTTTTAGATAAATAAATCGATTTGGGTAGAAGAAGATTTCGTATCCATCAAAATCACAAAAGTACAAAATTTGCGGAGCATAGAAGACTCTTTTGAGGGCCATGCTGTCAAGTTAATAGGGTAGAAAACAATTTCGTATCCATCAAAATAACAAAAGTACAAAATGACTCCTGCCAAACGTTAGTTTGGACGACTGCCAAACTAAAGTTTGGACGACTGAAGAAAGAGTTTGTAGTGTTTTTTTAGCAGTGCTTCTAAAAAAACACATAGCCCATTTTTGAGAAGTGTAGGTATCATACTCGGACTGGAGCTCACTTGGTGCGGTTCAAATCGAATTCGTCTTTTCAGAAATTCAAAGTAAGTTTCTGGGGCAGTTATATCGAAATGGGTACCACCAACGTACACTTGATCCTTTGGATAGTGTGCATCTGAGCTGACGGCCCAGCCGAGATTGACACCTCGATATTTTTCCGGTAATTCAAAAGTGTCTTCGACTTTTTTTCGCAGTACACTGGGAACGAGAGGTCGTAAGTATTTTTTCTGAAAAAGCTGGCGCAATAACACTGAGGCACCATTATGAATTTCAACATAGTCGGCCTGTGATAAGAGTGTTTGATAGTCTTTTTCAGAAAGCTTATTAGCGGCCCCAGTGTGTCCGGGGGTACGCGGATGAGGGACAATCATAAGTCCATTAGTGTCTCGCACCAGTGCTTGGGCTTCTGAGACTTTCCAGCCAAACGGTTTTAACGATTTGAGGGCCAGTCGAAGACTTTCTTCGTCGGTGTATAGAAAAATAATATCTATGCCTTCCTTGGTTAAGGCTTCTATTCCAGGAATGACGGCGGTTTCTAAATCATTCACAGCTTCCTTTAAATAGAGGTATGCAGTCAGTGGATCTTTGTAAGCGTGTTCGGTAGAGGCAATGAAATCGATTTCAGATTTCTGTATTGACTGCTTATGTTGTTCCATTCTGGTTCTGATTTTATCGGGGCTTAATCGAAAAATATTGGCGTGATAGTGAAGGTCAAATTTCAACAAATTAAATCTCCCTAACTCCCTTTTGTAAAACTTACCTTTACCCACAAGTGTCCAAAATTAATCATTAATAATTAATCATTAATTATTATATTAAAACAATCACTTAACTAAAAAGTGAGTCATTCATTAACCACTCACATTGACTCATTTTCAATAACATACCGACTTGTGGGTAAAAATTAGTTTTGTTAAAGGGGGAACAAAAAATAGTGATTGCACAATCGCAAATGACGTTCATGCTGTAACTGATTGAATAAAATAGGACAGAAGTTTTGGCCGCATCAAAAGGCGGTGCGATGCTTTGTTCTTTTATAAGCTGGGTTTGATGTAATTTTCACGGATTTGAGGTACGTTCCGCATATTGTTCTTTATATGTTTGCGTAAAAGAGCCTTCTATTCGTTTACGGTGAAAATAGCAGCAACGTATTGAAAAAGACTGAAATATAAACACACCCCGAAATTGTTCGGGGACTTGAAATTTTATTAGCGAAGGGGGTGGCAAAATGATTTGCCATGAAATTTTTTTCCAAATTCGTTATACTTGTAATTGTTCAGAAAAATCCAAAGTGGAGAGGTTTTTCTGAAAACAAGCGGAGGCTTTTATGGTGAAAAAAACATTACTGTATGCAGGAATTCTAGCACTTGCTCTTCCATCAATCTCTTTTGCGGATAATCGTCTCGTTTTATCGGTTTCTGATGTTGACGATGTCGCTTTTGTCGCCGTTGTTAATAAGAAGTATGAAGGAGGCCCTACCGTACTTTGCGAGTGGCAAGGCAATCCGGGTTGTAGTGGCTCTAATGATCTAACCTATAAGGTTAGAACGGGGAAGAATTTTGTTCTTATCGGTCTTTATAACCGTGTGTACACACCTTGTTTGGGCCGTTGCGGTAAATATGCAGGGGACTTCGTCTTAAGAGTAAATAATTCCACCGTGTGGAGCCGCCGAGTACATGTGAGGGATAACTCTCGTGGTATCAAAAGATTATGGGGGGTAAAAGTTTACGTGTCGCCTTCGGGAAGAATCAGCGTAAGCGAAACTCTCTCCAGAGCAGAGGGAGAAGCCATTGAGGATCTCAAAGCGATCTGGAATAACCGATTTTAATCGATAGAGGGA
>Ga0136651_10002497_pt1 | contig 10087 bp, 9 predicted proteins | sample Mar14236cmmetaG_FD_94867 | JGI IMG/M metagenome (GOLD analysis project Ga0136651, IMG submission 94867) | Marine hydrothermal vent microbial communities from Guaymas Basin, Gulf of California to study Microbial Dark Matter (Phase II) - Marker... ...
AAAGCTTAGCGACTTCGCGTCTTTGCGTGAGAGTACCTTCTCTTCAACTTGCGTGATATCAGCACATTCGCGTCGACTTTGACGTTTCCCTGGGTTCAACTCCTTGACTCTCCCCATCCGTGTCATTATATTCGTGATACCGTATAGTCCCGCTCAAGTGAAGCGGGAAGCCAGAGACAGCCCTCAGGGCCCTGAGCCTTCAATATTTCACCTTGCGCCTTACGCCTTATGCCTTGGACCTCAACCCACATGCCCGACCTGCTGATTGAAATCAAACAGGATATGCCCGGATTCAACCCTTTTTTCGGGTCGTGGGTATGCCGGGATGACCTTAATTTTCTGATTGACGTGGGCCCGGCCAATACCTCCGAAAGGCTGATCGCCTCCCTCAGTGCCCTTGGCCTGGAGAGGGTGGATTATATACTCCTTACCCACATTCACATTGATCACGGGGGTGCCCTGGCCGACTTGCTGAACTGTTATCCCATGGCAAGGGTTGTTTGTCATGAAAAGGCCGTAAGACACCTAACGGACCCTTCAGACCTCTGGAGGGGGAGTGTGAAGGTGCTCGGAGACCTTGCCAGGGCCTATGGGAAACCTGAACCGGTGCCCCTGGAGAGAATAATCCCGCACACGGAGTGCGGGATCAAGGACCTGCTGGTACTGGAAACCCCTGGTCACGCCATTCATCACCTGAGCTACACCTACAGGGGGAGACTTTTTGTTGGAGAGGCGGGCGGGAACTATCTGACCGTCAACAACCTTGACTATCTACGGCCTGCGACGCCCCCCCGATTCTTCCTTGATCTGTTTCTAAGGAGCATCGATCTACTCTTGGAATTAGAGGATCTGCCCATACATTACGCTCATTTCGGCAGGGCCTCAAGCTCCCATCGGATGCTGAATATCTTCCGGGACCAGCTTATACTGTGGGAAACCGTTATCGGAGGGGTCCTGGGCCGGGATGGAAACGTCGATGAGGTTATCAGGAATTCCATCGACCTCCTCCTTGAAAAGGATCCGAACCTTGCCGCCTTCAGGCTCATGGATCCAGACACACGGAAGAGGGAAAGATTCTTCATGACAAACGGCGTGAGGGGATTCGTTGAGTTCCTCAAAGAGAAGGACCGGATATGAAACAGAGTGATCACCTTGAAAAGGCCAATTTCAGCGCCCTCATAGAGACAGACGGAAACGACAGAATACAGGATCGGCTCGACATTATCGAGGTCTTTCTGGAAACTGAGGCCCATGTGACCCTTGAGGAGATGGTTCACCTGCTCAGGGAAAAGGGTCATGACTTTGAGCCCCAGTTCGTGCAGCAGTGTATGAACCGGATGGTGGATCTGGGCTTTGCACAGAAAAAGCGGTTTCAGGGACAGCCGATCCGCTATGAACACCTGCACCTGGGAAAACACCATGACCATCTGATCTGTACCAGGTGCGGAAAAATCGTGGAGTTCGAAGACGAGACCATGGAGACACTCCAGGTGGAGATTGCAGCAAGGTATGGGTTTCACATGCTACAGCACAGGATGGAGATCTACGGTCTGTGCTCCCGATGTCTTTCCAGAAGGACCCCCCTCATTCCCCTGACCATGGCCAAGCCAGGGGAAAGGGTCGTCATACGGGAGATAGCCGGGGGCCGAAAGAGACAGGCCAGGCTCGCTGATATGGGTCTGCGTCCTGGAGATACCCTGGAGATCATAAACAATACGGGGCGGGGGAGAATTATACTGGGCAGGGGGTTTACCAGGCTTGCCATGGGCAGGGGACTGGCGGAAAAGATCGTGGTATCCTCTGTGCCAGAGGGTGAACAGGGGCACTGAGAAGGTGTTACAGGTCTTTTGTTGTTTCTCTAAACGGCCCTCTGCAACAGTTCCCTGAGCCTGTCTCTTATGCCCCTGATAAGCCTTTCCCCCCAGCTTCGGTAGTTGTAGCGCGCCGCCTCTTCCGGGCTCACCTTATCCGGGCAGTGGCGCAGCTTGAGCTTGGTAATGGCCATCCGGTCGTCCAGCTTGAACCGCCGGTGTATGAGGCTGAGGGGTGGAACCTTGAACTCGGATTCGGATATGGAGGCGGCCCAATCAACGATATAAGGCTGACCGTCATCTCCTAAAAGGGTGTTGGGCGCCCTCTTAAGGTCACAGTGGGCGAGGCCCCTCTCATGAATACGGCTTACCAGGGAGGTCATGGACGCAAAAAAGGAATCCGGGAGTTTCATTTCCTTTTCAAGATTCTCCAGACTCCTGCCCGGAACCTCTTCAGTTATCAGGGCGAGCCCCCCTACGACCCCAAGAAAGGCAGGCACACCTTTAATTCCCTTCAGTTTCAGATAGGCCCTTTGCTCCCTCCATATGAGAAAACGGCCCACGGTATTTCTGAAAAGGAAGGCGTTTCGGCTGAAGTCCTTGACCACTGCCCGCACCCCACCCTCCTCCACCGTCCAGATGGCGGGTCTTGTGCCTGAACAGTCCCTCAGTACGAGGGAATTTTTTGCAGTAAGGTCCCGGAGACTGAGGTCCCCGAAAGGCCTGCCCTTATCCCTGTTAACCTTCATGGTACTTGAAATATGCGGCGCACGTCCCCTCGCTGGAGACCATGCACGGCCCCACAGGGGTCTGCGGAGTGCATGCGCGTCTGAAAAGCCTGCAGTCAGGCGGCCTTACAGCCCCCCTCAGGATCTCGGCGCACAGGCATCCTGCCGGTTCCCTTGCCGGGGGTACTTCAAGGTTGAACCTCTTCCCTGCGTCAATGGCGGAGTATTTTTCCCGGATTGCAAGGCCGCTTTCAGGTATCCTGCCAAGCCCCCTCCATGGGGAATCGCAGGGCGTGAATATCTGGTCGAGCATCTGGAGGGCCCCGGTATTTCCTTCTGGATTGACACCCCTGGTATACTGTATTTCCACCTGGGCCCTCCCCCCTTCTATCTGCTCCACCAGCATCAGTATCCCCTGGAGGATATCAACGGGTTCGAATCCAACTACCACGCAGGGGGTATGGTACTCTTTCACAACCTTTTCATAGGAGGAGGTACCGATGATGGTGGTCACATGTCCCGGACATATGAAACCGTCAACGTTCAGGTCACCGCCCGAAAGGAGGGCGTCCATGGCAGGGGGAAGGAGTTTATGGGCCGAGAGCACGGAGAAGTTTGAATATCCCCCCTCATGTGCGGTCTTTATGGCGGCGGCAACCGTGGGTGCCGTGGTCTCAAAACCTATCCCTAAGAAGACCACATGGTGGTCAGGGTTCTGGGTCGCGCATGTAAGGGCGTCGAATGTGGAATAGACCATCCTCACGTCCGCCCCCTGTGCCTGCTCATACTGGAGGGATGATTCGCTCCCTGGCACCCTGAGCATGTCGCCGAAGGTTGTCACAATGGCCCCTGGAAATCGGGCCAGTTTCACGGCCCGGTCTATCTCTTCCATGGCCGTAACGCAGACAGGGCAGCCGGGTCCTGAAACCAGCTCAACCGTATCGGGCAAAAGGGTGCGGATCCCGTGTCTGAAGATGGCCATTGTGTGAGTCCCACAGATCTCCATGAGCCTGATCTTTCTGGTTGAAAGGGCCCTGATCTTATTCGAGAGCGCCCTTGCCACTGTCCCGTCTCTGTATTCATCAATGTACTTCATAGGACTCCTTAAACTCCCCCCTGTAGCCGGAATATATGAGGCCGGCGCAGATGGCCTGACCCAGGGAGAGAGAGCCGTCGTTTGTGGGTACCCGGGCGTGACTGTACACCCTCAACCCCTCCTCCTCCAGGACCTTGGTGAGTCCCGTGAGCAGGGTCATGTTTTGAAAGGATCCCCCGCTTAGGATCACCTGTTCAAGGCCCCTTTCCTCCCTTATCCTCAGGCACACCTGGCTCAACATCCCTGTGATGGAGTTGTGAAAGCGCCGGCCTATTGCCCCCCTGGTCTCACCCCTCCTGATATCCTCCACAATACCCTCGATGATACCGGTTGTTACCATGACCCATTCCCCATCCTCATCCCTGATCTCCCACGGGTATGATCCCATCTCTCCGAAGGACTGACACATCTCAAGTTCTATGGCGGCCTGCCCCTCGTAGGCTATCTTCTGCCTCACACCTATCAGAGCGGAGACCGCGTCAAAGAGCCTGCCGCAGCTCGAGGTGAGCGGGGAGTTAACACCCTTCTCCACAATCTGAAGGATAATGCCCGCTTCCGTCTGATTAAGGTTCCGGATAAAGGGGATGGGAAGGTTGAAGGTCTCATCACCAAAGGCCTTGTTCAGATAAACAAGGGCCATGCGCCATGGAAACCTGGCAGCCGCATCCCCGCCGGGAAGGGGTACGTAGTCCAGGTGGGCCTTTCTCTCAAATGAGGTGAGGTCTGCGACAAGTACCTCACCCCCCCATATTGCCCGGTCAAGCCCCAGGCCGGTTCCATCCATTGTCACGCCTATGGCCGGACCTCTGAGACCATGTTCACCCAGGCAGCTCACCATGTGGGCGTGGTGATGTTGTACAGCTATGGAGGGGAGCTCCCCCTGTTCCCGCGCGAATCTTGAACTCAGGTAGTCGGGGTGGAGGTCATGGGCCACAACCTTTGGTTCTATTTCCAGGATCCTCCTCAGGTGGGAAACGGTCAGGAGGAAGAAGTCGAAGGTCTCCAGATTTTCCATATCCCCGATGTGCTGGCTGAGAAAGGCACGGTTCGCCTTGGTCAGACATACGGTGTTCTTGAGTTCTCCTCCCAGGGCCAGGACAGGGGGCAGGTCCCTCGCGGGGGTCGAAAGGAAGACCGGCACGGGCACATAGCCCCTGGAACGTCTTATCTGCCGCGGGATACTGTCCAACACCCGCAGGACAGAATCGTCGCTCCTGAGGTATATATCCCTGTTGTGGGTGAGGAAGTAGTCTGCGATCCCTCCCAGGTGCATGAACGCCTCTTTGTTGTCCGTGTTAATGGGTTCGTCTGTCATGTTGCCGCTTGTCATAACCAGGGCCCTGAAACTCCCCTCCATGAGCAGGTGGTGGAGAGGGGTGTAGGGGAGCATGATCCCCACATACCTGTTTTTTGGCGCCACCTGAGGGGAGAGTCCGTGAAACCGGCGTTTTTTAAGCAGCAAAATGGGCCTCTGTTGAGACTCCAGGAGTTTCGCCTCCCTTTCAGAGATGTGGGCGATCCTCAGTGCGGCATCCAGGTCTTTCACCATTATGGCCAGGGGTTTTTCTTCCCGGTGCTTTCTCCCCCTGAGCCTTTTCACCGCCCTGTGGTTTGACGCATCTACTGATAGATGAAATCCGCCCAACCCCTTGATGGCCAGAATCCAGCCCTTCTCAAGCAATCGTACCGCCTCCTCCACGGGATCGGCGCAGCTCATGGGCCTTCCGTTCCCGTCGTGGAGGAAGACAAGGGGACCACAATCCCAGCAGGCGTTGGGCTGGGCGTGGAACCTCCTGTTCTCAGGGTCTTCATACTCCTTTCTGCACGCCGGACACATGGCAAATTTCTGCATGGTGGTGGCGGCCCTGTCGTAAGGAATATCCATGATGATGGTATACCGAGGTCCGCAGTTGGTGCAGTTTATGAAGGGGTAACGGAAACGCCTGTTGGCAGGGTTCCTCATTTCAGAGAGACATTCTGAACAGACTCCCACGTCTGGGGAGATCAGGGCGGACCTCACCCTCCCGGCATGACTTTTCCTGATGGAAAAGGAGGCTTCATCTGCAGGGGGAACTTCGACCCATCGGGTGGAGGCTATGAGGGCGAGGGGTGGATGTTCAGCCTCCACACCTTTGATAAACCGTTGGACCTTGGCCTCTGGCCCTTCCACCTCTACATGCACTCCCTCAGGCGTATTGGCCACATATCCACCAAGGCCATATCTGAGGGCAAGCTGGTAGATAAAGGGACGGAAGCCGACCCCCTGGACAATCCCCTCGATAGTTCCCCGCTGCCGCGTTATCATCAGTGCTTCCGGGCTGCGCTGCTCTGCTTCACTTCCTCCCGGAGCCAGTCATACCAGGCCTCCAGACCTCCCCCGGTCTTACAGGACACCTCAAAAATAACCATTTCGGGGTTTATCCTCAAGGCCTCCTCCCGTATCCTGTCAACAGAGCAGTCCACGTAGGGGAGCAGGTCGATCTTGTTGATCAGGAGCACCTTTGATTCCCGGAACATCAGGGGGTACTTGGCCGGTTTGTCCTCTCCCTCGGTGACGCTGAGGATCATTGCCTTGAAGTCTTCCCCCACCTTGAACTCGGCGGGACACACCAGATTGCCGACGTTTTCAACCACCAGGAGATCAAGGGCATCAAAGTCAAACTCCTTGAAGGTATCCCTGATCATGTTTCCGTCCAGATGACACGCGCCGCCCGTGTTGATCTGCACCGCCGGGATACCTTTTTCCGCGATCCTCTCAGCATCCTGGGATGACTGGATATCCCCCTCTATGACTCCTATGTTCAGGTCGTCCTTAAGGGCATCGATGGTCTTCTCTAACAGGCTGGTCTTCCCGGCCCCGGGAGAGCTCATCAGGTTAAATACGAGCAGACCCTTTTCATCAAAAATCGCCCTGTTTTCCTGAGCAATTCGATCATTGGCTTCCAATATGTTCTTCACAACCGATACTTTCACGTCTCACTCCTTTGTTTTGGTGCACGATGCAGGATGCAGGATAGATGATGCAGGATGGAAGATGAACGATGAAACCAGCCCACAACAGTCAATGTTCAATCTTTCAGTCCACCTCCATTTCCACTATGGACAGTCCCTGGCCTGAAACGGTATCAATGTGGGGACCGGAGCAATGGGGGCATTCAAAGGCGTAATCTCTTATCTCGAATTCCCTGCCGCAATCCCTGCAAACCCCCCTGAGGGGAACCATATTCATGATCAATTGCGCGCCCTCCAGTTCGGTGCCGGAGGTCATCACCTCAAAGCAGAAGGAGAGAGATTCAGGGACAATGGCCGAAAGTTGACCGATATCAAGGGAAACCGATCTCAATATCCTGGCATTATTCTTCTGCATCTCCTCCCTGATAATATCGAGAAGGCTCTGAGCTATGGACATTTCATGCATATTTACCAGCCTGAATCGGGGAACAAAGGGATCAGGGTATGGGAAGGATCTGGATCATCCCTGTCTCAGGGCTACTATGAGCGAGTAAACCTTCTGCCGCGCGTCGTTGAACATGCCGGAGAGGTTCAGGGAATGATTGGCAAACACGCTGTCAGGGGCGCCGTTAAACACAATCACCGGTTCAAAGTCGCATCTCCTCAGGTTTTCTATGATCTTGTCCACCAGCTTGACCGAGTTCTTGTCCTTCAACACCTCAATGAAGTCGATGCGGATCGCCTTGAACGATTGATAAAGCGCATAGCCAACACCCTGCCCATAGTAGAAGTTGTCGTCAATCTTTCTCCAGGGGATATCCAGATAGACCAATGAAGAGGGCTCTTTTTCACTCTCCTGATCTTCATCCAGGGGCAGGACCGACTCCCTCCGTCTTGGCGCGTTGATCAGCCGGGTATTCACCCCTCCCATGAGGGAGGCATACTCGCTTAAGAGTTCCAGCAGGTTGTCTGCCCTGGGATAGAAATGGGATGTGCCCTCCACAAGGCCCCTGTAGAACTTCTCAAGATTCTCTCCGGCCTTCTCCCACTTGCTCTCCGCAGAGGGAAACCACCATTTGTACGGATCGTTTGAAAGGGCGGTAAATGCCTCTTCAGCATAGGGGTCCAGTTTATCCGTGGTCCTCATGCGGGAGAGATTATCCCTCAGGACACGGACGTTGTACCTGAGGACCTCTAATTCACCTATCTGAAAACTGGGCATATTATCCAAAAGGACCGTGGGCCAGAAAAGATCGTTAGGCAGCCAGTTTTCGGTAATCTGTCTGATGAGTGCCTGATTTACCTTCAGGAATGCCTCACCTTTCACGTTCCTGTCCAGTTTACCCAGTTGAATGGCCCCGGGCTTCTTAGAGTTGACGAACATGATAATGAGGGTGATCACCACCAGTACCACTACGATAAGGGCAGCAGTCCTGGCGTACCTGTTTTTCTTGGAATCGTTGGATTTTTCTGCCATGCCTTTCTGAGATCCTCCTCTATGCGCCAATGGGATTCCTGATCGGGCCCCCGGGGGTATCGTTCACCTGTTCAGTTGATTTCAAGTGTAGCCGGGCCGATTTTAGAGGTGAAGGGCCTCGGTTGTCAACAGGTAATGAGGACGGGTGTTAAGAAAGGACCTCCGTATGGGTATCACCCTGCCGCACATAAGAATCCCTCAGACCCTTCTTGTAGATCTTGCCTGAACCTGTTCTGGGAAGGAATTCCAGGAAATCCACGGTTTTCGGGGCCTTGAAATGGGCCAGGTCCTTCTTGCAGAAGGAGATAAGCTCTTCCTCTGTTACATGGCACCCCTTTTTCAGCACCACGCAGGCCTTGACCGCCTCCCCCCAGTGGGGATCGGGGACACCGATGACCGCGGCCTCAAGTACGTGTGGATGGGAGTAGAGCAGATTCTCAACCTCGGTCGAGTAAACGTTTTCCCCACCGGTGATAATCATATCCTTTTTCCGGTCCACTATGGTAACGTATCTTTCCCCATCGATTACGGCCAGATCCCCGGTACAGAGCCACCCGTCCCTGAAGGCCCTTGCGGTCTCCTCCGGCATGTTCCAGTACCCCGGAGTGACGGTATCTCCCTTTACAAGGATTTCTCCCACCTGTTTACCATCCTCGGCAACGTCGTTTCCCTCATCGTCGACCACTCTCAGGCTTATATTTATGAACTCCCTGCCGGTCTTTGCCTTGAACGCGAGCTGCTCCTTAGGAGAAAGCCCTTTGAGGTGCTGCTTCAGGATGGAGAGGGTAAGATAGGGGCTGGTCTCGGTCATGCCGTAGGTCTGTATATAGTCGCACCCGAAGCTTTCGATTATTTTTCTGACCGTCTCAGGGGCTATGGGCGCGCCTCCGCTCAGGAGGACCCGCAGACCTGAATAGTCGAAACGCCCCACCCCGGGATGATTGACCATCATGTTGAGCATGGTCGGTATGAGATTGGAAATGGTGATCTTTTCCCTCTCTATCAACCTTAAGGCCTCCCCGGGATCAAAGGAGGGGAGGATCACATGTTTTCCCCCTGTCCAGGTAATGGCGAAGGTGGCCCAGGCGTCTGCCAGATGAAAGAGGGGGGCCGCATGCAGCCAGTTGTCTCCGTCTGTGAGGTGAAGCTCTGCAATGGTCCCAAGGGCGTGACTCTTGACGTTTCCGTGGGTGAGCATCACCCCCTTGGGGACCCCGGTTGTGCCGCTGGTATAGTAGAGTTGGGCAACGTCATCATCCCTGATGGGGAGAGGGGGTGGCGGTTCAGCCGAGTGAGCTCTCAGGAGGGATTCATAGTCCATCTCCTCAGAGGCCGAGGGTTTGAAGTCTTCACGGGTCCAGATTATACTTTCAAGGGTCGGCACTTCCCTGGGGAGATCTTTGACCTTTGAATGGAATTTATCCATGGCGATTAGAATGAGGGATTGGCTGTTGTTGAGGATGGTTGAAAGCTCTTTTGCGGAGAGCCTGAAATTAAGGGGTACCAGGATTGCACCAAGATGGGCCGCTGCAAAGTAGGCCTCAAGGAATTCGTGGGAGTTCTCATGAAGTATGGCGATCCTGTCATTTTTTTTAAGGCCCAGGTCCGTGAGACCCTGGGCAAGCCTCCAGACCCTGCCAGCAAAGTCACGGTAGGTCATGCGGATATCAGCTGAGATTACCGCCTCCTTTTCAGGGTAGAGTCTGACCGCCTTGGGGAGAAGCTCGTTAAGTGGCATGGACGTCTCCTTAAACAAAGATTAACCATAAAAATGAGGTAAACGACTCCTGAATCCATAGCACTTTGTTAGTCAGAATCAAAGCCCTTTCTTCTAAGAATTCCCGGCCTGTCCCTCTTGGCCACCCGGAACATGCATATAAATTCATTGAAGAATTTCAGGACAGGATACTCTTCGGCCTGGATTATTGCTCTATCAACGACGACCGTCAGCATCTATCCTGGTTGCAAAACGCCCTTAACCAGGGCAGTATCTGTCAGGAAGCCTATGAAAAAATTACCTGGA
>Ga0136651_10002498_pt1 | contig 10084 bp, 8 predicted proteins | sample Mar14236cmmetaG_FD_94867 | JGI IMG/M metagenome (GOLD analysis project Ga0136651, IMG submission 94867) | Marine hydrothermal vent microbial communities from Guaymas Basin, Gulf of California to study Microbial Dark Matter (Phase II) - Marker... ...
GGAAATAAAAATAATTGTTTTTCCCTTCTTTTTCAAATCCTTTAAAATCTTAAACAACCCCTTAACTTCATCCTTAGAAAGAGCTGCGGTTGGTTCATCGAAAATTATTATTTCTGGATTTTGGGCTAACACTTTTGCTATCTCTACCATTTGTCTAATAGCCATAGGAAGAGCACTAACCAGTTCATCTGGATTGAGATCAACTCCAATTTCATTTAAAATTATTTTACTTTTTTTCTTTATTTCCTCCCAATCGATAAATCGCCCTCTCTTTAACCAAATTCCCATATAAATATTTTCGGCAATGGTTAAATCCGGAAGTAAGGATAATTCCTGATATACAATACCAATCCCTGTTTTTCTTGCTTCCGAGTAATTCCGAAAAGTTCTTTCTTTATTGCTTATCAATATTTGTCCCTTATCAGGCTGAAGAACACCTGCCAATATTTTCATTAATGTACTTTTTCCAGCCCCGTTTTCACCAACCAGGCCATGGATTTCGCCTTTTTTGCATATAAAATCAACCTTTTTCACTGCTACTATTCCAGGGAAAGACTTTATAACCCCACTAATTTTTAACAAATGTTCCTCTGAAGATATACTTGTAATCATTATATATTCCTTTATTTTGTGTAAATACTCTAAATCAAATGTTATTTTAAAAAAGGGAGAGGAATTCCTCTCCCTTTTTTAAATAAGTCTTATGTGACTATCTCTCAAACATCTCTTTTACAATATCTTCTGGAAGTTGTGAATTACACCAAAAACTATCAGGAAGATCTGGTTTTACATACTGATTAAGGGTATCTGAAGTAATTGTTGGAATAGGAATAACCGTCTCTTTTTCAAATGGTTTTCCACTAAGAGCATCGAGTGCAACTTCCATTGCTTTTGCGCTACACCAAGTAGGCATACTTGTGGCTATTGAGTCGAAATCAGGGTATTTTCCGGCACGTAATTCAGCCCAAATTTTTAAGAAACCATTGCCGTCTTCTCCAGTTACTGGAGGCGGTTTTAACCCTTTTTCTAAATAAGCTTCTATTACCGCTTCTGACATTGCTCCTCCTTGTGACCAGACACCCTCAAGCTTTGGATATGCAGCAAGTAAATTTTCCATTGCTCTTTTTGCCTTTGCGTAATCCCAATCAGCGTATACTACCTGAACAATTTTAATATCGGGATACTGATCAAAAACACTCTTGGCACCTTCAAAACGTTCTGCAGAAATCGCTGTTCCTTTCATGCCATTAAAGGCAATAATTTCTCCTTTTTCACCCATTGCTTTTACTAACCACTCTCCTTGAACCCGTCCAAATTCCTTTTGATCAACAATGATATGAGCTGTAACGTTATCAGTATATACCAAGTTATCATAGTCCACTACCACAATTCCGGCAGCCATTGCTTTTTCCACAACCGGAACCAGAGCTTTTGGCGAAGCAGCAGTTATGAGTATCGCATCAACATTTTTTACAATTAAATCTTCAATGTCTGAAATTTGCTTGGATACATCTCCTTCTGCCTCTGTTACAATTAACTCTTTTACAAGATCCTTATGCTGATTAGCGTAATATTTTGCTTCCTCTATCATCTGTACACGCCAAGAATTTCCAAGACTAAAGTTGCTTAAACCAATAACAAAAGGTCCCTCTTTCGCTAATCCGCAAGCTGAGAATACTACACTAATTAAAATAAACACCATAACAAAAATAGTAATTTTCTTAAACATTTTATTCCTCCATAATTTTTATTTTGTTAAGATTCCTACCATTACTAAAAATATTTATTCCTTATCAATCCTCCTTTCTTTTTTTAAAATTATTCTCTGCTAGCTATCTGTCCTGCATCCATAACCTTATATTGTAATAATCTTAGTAAATTTTTACCTTCTTATAATTTTAACTGCTTTTATGCCGGCTAAAAAAATTACATTCTATCCACTCTTCCTCCATCTACAGAAATTATCTCTGCAGTAATAAATGAGGATTCATCTAAAACAAGAAAGAGCACCAAATTGGCAACATCCCTGGTATTTCCCAACCTTTTCACCATTGTCATATTCTTTGAATTGATTAATTTCTTTTCAACTTCCTCTTTTGTCTGGTTCTTGTAAGTCAAAGAGGTTAATATCTCTCCCGGTGCAACCGCATTCACATTAATACCGTACGGTCCAAGTTCTCTTGCCGCATACTGGGTAAAACTGTTAACTGCAGACTTAGCAGCACTGTAACTTGCAAATCCAGGCATATACACACCAAAAGCCGCCATTGATGAAATATTTACGATTTTGCCATATTTTTGCTTTATCATGTGCGGTGCAACATTTTTAGTGAACATCACCAAGCCTTTTAAATCAACGTTCTGAATAAAATTCCAATCTTCATCGCTGATTTCCAAAAAATCCACAGGAAAAATCGTTCCAGCATTATTTACCAGGATATCTATCTTTCCAAACTTTTCCACAATTTCCTTTACTGCGCGTTCTATGTTTGAATTGTTTGTTACATCTGCTTTAATCTCTATTACATTGCCATGTTTAAGCCTTAGCTCATTCGCTACTTTTTTCATTCCTTCTTCTGCTTTATCTACAATTGCAACACTGGCTCCTTCTTTTGCAAAAAGGCGAACTATCTCTTCTCCTATTCCTCGTCCTCCACCAGTGACTATGGCCACCTTATCCTTTAACTTCACTACTTTCTCTCCTCATCTTATATTTAAAAAACTGATTGATAAAAATGCATGCTATCTATAATATCAACTATTCACTTGCCAACGACAGGCATTATTTCTCCACCATTTCTAGAGACTATCACACTTGCATTGCTATTCTGCATTGAAAAAGCTAATTCCAATGCATCTTGAACATTCTGTGCCCAGTAAAAACCCAGTTTTTCAGTTGTTTCTTTATCAACTCCAGGGCTAACAAGGATTCCTTTTCCCTTATCTCGAATCACTCTTCCCACATGTACAAGATGTGCAGCGAGAGTAAGATCTTTTATCATACCATCATCAACTTTTCTTTTTATTTCTTCATACGATTGATAACCAATATCTACAATTTCGGGATGTTCATCTGATACTCCTTCATGACAAGGTGTAACGAGTATTAAAGTACCTTCTCTTTTTAGGGCAAGGTCTGCTGAGTATATCCCTTTAGATGCTTGCCATAAATTGACATCAGCTGGATATGAATCGGAAATCACAATATCCGCCTGCTCAGAAATGGACACTCCGAAAACCTCTTTTGCAGCTTTACAACCTTCTTCAAAGGCTTTGACCGGGTCACCGCTAAAGCACTTATAAACGATTCCTCTACCGTCCTGAACTGTGTTAATAATAAATTTAAGGCCTGTTTTTAATCCAACAGTGTTTATTTCATGTCTTATGGGATTATCAATTTTTCCCATAATTTCTTCACCTTCATAAAGCGCACTAAGCCAATGGGTTTGCCCTGTCGTAATATTGCCACAAACTCCGGGTTGAACAATTTTTGCACCTCCGGAGAAACCTGATACCCTATGTGGAACGATATGCCCAATACCTATTATGTAATTAAATTTTGTAAGAATTTTATTAATCCAAATCTCTGTACCTTGGTTCGTACTCCCCAAATTAACTAGTTCACTATCTTTAAACCAGAGATGGTCCAAGACATCAAAACTATCTGTAATTTTTTTTCCATATTTTAATATTTTCTCTTCTTTTGTCATAATTCTGTGGGTCCCTGAGGCTACCATTATTTTAATATTTTCTTTTACTATTTCGTATTTTTCTAGTTCATCAATGATTATCGGCAAAATAACATCAATAGGAGTTGTTCTTGTATAATCATCTATAAGAATTAATATTTTTTCTGCACCCTGAAGCGAATCGTTTAAAGATGTTAGACCAATAGGATTCCTGATGCTTTCTCTGACAATATCCCCAACCGATCTTTCATTGATACTGACTTTTTTTGGCTCTATCATTCCAACCAGTCTATCTGTCGATATTGTGGCAGGTAAAATTCCATCATAGAGAAATTTTATTTCTTTCTTCACTTTTCCACCTCAAATTTCTAATAGCAATAAATAAATAAATACTAATCAAAAATCTCTAACAATTAACGTTAACATTATTCTTTTCTTCTCTCTCTTCTTGTAGGTCGTTACTATTATGAAAATCAATAAGCCCTCTGCAATTATCCGTCTGCTCCCTGCAATATTCATCATGATCAAATTATCTTTTGTCACTAATTGCGGGAAATTATTCTCATCTCCGCCTTTATAGATGTAAAATTTACAATACTCTAGTAAGCATCACTATTTGCAATCCACCCGCCATCGACAATCAATGTCGTTCCATTGACATAGCTAGAATCGTCTGATGCTAAGAATACAGCCGCTGCAGCCATTTCTTCAGGTTTACCAATCCGGTTAAGAGGAATCCTTTTATTCATTCTTACTTCAATTTCAGGATCTCTTTTAAAAACATCGAATGTTGGTTGAGTTTCAGTAACACCCGGGGCAATGCCATTGACCAGGATTCCGTGCTCTGCCAGTTCTATTCCCAATACCTTGGTAAGCATAACTACACCGGCTTTAGCAGTACAGTAGGCTGAACTTCCACCTAAACCGACTATACCCATTTTTGAAGAGATAGTAATAATCCTACCGTATTTCTGTTTTTTCATCAGTTCTGCTGCTTTTTTGCATGTTAAAAAAGTGGATGTCAAATTCAGCCGAATCATCTTTTCCCAGTCTTCCAGACTTGTGTCAAGCGCATTAAACACCTTATGTTTTCCTACATTACATACGACAATATCAATTCTTTTATATGCTTCAAGGGCTTTTTCAAAAACATGATTTACACCTTTTAAAGTAGAAACATCACCCATGACTGCAATTGCAGAGCCGCCTTGACTTTTTATTTCTTTAACAACGCTTTCCGCTGCGGTGATCGATTGCAATCCGTTAACAATTACACTGGCCCCTTCCCGGGCATACCGAATGGCAATCGCACGTCCTATTCCTCTTGTAGAACCCGTTACAAGAGCCGCTTTATCTTTCAAAATATCCAATTTCGTCCTCCTTTTAAATGAATTATTCGAAATCTAAGAGAGCAACTGCTCTGCAAGGAGCACCGTCCCTCCCCTCTAATTTAATCGGTAAAGCACTGATAAAGAATTCTTTATCATTAGGAATTAAAGAAAGGTTTTTTAAATTTTCAACGATTGGAATCCCTACTCCTAATATCATGTGGTGATACATGCTATCTTTTGAGACTACCGGATCTACCGCTGTTGCATCAGTCATATAGGCTTTTATCTTTTTATTGATAAGCCATTCAACAAGCTCTTTGGAAGGATACGGATACAGCTTATTATATTTACTGGTCTCAGCATACTTTTCAATGCCAGTCTCCAATATAAAAATCTGGTTTTCTTCCATTTGAAATCCCGAAGAAATTACATCGTCTAAAGTAATTTCCTGCCCATTAAGTTCTTCTTTAAATCTGAAGATATTTGCTTTTCCAAACAATTTTTCCAGCGGAACTTCATCTATGCCGATTCCATCCTCCACAAAATGTTTAGGCGCGTCGAGATGGGTACCGGTATGAGTAATCATGCTAAATCGGGTTAAATTAAATCCTTCCGAGTTCGCTCTTCCTAACCACTGGAAAACCGGCCGTTCTGTTCCGGGATATACCATCATTCCGCTATTTATCGTATAGCTCAAATCTATAATTTTTGGTTCTTTCATTCCCATCGATCCTCCTTATTTATATTACATTCTCTTAATATAACCTCAGGTATCTCTGGTCCCGGGCAACATCCCTTAATATAAACTGTTCTAGGGTCCTCCTGATATTTACGCGTGGTACAATCACCGATTACAAAGTAAGGGCCCCCTTTTCCATGCTCTTCAAAATGGATATCATGGGCGTTAAATCCCATCATAAAAGTGGGTTTGCCAACATTTTTATTTATTTTTTCCCAAACATCATCTCTTTGCCAGAAAAGAGCCGGTCCTTCAAACCAGGCATGACATCCTTCGCACATTCCTCCTAGAATAATATTACAGGGAAAACGGTTATATAGTACTCCGATAGGTTTTTTGATATGAATGGATAATTCTGCAGGATTAGGACCAACAAGGGTAATTTTGTTTTTATCTATCTCCCCAAGCCCGTCTAAAAATGCAGTCCAGGTAAAAATCAGGTCATTCACATTAAAATTAACCAGCTCGGCTGCAATAGCGTCAAGAGCAACAGGATCGTTGGAAGATAAAAGTATTCCTAAAAATCTCGGTGTCGATAAATCAGGCCCATCTCCTTCTCCAATAATAACTGCATCAGCAAAGCTTAAATATTCCGGTAAAACCTGATGGATCTCTGAAACTAATTTAGGCAGACGGGTTTGATGATAAGCTAACCTTATATCTTGAGGTATGAAACCTACCCAATTTTTTACACAACAAGTTAATTTTGCAATCCGATGAGTTTTTAATTTTGCAAAATTTATAATACAATCGGCCTCAATCGCCTTCCTGGGTAAAGAAATTGATTTCAATATATCACTGTTTGGAATCTCAACTTTGACTCTTTCAGAAAAATGATCTATATCAACAAATTCCCCTCCTGCTAACTCAATTTCTTTTGCCATACCTGTTTCTTTAAAAACGCTTTGGCTTTTCATATAACTTGCAGGTGAATCCCCAACATATATCTTCCTGATGCCTTTCTCTTTTAAGATAGAGATTAAGCCGGAGATAAATTTAGGTTCTGTGGTTATGCTATTTTTTGCGGAGGCACCCATAATAACGTTCGGCTTAATAAAAACACTACCACTTGAGGGAATTTTTATTCCTTCTGACTCCAAGTTGGTAATTGACCGGGAAACCATCGCTTTAAAATCAATCTCGTTATATAATGAAGTATCGGATTTTACTATAGAAACCGCTGATATACTTTTTTTCTGCATATAACATAAACCTTCCTTTAAAAAATTAACTATTTTGATTCCGGATCTTCTTGTTAATATCTCTAAAATAATTGCAAATTAATTCTTAAATTTTAATCTTTCTAAAGAAAATTCTTTAATCGCGTATAATCTTAGCTTCTTGATCTTTACCTTAAAACCATTGGCGAAATTATGTAAAACTTTTCGTATTTCTGAGCAATTTTTAATTCAAATCAGTTTGCTATTTACGAATTTTTAAAGAAAACCCCTGAATATTTTCTAACTTCATATAGATGCCAACTATAACAATAACTATTAATCCCTGTGCAATTAATTTGCCCGATCCACTCATTCCCATCATCGTCAATATACTGAACAAGATTTTCAGGACTAAAACACCGAAAATAGTTCTCTCCACACCGCCCCGAGCTCCAGTAAAGATTGTTCCACCGATAATGACTGCGGCAATAGCAGATAATGTGTAATCTATACCAAGGCCTCCTCCTCTATAGGTAAGCTCAGGCACACCGGTATATCCCAATAAAAATAACCCTGCAATTGCCGAAAATAATCCACTAATGACATATACGAAAAAAATTATTTTCTTATTCTTTACGCCGGAGTGATAAGAAGCTATTGGATTACTTCCGATTGCATAAACTTCTCTTCCAAATACGGTTAGCCGCATAATAATTGTCATGATTACTGTAAGAAAAATCCAGATAATCACTAAAAAAGGAATATGACCCAATTTTTCGATGCTTAAATATCTGAGAATCGGTGAAGCAAAACCACTAGTTTTAGCAAAAATAAAAATGCTACCGGTAAGTAAGGCCATCATTCCCAGAGTCATTATAAATGGCGGTATTCGTAAAAAAGCTATTCCTGCGCCATTTATTGCCCCGATTATAAGCCCCAGTGCCAGACAGATTAAAATCGGTATTATTCTATTCTGGCCGCCTAATAAATATGCTCCTACCGCATCTGCCACAAGCATGGTTGCACCTACAGATAGATCTATTCCTCCGGTAAGTATAACGATGGATTGGCCTATAGCAGATATTCCAAGTATTGAGGTATCGTGTACAATTGTTATTAAATGTTTGGTTGTTAAAAACCCTGGCTTTAAAATTCCTGCGATTAAAATAATAATAATCAGCATAGAAAATAAAACAATCAATTGCAGGGTATCCTTATTGGTACTCCTTTTTTTAAATCCTGTTCCTATCATAGTACTGCCTCTCTTTCCTGTTTTACACCAAACATCCTGATTGCCACTATCATTAACAATAATAATCCTTTCGCAATATAGGTATACCAAATATTTATACCAATCAGGTTGAAAATCCTCACCAGAGAAGTAAGTATTAAAACTGCACCAATTGTTCCTTTGTAATCTCCTCTTCCTCCTGATAGGATTGTTCCTCCCATGACAACTGCAGTTATTGAATCAAGTGGATACAAAGCCCCCACAGTCGCATCACCACTTGCCATTACTGCACTAAGAAAAAGCCCGGCAACCGCTGCTGTAAAACCGCTTATGGTAAATACTGCAGTTCTGATAAAAGTTACATTAATTCCAGACCTGTATGCAATCAAATCGTCGTTTCCGATAGCATAGACAGATCTGCCAAAATTAGTTCTCTTTAATAAAAATTCACCTACCAGTAAAACAATAATTAAAATAGATAATGGCATAATTGCAATATTTCTGCTTTCTTTCAATATAAAATGAATATATGTCGAAGGAATAATGCCTCCTGGATAATCCCTTATTAGAAGACCTACGCCTTGGCAGATTGCCATCATGCCGAAGGTCATAATAAATGAATCAATTCTAAATTTTGATACAACAATACCATTGATAAAGCCAATAAGTGCACCTAAAAGAAGCGGTAAAGATATCCCAATAAATAAATTATCTTTCATGGTTATTGAAGCTACAACTGTTGATAAAGCCAGGATACTACCAACTGACAAGTCAATTCTTCCGCTTAGAATAACTAAATTCTGACCCAATGCTACAATAGCTAAAGGAACTGAAAAAACAATGATAGTCATGAAAACGCTTGTTTGTCTGAAATAAGGCGTTATTAAGGAAGCTATTATCCATATTAAAATCATTAAAATATATATGTACCATTCTCCAATTATTTTTCTTATTCTCATTCCTAAGATACTCCTATTGAAGCTTTTAATATTTTCTTTTCCAATATCTCTCTGTCTTCAGATCTAATGTTTTTAAATTCCTTAACAATTTTCCCTTCCCTTAATACGATGACTCTATCAGGCAGGTTTAAAATCTCGATCATATCTGATAAAACCAGCAGAATGCTTTTACCTTCATTGGCCAAATTTCTTAATATATGATAAACTTCTGACTTTGCTCCCATATCCAGTCCTTCGGCAGGTTCATCACATAATAAAAGATCCGGCAGGGTAAGTAACCATTTACTGAATACCACTTTTTGTTTATTTCCTCCGCTAAGATTACTTATCTCCGTATCTATTGAAGGGGCTATTATGTTCATTTTTGAACTGACATCACTTACTTCCTTTTTTTCTGTGGCTTGGTTTATAAAACCGAGTTTTTGCCGCTTATTTAAACTGCACAGGGCTATGTTCCTGCGGATACTGTGAGTAAAACAAAGTTCATCTTCTCTTTTATTGGAAATAAATGCAATATTTTTCATCTTTGCTTTAACTGGACTATTAACAATCACCTCTTTATCATTAATGAAAATTTTACCGCTATTTTTAGGAATTTGTCCAAAAAGTGTTTTGAGTAAAATACTTTGTCCATGCCCTCTTAATCCTGCAAGTGCAACTATTTCACCTTTACCTATATCTAAATTGATATTTTCCAGTTTTCCTTCGATTGACAAATTCCTTATCGAATAAACAATTTTTTTTTCTTTTCTACTTATACTTTTTCTTTTCGGGAAAACTTCACTCAATTTTCTACCCATCATTAAATTTACCAAGTCTTCTTCTGTTACATCTGTTGTCACATCTAGTTTTTTCACTACTTTGCCTTCTTTTAAAATTAATGCTTTATCGGCAATTTCAAAGACCTCTTTTAATCTATGGGAAATAAAGATTATCGTTTTTCCTTCATCCCTTTTTTTTCTAATAATTCCAAAC